>Ga0210394_10000195_pt1 | contig 146409 bp, 122 predicted proteins | sample IncBWC12MmetaG_FD_160121 | JGI IMG/M metagenome (GOLD analysis project Ga0210394, IMG submission 160121) | Forest soil microbial communities from Barre Woods Harvard Forest LTER site, Petersham, Massachusetts, United States - Inc-BW-C-12-M | ecosystem: Environmental > Terrestrial > Soil >... | reverse complement strand
TGGTCGGGGTGACAGGATTTGAACCTGCGACTCCTACGTCCCGAACGTAGTGCTCTACCAGGCTGAGCTACACCCCGAAATCGAGCCGCAAGGCGCTGCACGGGCCAAGCGAAGTGGGCGGCGGAGTGTACTGAACCGGCCGCCCACCTTCAACGGCGCATCAGCCGGGCTTAAGGCTTTTGCACCACTACCCGTCCCAGGTGCATGACGAAGATCGGGTGCTCGGTCGCATGGATGTCGCTGAGCACGTTGCCACGCACGGCCACGATATCGGCCAGCTTGCCGGCTTCCAGCGTCCCGACGGTTCCCTCCACACCGAGCAGCTTCGCCGCGTCGCGGGTGCCGGCGAGCAGCGCGGCGGCCGGGGTCATGCCGAGGTCGGTCATGAGTGCGAATTCCATGGCGTTCATGCCGTGGGGGTAGACGCCCGCATCGGTGCCGAAGGCGATCGGCACGCCGATGCGCAGCGCCGCCTTGAACATGTTGCCGTGGGCCGCGGCGGCGGCGCGCGCCTTGGCGGCGATCTGCGGCGGGAACGTGTCGGCCATCTTGTTCACCCAGTACACCGCCATGCGCGTCGGCACGAGGTACACCCCCTTGGCCTTCATGATCTTCAGCGTCTCTTCGGTCAGGAAGCTGCCGTGCTCGATCGAATCGACTCCGGCCTCGATGGCGATACGCGCCGCGGCGTCTCCATGGCAGTGCGCCGCCACCTTGCGCTTCCACTTGTGCGCTTCGCTGACGATCGCGGTCATCTCCTCCAGCGTCAGCTGCGGCACGTCGACCGGGTCGGCCTCCGAGAGCACCCCGCCGCTCGCGGCGATCTTGATGACATCCGCGCCCCACTTCATCTGGTAGCGCACCGCCTCGCGGCACTCCTCCGGTCCGCTGCAGATCCCCTCGATCGGCCCCCAGGGTTTGACGCGATCGGGCGGGAACGAGTAGTTGTCGAAATGGCCGCCCGGCGAGCCGATGCCGTGCACCGCGGTCAGGATGTGCGGCCCTGCGACCACGCCGGCATTGATGCCGTTGCGCAGCCCGACGTCGACGAAGTCACGTGCACCGACGTTGCGCACCGTGGTGAAGCCCGCCTCCAGCGTGCGCTGCGCATACAGCACGGCGTACATCGCCTGCTCGGCCGGGAAGCGCATCACGTTGTTGTAGACGCCGCGATAGTAGTTCTCGTCGAACTGCATGGTGAGATGCGTGTGCGCGTCGATGAAGCCCGGCAGCAGCGTCGCGTCGCCGAGGTCGAGCACGCGTGCGCCCGCGGGTACCGCTGCGGCGCCGACCGAGACGATGTGGTCACCCTGGACCACGAGGGTGGCGCCGTCCTGCAGCTTCGTGCCGGTGGCATCGAACAGGTGCGCAGCCTTCAGCACCAGGGGTTCCCCGGACGCTGCGGGCGCGCTGGTGCCGGGCGCGGGTGGCTCGCCAAGCTCATCGGCGCTGAGCGGCGGCGCCGTCGCGGCGAGCAGTCCCGCAGCGAGGTACAGGGTGGCAATCACCGCAGGCCTGGAGGTTGTCATCGCGTAAGTCTCCCCGTCATTCTTGTGCCGCCGCACGTGCGTCGTGCGGCGGATCAGGTGGTATGGTCGACCGCGAACCGCGCCAGTGCGGCGAGACCGCCTTTATAAGAGGAGTCGGGCAGCGCGCTCAAGCAGTCGAGCGCCTGCTGCGCCTCCTCCCGCGCCAGCCGCGCGGCGTATTCGAGTCCGCCGGTGGCTTCGATCGCGGCCACGACCGGCTCGAGCTGGGCCACGCCGCCTGCGGTGATGGCGTTGCGAATCGCGGCGCGCTGTGGCTCGCTGCCGTTCTTCAGCGCGTGGATCAGCGGCAGCGTGGGCTTGCCTTCCGCCAGGTCGTCGCCCAGGTTCTTGCCGCGCTCGCTGGGGTTGGAGTGGTAGTCGAGCACGTCGTCGACCAGCTGGTAGGCGGTGCCGAGGTGGCGGCCGTAGGCCGCGAGCGCCTGGCGCACCGAGGCTGGACTGCCTGCGAGCACCGCGCCGACCTCGGCGCCGGCCTCGAACAGCTTCGCAGTCTTGCGATAGATGACGTCGAGGTAGCGCTGCTCGGTGGTGTCCGGATCACGCGCATTCATCAGCTGCAGCACCTCGCCCTCGGCGATCACGTTGGTGGCCTGCGCCATGATCTCCATCACCGGCTGGCTGGCGAGCCCCGCCATCATCTGGAACGCACGCGAGTAGACGAAATCCCCGACCAGCACGCTCGCCTGGTTGCCGAAGACCTGGTTCGCCGTGTGCCGTCCGCGGCGCAGCGCCGAGCCGTCGACCACGTCATCGTGCAGGAGCGTCGCGGTGTGGATGAACTCGATGAAGGCTGCCGCCTCGATATGCGCCGCGCCCTGCACTGCGCAGGCGCGTGCCGCCAGCAGCACCAGCAGAGGCCGCAACCGCTTGCCGCCGCCCGCGACGATGTGCTCGGCGATCTGGTCGACGAGCGGCACCGAGCTCTTGAGCCGCGCACGGATGACGCAATCCACCGAGCGCAGATCGCTGTGCACCAGAGCGCGAATGTCTTCCAGCGTCATCGGATCGGGCACGCCGCTTTAGGGGTTGAGACGGGGTTTTGCGTCGGTCGCGGCCCGCATCCTAGCCGAGCGGCCGGTCCAGGAGAATGCGCGCATCCTGGCGCCAGCGGGGGCGCAATTGTGGTCTAAGTTCCCGTGGCTGCTCGGAAAACCCTGGTTTGACCTGAAGCGGCTCGCGCCAGTAGAATGCGCGGCCTTTCCCGGCAGGCCCATTCCCCTTTTAATGCCATGTACGCGGTCATCGCCACCGGCGGTAAACAGTATCGTGTGACCAAGGACGGCGTGCTGCGCGTCGAGAAGCTCGACGCTGAGCCGGGTGCGACGGTCGAATTCGGCGAGGTGCTGCTGGTCGGCGAAGGCGCCGACGTCAAGGTCGGCAAGCCGACGCTCAAGGGCGGCAAGGTGCTCGCGACCGTCGTGCGCCACGGGCGTAGCGCCAAGGTGTCGATCGTGAAGTTCAAACGCCGCGCGCATTATCTGCGGCAGAAGAATCACCGGCAGATGTTCACCGAGGTCAAGGTGACGGACATCTCTGCCGGCTGAGCCGGCAATCCGAAGCAAAGGCTGAGCAAACATGGCACACAAGAAGGCAGGCGGCAGCACCAAGAACGGCCGCGACTCCCACTCCAAGCGGCTGGGAGTGAAGCGCTTCGGCGGCGAGCACGTGCTCGCCGGCAACATCATCGTGCGCCAGCGCGGCACGCCGGTGCGCGCGGGTGCCAACGTCGGGGTCGGCACCGATCACACGCTGTTCGCCCGCGTGACCGGGACGGTGAAGTTCGGCAAGAAGGGCAGCGACCAGCGGCTGTACGTGAGCGTACTGCCCGAGAAGGCCTGATCGCACCCCGAGCCCCTGTCGCACCGCTCAACCCCGGCCGCGCGCCGGGGTTTTTATTTGCGCTACAGTCGGCAGCATGAAATTCGTCGACGAGGCGACCGTGCGGGTGCAGGCCGGCAACGGCGGTCGCGGCAGCACCAGCTTCCGGCGCGAGAAGTTCGTGCCGTTCGGCGGTCCGGACGGCGGTGACGGTGGCCACGGCGGCAGCGTGTACCTCAGGGCCGCCTCCGGCATCAATACGCTGGCGGACTTTCGCATCGCGCGCACCTACCGCGCCACGCATGGCGAGCCGGGCGGCGCCAACGACTGCACCGGCAGGAGCGGCGCGGATCTGCGTGTGCCGGTGCCGATCGGTACGCTGGTGCGCGATGCGGCCACGCACGAGGAGCTCGGCGACCTGACGCGCGACGGGGAGGAGATCCTGGTAGCCCGCGGCGGCAAGGCCGGATGGGGCAACCAGCGCTTCAAGTCGAGCACCAACCGCTCGCCGCGCCAGTTCGGCCCGGGACTTCCCGGGGAGAAGCGTACGCTCGAGCTCGAACTGAAGGTGATCGCAGACGTCGGCCTGCTGGGACTGCCCAATGCCGGCAAGTCGACCCTCATCCGCGCGGTGTCCGCCGCGCGGCCGAAGGTGGCCGATTATCCCTTCACGACGCTGTACCCGAATCTGGGCGTGGTCGCGGTGGGCGAGCACCGCAGCTTCGTGATGGCCGATATTCCCGGACTCATCGAGGGGGCGGCCGAAGGAGCGGGTCTGGGGATTCGCTTCCTGAAGCACCTGCAGCGCACGCGGCTGCTGCTGCACCTGGTGGACATTGCGCCGCTCGATCCGGATGCAGACCCGGTGCGCGATGCCCGGGCGATCGTCAGGGAGCTGAAGAAATTCAGTCGCCAGCTTGCGGGCCGGCCGCGCTGGCTGGTGCTCAACAAGCGTGACCTGCTGCCGAAGGCGCAGGCGGAGCAGCGCGCGCGCAGCATCGTGCGGCGCCTGCGCCATCGCGGCCCGTACTTCCTGATCTCGGGAGCGACGGGCGAGGGAACCAGGCCTCTATGCGAGGCGGTTATGGGGCTTTTGGAGCAGCACGATCGTGCGGCACGCGCGCGCGCATCATCTCGAGCAGATGCTGACGCCTCGCGGCCGGACGCAACTTGAGGGGGGTCGGGACGACCGGGACTGGAATGCGCACCTTGTCGTTCACACTCATTACAAGCCTCACTGCATGGCGCGGATACGGGCCGCGAGGCGGCTCTTGTGCCGCGCAGCCTTGTTACGGTGGATGATCTGCTTGCTGACCAGCGCATCGATGACCGGGACTGCCTGGACGTAGCTGGTCTTGGCCGTCTCCTTGTTGCCCCCGCTGATGGCCGCCGTCACGTTGCGCACGGCGGTGCGCATGCGCGAGCGCAGCGCCACGTTACGTGCGCGATGCTTCTCGGCCTGACGGGCGGCTTTTTCGGCGGACTTGGTATTGGCCACGAATTTTCCCTGTGCTTACCGTGTCCCGAATCGCGGGGGCCGCATTGTCCGCATGGGGGCGGAGCTTGTCAACGCGTCGCGAGGCGCCGCACGGTCTTGCGACCCGAAGGCTTGTTTTATGTATAAGTTTCAATGTATTACGTCACATGCGGTTGATTCGCGGACTTAGCGGGGGGGCGCGCGTCGCCCGCGGATGTGCCGTCACTATCGGCACCTACGACGGGCTGCATCTCGGGCACCAGGCGCTGCTCGCGCGGTTAAAGGCGCATGCGTGCGAGCGGTCCGTGGCGGCCGTGATGCTGACGTTCGAGCCCACCCCGCGCGAGTACCTGGCCGCGGCGGATCCGCCGGCGCGCCTGACCAGCCTGCGTGAGCGCTGGCGGATTCTCGCCGCCGTCGGCCTTGATTACCTGTGGGTGCTGCGCTTCGGCGAGGCTTTGCGTAACCTCACGGCCGAGGACTTTGCGCAACTGCTGGTGCGCGAGCTCGCACCCGCCGTCGTGGTCGTCGGCCACGACTTTCGCTTCGGCAAGAACGGTGCGGCCACGGCAGCGGTGCTGGCCGCCGCCGGCGAGCGGCTGGGGTTTGCGGTGGACGTGCTGCCGGCCGTGACGCTCGACGGGGAGCGCATCAGCAGCAGCGGCGTGCGCACGGCGCTCGCCGCCGGGGACTTCACCCGCGCGGGCCGCGCGCTCGGCCGGCCGTGGTCGATGCGCGCTCGTGTGCACCGCGGCGAGCGTCTCGGGCGGGAGCTGGGATTCCCCACGGCCAATCTGCCGCTCGAGCGGCGCCGTGCACCGGTGGGCGGGATCTTCGCGGTGCGCGTGCACGGCATCGACGGCGCCGTGCGTGGCGGGGTCGCGAGCCTCGGCACCCGGCCCACGGTGGCGGGCACCGTGCCGCTCCTGGAGGCGCATGTCTTTGACTTCAGCGGCGAGCTGTACGGCCGCGAGATCGAGGTGGAGTTCGTGGCGAAACTGCGCGAGGAGCAGCGCTTCGCGACGCTCGCGGCGCTCAGCGCGCAGATGCGCTGCGACGCCGCCGCGGCGCGGCAGATCCTGCTCGAGGCTGACATGAAGTTGCGATGACCGACTACAAGCACACCATCAACCTGCCGCAGACGGATTTCCCGATGAAGGCGGACCTGGCGCAGCGCGAGCCCGCCATGGTGCGCGCCTGGGAGGAGCGCGGCACTTACGCGCGGCTGCGCGAGATCGCGCGCGGACGCCCGCGCTTCGTGCTGCACGACGGGCCGCCGTATGCCAACGGTGCGATCCATATCGGCCACGCCGTCAACAAGATTCTCAAGGACATCGTCGTGAAGTCGCGCTCGCTCGACGGCTGCGACTCCCCGTACATACCCGGCTGGGATTGCCACGGGTTGCCGATCGAGCTGCAGGTGGAGAAGAAGCACGGCCGCCCGGGCCGCAAGCTCGACGCGCAGGCGTTTCGCGCCGCCTGCCGCGCCTATGCGCTCGAGCAGATCGATCTGCAGCGCGTCGATTTCAAGCGCCTCGGGATTCTCGGCGACTGGGACCATCCCTACCTCACCATGGCGCCGCGCTACGAGGCGCAGCAGCTGCGCGCCTTCGGCCGCATTGTCGAGAACGGGCACGTCTACAAGGGCGTGAAGCCGGTGTACTGGTGCCTGGATTGCCGCTCGGCGCTCGCCGAGGCGGAAGTCGAATACGAGGAGAAAGTGTCGCCCGCGATCGATGTCGGCTTTCGCGTCGTTGACGATGCGGATCTCGCGCGGCGCGTGGGTCTCTCCGTCACGCAGCTCGGCGCTGCGCCGGTCGAGCTCGTCATCTGGACGACCACGCCGTGGACGTTGCCGGCGAACCAGGCGGTGGCGCTGCACCCGCAGATTCGCTACGCGCTGGTCGACGCGGCGGCCGCTGACGGCGCTGCGCGGCGGCTGATCCTTGCCGCCGAGCTGCTCGAGCCGTGCCTCAGGCGCTACGGGATGACGGCGCAGCGTGTGCTGGCGCAGTTTGCCGGCGCCGCGCTCGAAGGGCTGACGCTCGCGCACCCGCTGCAGGAGCGGCAGGTGCCGGTCGTGCTCGGCGAGCACGTCACGCTCGATGCCGGCACCGGCGCGGTCCACACCGCCCCCGCCCACGGCCAGGAAGACTTCGCGGTCGGGCAGCGCTACGGGCTCACGGTGAGCAACCCGGTCGGCAACGACGGGCGCTTCCTGCCCGGCACGCCGCTGGTGGCGGGACTCACGGTCGAGGAAGCCAACCCGGTCATCATCGAGGCACTGCAGAGCGCGGGCCGGCTGCTGCACCAGGAGACGCTGCGACACAGCTACCCGCACTGCTGGCGTCACAAGACGCCGGTGATCTTCCGCGCGACCCCGCAATGGTTCATCAGCATGGAGCGCGGCGCACTGCGCGAGCACGCGCTGCGCGATATCCGCGAGGTGCAGTGGACGCCCGCCTGGGGTGAGCAGCGCATCACCGGCATGATTGCGAGCCGCCCGGACTGGTGTATCTCGCGCCAGCGCACCTGGGGGGTGCCGATCCCGCTGTTCGTGCACAAGGAGAGCGGTGAGCTTCACCCGCGCACGGCGGAGCTGATCGCCGCCGCCGCGGCGCGCGTCGAGCAGGGCGGGATCGACGCCTGGTTCGCGCTCGAGCCGCGCGAGCTGCTCGGCGCGGATGCTGCGCACTACGAGAAGGTGACCGACGTCATGGACGTGTGGGCCGACTCGGGACTGTCGTTCGAGTGCGTCGGCGCCGAGCGGCCGGAAGTGGCCGCACCGGTGGAGCTGTACCTGGAAGGCTCCGATCAGCATCGCGGCTGGTTTCACAGCTCGCTGCTCATGTCGGAAGCGCTCTACGGCCGCGCGCCCTACCGCGGCGTGCTCACCCACGGCTTCACGGTGGATGAGAAGGGCCGCAAGATGTCCAAGTCGCTCGGCAACGTGATCGCTCCGCAGAAGGTCATGAGCACGCTCGGCGCGGACGTGCTGCGGCTGTGGGTCTCGGCCACGGACTATGCCAACGAGATCGCGGTGTCCGACGAGATCCTCAGGCGCATGGCCGACTCCTACCGCCGCATGCGCAACACGCTGCGCTTCCTGCTCGGCAACCTGCACGGCTTCGATCCGGCCGCGCATGCGCTGCCCGTGACCGAGCTGGTGGCGCTCGACCGCTGGGCGCTGAACCGCACGCGCGCCCTGCAGGCGGAGGTGCTCGAGGCTTACCGCAACTACGCCTTTCATCTCATCTACCAGAAGGTCCACAACTTCTGCAGCGTGGATCTCGGCAGCTTCTATCTCGACGTCATCAAGGACCGCATGTACACCACGCCCGCCGCCGGCAGCGCACGGCGCTCCGCGCAGAGCGTGATGTTCCATATCGCCGAGAGCATGGTGCGCTGGCTGGCGCCGATCCTGTCGTTCACCGCGGAGGAAGTGTGGAGTTACCTGCCCGGCGCGCGCGCCGACTCGGTGTTCCACGCCACCTGGCATGGGTTGCCCGAGACCCCGCCGGACGCCATCGACTGGCAGCTGCTGCTGGCGCTGCGCGGCGACGTGATGCGCGAGCTGGAGAAGCTGCGCGACGCCGGCCGCATCGGCGCGCCGCTCGATGCGCGCGTCGACCTCTACTGCGCTCCCGGGGAGCTGGCGCGCTGTTCCGCGCTCGGCGCGGAGCTGCGCTTCCTGCTGATCACCTCCGAGGCGCAGGTGCACGCCGCCGCCGCCGCCCCGGCCGGCGCCGTGGCCGCCACGTCCGCCGAGGGCGTGTGGCTCGTGGTGCAGCCGAGCGAAGAAGCGAAGTGCGTGCGTTGCTGGCATCGCCGTCCGGACGTCGGCGCCGATGCACGTCACCCGCAGTTGTGCCTGCGCTGCGTCGGCAACCTCGAAGGCCCGGGCGAGCAGCGCCAGTACGTATGAGCGAAACGCCGCGAGTGCACGCGCAGCCTGCAGCGCCGGCAGGGGCCGCGCCGGCAGGGGCCGTGCCTGCGTCGCCGGATCGCGTCCGCTTGAGCGCGAGCGGCTGGCGCTGGCTGCCACTCACGGCGGCAGTCATCGTCGCCGACCAGCTCGTCAAGGCATGGATCATCCACCACCTCACGCTGTTCGAGCGGGTGCGCGTGCTGCCGGTGCTGGACATCATCCTCACCTACAACAGCGGCGCCGCCTTCAGCTTCCTCGCGGGCGCCTCGGGGTGGCAGCGCTGGGCGTTCGTGCTGCTGGCGCTCGGCGTGAGCGTGGTGCTCATCGCGTGGCTGCGCCGCCTGTCGGCGCGCACGCACGCGCTGCTCGCCTGCGGGCTGGCGCTCATCGTCGGCGGAGCGCTCGGCAATATGCTCGATCGCCTCACGCTCGCACGCGTGGTAGATTTCATCCACGTGCACTGGGGCGCGGCCTACTTTCCGGCGTTCAACCTGGCCGATTCCGCCATCACCATCGGTGCCGGGGTGTTGTTGCTGGACGCCTGGCGCGAAGCGCGCGCAACGCGGAGGTCACGAGTCTGATGCAGGTGCTGCTCGCCAATCCCCGCAGTTTCTGCGCCGGTGTCGACCGAGCCATCGACATCGTCGAGCGTGCGCTCGAGCTGTTCGGGCCGCCCATCCACGTGCGCCACGAGGTAGTGCACAACCACCACGTGGTGGAGCGGCTGCGCGGCCTCGGCGCGATTTTCGTCGAAGAGCTCAGCGAGGTTCCCGCGGGCGCAACGGTGATCTTCTCCGCGCACGGCGTGTCGAATGCCGTCGAGGAGGAGGCGCGGCTGCGCGGGCTGACGGTATTCAACGCCACCTGCCCGCTGGTGACCAAGGTGCACATGGAAGTGCAGCGCTACGCGCGCGAAGGCCGCGACGTCATCCTCATCGGCCACGCGGGGCACCCAGAGGTCGAAGGCACCGTGGGACGCTTCGATCCTGCGGCGGGCGGGCGCATCCACCTGGTGCAGAGCACCGCCGATGTGGCGCAGCTGCAGGTGCGCGACCCGCAGCGCCTGGCGTTCGTCACCCAGACGACGCTCTCGGTCGATGACACCGCGGAAATCGTCGCGGCGCTGCGCGCGCGCTTCCCGCAGCTGGCGACGCCGCGGCGCGAGGACATCTGCTATGCCACGCAGAACCGCCAGGATGCGGTCAAGAAGCTGCTGGAGCAGTGCGACGTGCTGCTGGTGGTGGGCTCGCGCACCAGCTCCAACTCCAACCGCCTGCGCGAGCTGGCCGACCGTGCCGGCGTGCCCGGCTACCTGATCGACGGGCCGGCGGACCTGCGCGTCGAGTGGTTCGCCGGCAAGCGTGCCGTCGGCCTCACCGCCGGGGCCTCGGCTCCCGAGCTGCTGGTGCGCCAGGTGATCGAGCAGCTCGCGCGCTGGGGCGGCGAGGCGCCGCGCGAGATCATCGGCCGCGAGGAGAGCGTGTTCTTCCCGCTGCCGCGCGAGCTGCGGCGCAAGTCAGAAGAACCCGTGTAGCTCGAGGAAGTACAGCCGCGTGTGCTCGCCCGGCGTCTGCGGAATACCGTCGCAGAGCCGCACACCGCCGCGCAGCTGCACGAACTGCACAGGGGCTGCCGTTCACGAGGCGTTCTTCAGCGGCGTGCGATTCTGGTAAAGCGAGCGCTTCAGCTTCCAGCGCTTGTGCGACCACGGCCAGTCGGCCGGCGCCGCGCGGATCTGTGCCTCCACCTGCCGCGCGTAGCGCTCGGTGAGCGCGCCGGAGGGCAGCGTCTCGCCGCCGGCGGCCAGCAGGTGGAACTCGACCTCGTAGTAGCCGCGCGCGATGCGCCGCAGCGACAGGAAGAACACCGGGAAATGCGTGACGCGCGCGATTTCCTCGGTTCCCATGTAGAAGGCGGTGTCGCGGTTGAGGAAGCTCGTCCAGTACTTGTGCTCGCTCATGGTCGGCTCCTGGTCGGCCACCATGGCTACGGCGCGCACTACGTCGCGGCGGCGGATGATGTCCGCCAGCAGGTCGGTGGCCGGCACCAGGCGGCTGCCGAAGCGGGTGCGCAGCTTCTTCATCGCGCGCTCCGCCCAGTTGTCGACGAGCGGCTTGTAGGCGGCATCAAGTGGGTAGCCGAGCTCGAGCGACAGAGCGAGCAGCAGCCATTCCCAGTTGCACTGATGCGCCGCGACCAGCAGCACCGACTGGCCGCGGTCGAGCTGGGTGCGCGCGGCGTCGAGGTTCACCATGCGCACGCGCCGGCGCAGCTCATCCGGCGTAATCGACACGGACTTGATGATCTCCACCAGCATCTGCGCAAAGCCGGCGTAGTAGCGGCGGATGACCGTGCGCAGCTGCGCCTCGTCGAGCTGCGGAAAGGCCTTGCCGAGGTTCTCGCGCACCAGCTGTACGCGGTAGGGATAGATGTGGAACGTCAGCCAGCCGAGCAAGCCGGCCACCGCGTACAGCGCGCCCAGCGGGACGCGCGTCAGCAGCCGCACCCACCAGCCGAAGGCTGCCGGGATATCCGCAGGGGGTGCGGCACCGGGCGCGGCGGATGCCGGGGTGGAGTGGTCAGTGTTCTGCGGCGGCGGGTCGCGGGGCATTCCCCGTCAGTTTACCGGATGCGGCTGCGGCGGCGTTCCCGCAGGCGGCGGCTGTGCGGTCAGCACCCGGCCAAACTTCGGCGCCAGCCAGCGCTCGACGTCGTCGACCAGCGTGAAGGCGGCCGGTACGATCACCAGAGTCAGCGCGGTCGAGGTGATCAGCCCGCCGATCACGGCGATCGCCATCGGTTGGCGGAACGCCGTGTCACCGCCGAGGCCGAGAGCGACCGGCAGCATGCCGGCCACCATGGCGACCGTGGTCATGACGATCGGTCGGGCACGCTTGTGACCGGCCTCGAGGATGGCGGTGAGGCGGTCCTTGCCGGCGCGCATTTCCTCGATGGCGAAATCCACCAGCAGGATCGAGTTCTTGGCGACGATGCCCATCAGCATCAGCAGGCCGATGAACACCCCGAGCGAGGCGGAGAAGCCGGTGATCAGCAGCGCCAGCACCACGCCGCCGATCGACAGCGCCAGCGAGATCATGATGGTGATCGGCTGCAGCACGCGCGCGAACAGCAGTACCAGCACTGCGAACACCATGAGAATGCCGGTGCCCATGGCGATCGCCATGTTGCCGATCAGCTCGTTCATGTACTTGGCGTCGCCGACGTCCACCCGGTGCACCCCCTGGGGCAGCTTCTTCAGGGTCGGCAGGTTATAAATGGCCTTCATCGCGGGCCCCAGCTCGGCGCCCTTCAGGTCAGCATCGATGAACAGGCGCCGGCTCTGGTTATAGCGGCGCACGCGGGTCGGTCCTTCGCCGAAGCTGATGTCGGCGACCGCCTTGAGCGGCACCGTCCCGCCGTTGGCGGTGCGCACCGGCAGATTCTCCAGCGTCGTGAGGCTCTTGCGGCTGTCCTCGAGCAGGCTCACGCGGATCGGCACCTGGCGGTCGGCGAGTGAGAACTTGGCGCTGTTCTGGTCGAGATCGCCGAGCGTGGCGATGCGGATCGTCTCGCTGATGCTCTCGACGGTGACGCCAAGCTGCGAAGCGAGGTCGAGGTGCGGGTGCACCAGGATCTCCGGGCGCGGCAGGTCGTTGTTGATGCGCGCATCGCGCACGAACGGCAGCGTGCTCATCTCCTCGACCACCTTGCGCGCGGTGTCGTAGGTGAGCTGCGGGTCGTCGCCGGTGATGTAGATGTTGACGTCGCGGCCGTTGCCGTTGCGCTGGAAGTGCATCTGCGCATCGGGGATGGCCTTGAGCTGCTGGTAGACGCGGTCCTCCCACTCGCGCTGGGTGACGCGGCGCTCGCTCTTGGGCACCAGCGCGATATCCAGTTCCGCCTGGCGCACACCCTCGTCGCTCGAGCCGACCAGCTCCACCACGTCCTTCACTTCCGGCTGGCGCGCGAGAATGCGATAGGCGGCCGCGGTGATGCGCGAGGTGTCCTCGAGGCGCACGCCGGGCGGCAGCTCGACGGTCAGCGTGGCGGACCCGGTGTCGGCCTCGGGTATGAAGGAGAACGGTACGAACACCGCGAAGCCGACCAGCGACAGGATGAAGACCACGCCGCCCGCCGCCACGGTCTTCCAGCGGTGCAGGGCGCACCAGCGCAGCGTGCGCAGGTACCAGGCCATGACCGGCCCGTCGGTGTGCTCGGCGATCTTGTCGGATTTGAGCGTATAGGCAGCGAGCACCGGCGTGATCAGCCGCGCCACCAGCAGCGAGAAGAACACCGCCGCTGCCACCGTGAGACCGAACTGGCGGAAATACTGCCCGGTGATACCGCCCATGAAGCTCACCGGCAGGAATACCGCGATGATGGTGGCCGAGGTCGCCACCACCGCCAGCCCGATCTCGTCGGCAGCATCGAGCGCCGCCTGGTAGGCGCCCTTGCCCATGCGCATGTGGCGCACGATGTTCTCGATCTCCACGATCGCATCGTCCACCAGCACGCCGGCCACCAGCGACAGCGCCAGCAGGCTGATCGAGTTGAGCGTGAAGTCCAGCCACAGCATGGCGGCGAACGCCGGGATGGCGGACAGCGGGATGGCGAGTGCCGAGATGAGCGTGGCGCGGGTGTTGCGCAGGAACAGGAACACTACCAGCACCGCGAGGACCGAGCCTTCCACCAGCGCGCTCAGCGCCGAGTGGTAGGTGTCCTTGGTGTAGTCGACGCTGGTGTAGATGAGCGTCATCTTCACCTGCGGATTTTCCTTGCGGATCTTGGCCAGCTCCTCCTGGATGGCGGTATCGACGCTGACGTCGGAATAGCCCTTGGCCTTGACCACGCCGAAGGTTGTCGCCGGGCGTCCGTCGAGGCGCGCCACCGAGCGTATCTCGCCGACGCTGTCGCGCACCTCGGCGAGGTCGGCGAGGCGCGCGAAGCGCCCGCCCGAGAGCGTGATCTGCGCGCCGGCGAGCGCCGCGGCGGTGCGCGCTCCGCCCAGCACGCGGATCGCCTGCTCGCCGTTGCCCAGCTGCGCGCGGCCGCCGGCGGTGTCGAGATTGAGCGTGCGCAGCTGCTCGTTCACCTCCGCGGCCGTGATGCCGAGCGCCTGCATGCGTGCCGGGTCGAGCTCGACGCGGATCTCGCGGTTGACGCCGCCGCCGCGCTGCACCTGCGCGACCCCGGTGACGTTGAGCAGGCGCTTGGTGATGGTGTTGTCGACGAACCAGGACAGCTCCTCCTCGGTGAGCGAGCTGGAGCTGACGCCGTAATACTCCATCGGGCCGCCGTCGGCGTTGACGCGCTGGACCACCGGCTCCTGGATGCCCTGCGGCAGCAGCACCCGCACCTTGGCGACCGCATCGCGCACGTCCGCGACCGCGCGGTCGACCGGCGTGCCGAGCTCGAACTGCACGAAAATGAAGCACTGCCCCTCGACCGCCCAGGAGGTGATGCTGTCGAGATTGCCGATGCCGGCGATGGCGCCTTCGACCTTCTGCAGCACCTGGGTCTCCAGCTCCTGCGGGGCGGCGCCCGGCTGCTCGATGGTCACCGTGACCCCGGGGAAGGAGATGTCCGGGTCGGCCGTGACCGGCAGGCGCATGAAGGACACCAGCCCCATGAACAGCAGCACCACGAACAGCACGATCGGGGGGAGCGGATGGCGGATGGCCCACGCGGAGATGTTCTTCATCAGCGCTGTCCCGTGCTAGGGCGTCTGGGGCGCAGGGCTCACCGTGGAAACCGTCACCTGCTCCCCTTCGCGCAGGAAACCCGCCGCGGTCGCCACCACGCGCTCGCTGCCGGTCAACCCGGACGCGATCACCACGCCCTGGTCGGAGGTGTCTGCCACGCGCACCGCGCGCCGTTGCACGTGGCTTGCGGAGTCGATGATGAACACGTAACTGCCCTTGGTGTCGGTGAGCACGGCGGTCTGCGGTACCACCGGACGCATGGCTTTGCCGATACCCACCGTGGCGTGCGCGAAGGCGCCCGGGCGCAGCGCCGGGTCGGGCTGCAGCGTGATGCGGATCTCGCCGAGGCGGCTCAGCGGATCGATGATGGCCCCGAGCAGGCGCACGCGCCCCTCGAAGGCCTGCGGCAGTCCGGTGAGGGTCACCGTGGCGGCATCGCCCACCTTGACCTGCGCCAGATCCTGCTCCGCGAGCTGCCCGCGCATCTCCACCTCGCCGCCGCTCGCCACGCGGAACAGCGCATCACCGCCCGGGTTGGCGATCTGGCCGACCTCGGCGCGACGGGTGAGCACGGTGCCCTCGACCGGCGCCACGATGCGCGCGCGATTCAAGCGTGCCTCGCTTTCGGCGAGCTGCGCGGCGACGACCTTGACGTTGGCGGCATCGGTCACCGCGGTAGCGCGGCGCTTCTCGATGTCTTCGGCGGACAACGCGCCAGCCGCCTCGACGCCCTGGGCGCGCCGGTATTCGGCGGCCGACAGCGCGGCCTGGGCCTGCGCCTGCTCGAGTGAGGCGCGCAGCCGGTTGACCTGCGGCACCATGACCGCATCGTCGATCTTCGCCAGCAGCTGGCCGCGCTTCACGTGGTCGCCGGCCTCGACGTACACCGCCACGATGCGTCCGGTGTCACCGTCGTTGCCGATCGGCATGTCGTAGCGGGCGGCGATCGCGCCGGTGAAGGTCACGCTCGAGGTCACGGCCTTGAGCCCGGGCGTCATGACGGAAATGAGCGGAATGTTCAGCTGGTCGGCGAGTGCCACCAGCACCGGCTTCGGGTGCAGGATCCGCCACGCCACGAGCGCGGCGACCAGCAGCACCACGAGCGCGCCGAGCGGGATCAGCCAGCGGCGTGGCGGCGGTCCGGCCGGCAGCGGCTCGAGCTGCGCCAAGTCGTCGGCAGGCAAACGCCCGGGGCGATCGCGCCCGATCCAGGTAACGTGCTCGTCCTGGGTCTCGGGGGTGCTCATGATGGCTTCCGGTTTCGTGGCCACGCTGCAGTCTCTCGTTCCCTGACGCCGATGATCGGCGACGCACTCAGGCTTTGACGCCGCGAGCTGCCCGGCAGTTTAAGGCCCGCCGCGCGCATTCCAGCAGCGGAAGCGCCAGGCAGATGCGGGCGGGCGACGGGCCGAAAACCGCGGGATGGCGCCGGGAATAAGAACCGCTGGCCTGCAATAACGCGTCTCAACGGCTCCGGCGCCAGCGTAATCAAGACCCGCCAGTTTACCCCCAAGACCGCGTGGACCGGTACCGCGGTGCGTGCCGATGCGTGTCGGGCTGCTTTACATTGATGCCGCACATCCACAGGGCAGCGGCGCGCAGCCCGTCAACGACTTCGGATTCGCTCCGGAAGCGCGCGCCGGGCACCCTTGTTGCTCTAGACTAAAGGTCGGTCGCCGCGCAGCTTCCGCGCGGCGCAAGTTTGGGAGCACTACGATGAAAAGGACTTGCACTGCGCTGCGTGGCTGTCTGGCGCTGGCGTTGGTTGGAGCCGCCGCCTCGGTCCACGCCGACCCCAATTTGCTGACCAACGGCAGCTTCGAGCTCGGCACCTTCACCAATCAGGGTAACGACACCGAGACGTTCACCGCCGGCTCGACGGTGATGACCGGTTGGACGACCATCGGCAACTTTGTTTCGTGGATCGGGCCCACCAACCCGTTTGTCCTCTCGGCCCAGGACGGAAAGTACTTCCTCGACCTCACCGGCTACCAGGCCGGCGCCCCGTTCGGGGGAGTCACACAGGCGATCGCGACCACGCCAGGTAAGCAGTACGACCTGAGTTTTTATCTCGGCAGCTATACAGCCCTTTGGGGTGGTCCCCCGGTCTCGATCACCGCCGCGGCGGGTGGCGCGACCGAGGTCTTTACCGACGGCTCAGCCACCAGCAGCTCCACCTGGACGCTCGAGAACCTGCCGTTCACGGCCGCGGGAACGAGTACCACGATCTCGTTGCTCGGTGGAGCGGGCGTCAACTACATCGGACTGGACAACGTCGGCGTGCAATGCGTGAGCCAGGGGGGCTGTGGAAGTAGCACGGGAGTGCCCGAGCCGGCCACCCTCGGCCTAATGAGCCTCGGCCTCGGTGCCCTGGGACTGGGGCGGCGCCGGCGCCTGCGCGCGGCTACGAACTGATGCTCGACCGCAGGCGCAAGCGACGCGGCGAACCTACGTATTAAGTTCAATCCCGGCTCTGGTTTCTTGCGATTCGGGGTATGATCAGCTGTGGCGTCGCCTTCGGCAGGCGCGCAAGGAACACGGACGGGGTGACTTAAACACGGACGGGGTGAGTTAAATGAACACCTTCCGCAAATCGATGATCGCTTCGGCGGTCGGATTGAGCCTCGGGCTTGCCTCGCAGGCGTACGCGGCAGTTGATGTGTACCTCGACGTCAACGGAACTACGGGGCCGTCGATGCCCGTGATGCCGGGGATCAACGTACTGACCTGGTCGTGGGGTGCGGGGAATGGTGGTGCCGTCAGTATGCAGGGTCCGAACCCGGGGACGGGGCTCTTGTTTGACGCGGGCACCGCCGGCGCCATCACGATGACGAGCACGGCTCCCGGGGACCAGACGCTCGACATTACGGAAACCGGCTTGATGTCCAGCGGCCCGATGATCCTCAAGAGCAGTTTCACTGGCCCGCTGTTCGACCCGAGCGACACGTTCACCCGTACCTTCATGATCACGCCGAATGGCGGCAGCCCTATCGTGCTGGGCACGGTCAGCGGCGATACGACGATGGGGCGCGTCTTCACCGTGCCGGAGTCCTTCACGGGACCGTATTCGCTCACCGAGGCAATCGTGTTCGATGCCGTCAAAGCCGGTGACTCGTTCAGCATCGATGACTCCGTGACGACGACGTCGGTGCCGGAGCCGGCGACGCTGGGCTTGCTGGCGCTGGGGTTCGCTGGCGTTGGAGTTGCGCGCCGCAAGCGCAGGAACTGATAACTGATCGAAGCCTACGGTGGCTACCTAAGACGCCCGCACAGATGCGGGCGTTTTTGTTTTAAGAGGTTTTAAGAGGGGATGGTGCCGGGAATAGGATTCGAACCTACGACCCGCGCATTACGAATGCGCTGCTCTACCAACTGAGCTATCCCGGCGCTGTTGCGGCAAGCCAGGAATCTTACAGTTTTTTGCGAAGCCGGATTACCAGGTCGATGCCGGCGACTTCCGTGCCCGGCGGGGGCGAGGGCAGGCGGCTGAACTCCACGGCCGGAACGGGCACGTCGATGAGCGCGCCGCTCGAGGGGTCATGGAAGTGATAGTGCGGCTCGACGTTCGAATCGAACCAGGCGCGCGAGCCATCCACCGAGAGCTGCCGGATCAGGCCGCGCAAGGCGAACAGGTTCAGCGTGTTATAGACCGTGGCCTTGGAAACCCGCGCGCCGGCTGCACGCAGCTGCGCCAGGATCTGCTCGGCAGACAGATGCTGGGGCGCGGACAGCAGCAGCGTCGCGATGCGCACCCTCTGTGCCGTGGGGCGGATGCCACACTCGCTGAGGCGCCGCTCGCAACCGCTGGTGCCGCCGATGGCGGCTGACTGGGCACTAAGCTCCATGATCGATGCATTATAGGGACAATAGGCTGCGTATTCACGGTTCGACTTCGGAGGGCTTAAGTGAACTGGGAGCTGTTCGCGGGGTTCCTCGCGCTCACCGTGGTGCTGGTGCTCACTCCCGGGCCGATCGTGACGCTGGTGATCGCCACCGGCGCCGCCTTCGGGGTACGCGCCGGGCTGCTCACGGTCGCGGGCACCTCCGTGGGCAATGCCGTGCTGGTCGCACTGATCGCGGTGGGGCTTTCGTGGGTGGTGGCGCACGCGCTCTATCTCTTCGAGCTGCTGCGCTGGATCGGCGCGGTTTACCTGGTGTGGCTCGGGGTCCGTGCCTGGCGCAACGCCGGGCAGGGACGCGCCGCCGCCCCGGGCGCGCGGGTGTATTTCCGGCGCGGCTTCGTGGTGGCGCTGTCCAATCCGAAGACCATCGCGTTCTTCACGGCGTTTCTGCCCCAGTTCGTGGATCCGGCGTTGCCGGCCGGCCGTCAGCTGGCCGTGATGTGCACCGTCGCGGTGCTGCTCGCCGCGCTGAGCGACTCCTGCTGGGCGATCGCCGCCGGGCTCGGTCGCGGGTGGCTGGTGAGTCCACGGCGCTCGCGCATCCTCGCGCGCGCCTCGGGACTCACCCTGATCGGGGCGGGCATCTGGCTGTCGCTGGCGCGGCGGCCCGCCTGAGGGTGCGCGGCGCTGCCAGCTACGGCAGCTTGCTTTGCAGGTGGCGCGCGAGCTCGGCGATCGTGGGGAAATCGAACAGCTCGGTGAGCTCGACCTTGCCCGGGTATTCGCGATCGATCTGCTCGTGGATCTCGATCAGCTTCAGCGAGCTGGCGCCAACCTCGAAGAGGTTGTCGTGGATGTCGATGCGCTTGCCCTCGAGCGCCGTATCGCAGATCGCCTTGAGCTTGTCCTCGATCAGGCTGTGAGTGGCGTGTTCCGGTCCGCGCTGCGCGGCGCGCAGCGCCGCGAGCTCGGCGAGCTCCGCCTGGAACTCGCCGTCGCGGTAGCTCTCCTCGAGCAGGTGGCGCTGGATCTTGCCGCTGGTGGTCTTGGGGATGCGCTTGACCGGGACCACCTCGGCGACCTCGACCCCGGCCTGCTCGTTGATGACACGCGCCACCTGCGTGGCGAGCGGCAGGAACTCCGCCGTGCCACCGCGGTGCAGGACGAACACGACCAGCTGCTCGAGCTGCGTGCCGCTCGGGCGCACCCCGGCCGCCACCACCTTGCCCAACTCCAGGCCCGGCACGCGCTGCGCGATCGTCTCGAGGTCGTGCGGATAGTAGTTCTGACCGTTGACGAAAATGATCTCCTTGGCGCGTCCGGAGACGAACAGCTCACCGTCGTGAATCAGGCCGAGGTCGCCGGTGCGCAGCCAGCCGTCGGCGCTGAAGGCGGCGGCGTTGGCGGGCGGGTCCTCGAAGTAGCCGCGCGTCACGTTGTCGCCACTGATGTGGATGTTGCCGATGCGGTCGGCAGGCAGCTCGCGGTCCTCGTCGTCGGCGATGCGCACTCGGCAGTAGGGGATCGCGCGCCCCTCGGAGACCAGCTGCACGCCGTCGCGGTCCGACTCGTCCACCGGCGCGACCGGCGTGCCTACGCCCATGCGATGGCGGTTGAGCCGCAGCGTGCGCAGCAGCGCACCCTCCTGCGGGAAGCTCACCGCCAGTGAGGCTTCCGCCAGCCCGTACACCGGGAACATCGCCGTGCGCTTCAGCCGCGCGGGCGCGAGCCGCGCCAGGAACTCCTCGCACAGCTCGACCGAGATCGGCTCGGCGCCGTTGAAGATGTAGCGCACCGCGGACAGGTCGAGGCTCTCGACCGGGCGCTCGCCCAGCACCTTGAGGTAGTGCCGGTAGCCGAAATTCGGCGAGCACAGGATACTGGCGCGCACCCGCGCGGCGAACGTGAGCCACAGCAGCGGCCGGCGGATGAAGAGCTCGGTGGGCATGAGGTGCCCGTGCACGCGGTTGATGAACATCACCACGTGAAAGCCGATCAGTCCCATGTCGTGGGTCAGCGGCATCCACGAGAGGCTCACGTCGTCCTCGGTGAAGCCGGCCGCCTCGGTGGCGCCGTAGACGTTGGCGAGGATGTTGCCGTGAGTGAGCACCACCCCCTTGGGCTCGCTGGTGGAGCCGGAAGAGAACTGGATGAAGGCGGTGTCGGTGGGGCTGGCGCGCTGCACGCTGCCCGCGCGCGAGATGTCGTCGAGATCATCGACCAGGAATGCCTGGCGGCGCAGCGCCTCGAACACCCGGGTTTCCCCGGCCTGCGTGGCGAAGGCGCCGATGCGCTCGAGCGAGCGGCGCTCGGTGTAGATGAAAGGCTTGTCGAGGCGACGCGCAATGCGCAGCAGCTTGTGGCGGTGCTCGTCGCTGATGCCGAGCGCGACCGGCACCGGCACGATGCCGCCGAGGATCGCCGCCCAGAACACGTCGATGAACTGCTCGTTGTTGTTCAGGAGCAGGATCAGCTTGTCGCCGCGGCGGGCGCCGATGCGCTGCAGGTGCCAGAGGATGCCGAGCGCGCGCTGGTGAAGCTCGCCGCACGAGACCGCGCGCGTCTCGTTCTCGCCCTCCAGGTAGCTGATGCTGCGCGCCGCGCTGCGGTTGTTCTCGAAGGCCTCGGTGAGCGTCGTGGCTTTGGCCATCAGCGGGCTTCCAGCCGCATGTGCAGGGGGTGGCGCGTGCGCAGGTTGATCTGCGCCTCGAGCTCGAGCGGTTTACCGGGCAGGTAGATCAGGCGGTAGCGCCGCGCGACCAGGTACAGGTGCATGAGCATCTCGTAGAGCGCCAAGGTCTCGCCGATGCAGTGACGGGGACCGGCGGCGAACGGCATGTAGGCGAAACGCGTCCGCTCGGTCTCGTGCCCGGGTGCGAAGCGCTCGGGTCGGAAGGCATCCGGATCTTCCCAGAACTGCGGATGACGGTGCAGCAGGTAGAGCGGCAGCAGTACGTTGGTGCCCGGGGGAATGGGGTAGCCGCCGAGCACGTCGGCCTCGATCGTGCGGCGTGACAGCACCCACCCCGGCGGATACAGCCGCAGCGCCTCGTTGACCACCTGGCCGGTGTAGGTGAGCGTCTCCACCTGCGCGAGCTCCGGGGCGAGCGGGTAGTCGACGGCGTCGATCTCCGCGTGCAGCCGCGCCTGGACTTCCGGGTGCTGCGACAGCAGGTACCACGTCCAGTTGAGCCCGCTGGCGGTGGTTTCGTGGCCGGCGACGATGAGCGTCATGATCTCGTCTACCAGCTGGCGCTCGCCCATCGGCTCACCGCTCTCCTTGTCGCGCACCTGCATGAGCATCGCCACGAAATCCATGTGCTCCTCCGGCTCGGCGCGACGCCGGGCGATCAGCTGGGTCACGAGGCGGCCGAGCGAGCGGAATTTGTAGGCGAACTGCAGGTCGCGCGACGGCTCGCGCGTGACCACCTCGAAGGGATTGGCGCCGAACTGCTGCGTCAGGCGGTCGAGATCGCGCCCGAATATCGAGCGCAGCACAATCTCAAGAGTGAGCGCGCTCATCTCGTCGGTGAGGTTCACGGTCGCGCCGCCGCGCGCGAGTGCGTCCCAGCGGGCGATGAGCCGCTCGTGCGCCGCGGCGATCACGCTCGCGAACTGGTTGATGACGCGGCGGTGGAACAGCGGCTGCATCATGTAGCGCTGGCGCTTCCACAGCTCGCCTTCGCTGGTCATGATGCCCTTGCCGAGCAGGATGCGGACGCGATCGAGACCGACGCCCTTGGTGTAGTTCTTGTGATTGGCGACCAGCACCCGCTTCACGTCGTCCGGGTGGTGGATGACATAGGTATAAGATCGCCGGGCGGGCACGAACACCCGGTAGGTGTCCCCGTGGCGGGCGAACAACGCGATCATGTGCTCCAGGGAATCGTCCGTGGAGCCGACGTCGAATTGCAGCTCGGCCTCGGGAGGTGTGCGGTTCGCGGGTGCGGCGACAGTCATGCAAGCTGTTGAAAGGGAAACTTTAATCTTATATCACAGCGACCTGCGCGGTCAGTGGCCGCAAGCCGCTAGTCGCGCCTTCGTCGCGCGCCTGCCCTACGCCCGCCGCCTGGCGCTGCGTGCCGCGCGCGACGCCGATCGCGCGAGCCTCGCGGGGATCGCGCTCGCGCTGCGTGCGCTCGAACGCGTACTGGGACGACGCGTGAGCGCCGGCGAGCTCAAGTTTCATGCCGGGGCCAAGCCGCGCCTCGCATCGCGCGCGGCGGGCGCGGCGGGTGCAGCGGGCGCGGCGGGTGCAGCGGGCGCGGCGGCTGATTTCAGCATTTCGCACTCGGGCGCCTATGTCGGCTGCGCGGCGGTGGCGCGCGGCTGCGTCGGCCTGGACATCGAGGTCGGCACGCATCCGCGCATCGCGCAGTGGGTGCTGCGCGAGGCGGCGCTCAAGGCGACCGGCGAGGGACTGCGCGGCTGGCGCGCGAGCGATGCGCCGCAGTCGCGCGCGGACGGCACCGTATGGCGTGGACGGCACTGGCATGTGCGGCGCCTGCAGCTCTTCCCCGGCGCCGCTGCCGCGGTGGTCGCCAGCGAGCCGGTGCAGGCGCTCGAGACGCAGGCCGTTGCGCTGGAGGAGCTGTTCGACGCATGAGCGCGGACGACGACGGCGGCCTGCGCAACACCCTGTACCGCACGATCACGCGCTCCAGCCGGCGCATGACGACGGCGCGGCGCCTGCTGTACGCACTCGTCGTGCCGCTGGCGCTCGGCATCATCCGCGCCTGGTGGGCGAGCGGCCGCGTAGTGCGCGTCGTGGGCGGTGAGCATCTCGACGCCGCGCTCGCGCGCGCCGCGTCGCTGGTGCCGTGCTACTGGCATCAGCACCAGCTCTATTGCGGCAAGTACCTGGTCGAGCAGCGCGCCCGCGGGCTCACGGTAGGCTGGCTCATCAGCCCGTCCGTGGACGGCGAGCTCGGCGCCATGCTGGTGCGCCGTTTTGGCGGGGCGGTGATCCGCGGCTCCTCCACGCATACCGGCGCACGCGCATTGCGCGACTACTACCAGGCGCTGGTGAAGGACAACATCTCCCCGGTCATCACCCCGGACGGTCCACGCGGGCCGCGCTTCAGATTCAAGCCCGGCGCGCTGCTGCTCGCGCAGATGTCGGGGCGGCCGGTGCTGCCGATGTCCTATGCGGCCTCGCGCGCCTGGCTGATCAAATGGGACAAGTTTGTCATCCCGGTGCCGTTCGCGCGCATCGCGCTCGCGATCGGCCCGCCGGTCTACGTGCCGCGCGTCATCGGTGCGGCCGGGCTCGAGGGCCTGCAGCGGCAGATGGAGCAGGAGCTCAAGCGCCTCTACGGGGTCGCGCGCGCCGCCGTGGACCTGGGCGCTTAGCGCGCGCGGAAGGCCGTCGCCGGGATTCTGTTAATTGGCTAATCACAACCCGAACAGTGCGTTAGCTTGTGTTCCTGCAACGGTGTGCGAGAATCTCCCGCAACTACTTGGAATATGACAGCAGGGAGACCTCGAGTCCGTGATGTTTACGTCACGCCCGGAGGCTGAACAGTTAGTTACGCTGCATTCCTAGGGTTAGCGGGAGGCTTCAGGCTCACATGACGACTCCGCCGCCGGATAAGCCGGCGGACTTTACCGCGTCCGACATTCTTTCCGCCGATGCCTGGACCGGTCGGAGCCCCAAGCCCGTGGTCGGGGTCGATGTCGTGTACACCAAGATCGCGGTCGATTTCCAGAACATGCGCCGCGATACCGTCGAGGAGTGCGTGCGGCGCAATCTCGAGCTGCTGCGCGGCGCCACCGGATCCGACTGCGCCTTTCTCGCCTCGCTCAATCCCGAGGACGGGACCGTCGCGGAGGTACAGCTGGCGCGCAGCGCGTTCGCCCAGTGCCGGCCCGAGGGCCTCATCGGGCTTCCCCTCGATGGCTTTCCCTGGCTGAAGGGGCGTCTCGAGCACCTGCGACTCTCGGAGTTGCGCGACAGCAGCGCCCCGCGCAAGGAACAGGCGGCAGAAGCGGCGCGGTTCGCGGAGCTGCACATCGGTTCCGCGCTCATCGTCGCGCTGCACACGCAGGGCAAGCCGGCCGGTTTCCTCGGGCTGGCGCACGCCATGCCGCGCGGCGCCTGGGATGTGAACCTGCAGCTGCTGATGAAGCTCATCGGCACCAGTCTCGCCACCGGGCTCGAGCGTATCCGCATCGAGGCGCGCCTCGCCAAGCTCGAGGAGCGCACCAATCTGTTTCAGGCCGCGGCCAACGACGGCATGTGGGATTTCGACGTCGAGAGCAACGAGGTGTACTTCTCGCCGCGCTGGAAGGCGATGCTCGGCTACGGCGACGACGACATGCGCGGCTCGCCCGACTGGCGCAGCCTGGTGCATCCGGACGACCTGTCGCGGGTGCAGGCCGCGATCCGCGATCACGTCGCCGGCAAGACGCCGATCTTCGAGAGCACGCATCGCATGCGCCACCGCAACGGCGAGTGGCGCTGGGTGATCAGCCGTGCCACCGCGCGCGTCGACAAGCACGGCCGGCTGCTGCGCCTGGTGGGCGTCGAGCTCGACATCACCGAGCGCAAGCTCTACGAGGAGGCGCTGTTTCGCGAGAAGGAGAGTGCGCAGATCACCCTGCAGTCGATCGGCGACGGCGTCATCACCACCGATGCCAACTCGACCATCGACTACATCAACCCGGTCGCCGAAGAGCTGACCGGCTGGCGCCTGGAAGACGCCATGGGCCGCCCGGTGGAGGAGATCTTCCGCGCGTTCCACGAGGAGACCTGCGAACCGCTGGAGAACCCGCTGTCGGTGGCGATCCGGCGCATCCGTCCAATCAAATCGGTCCGGCCGATGCTGCTCATCCGTCGCGACGGCAACGAGCTGTACGTCGAGAGCACCGCCGCGCCGATCCGCGACGGCGCCGGCCACGTGGCCGGCGGCGTGCTGGTGTTCCACGACGTCAGCGAATCGCGCGAGCTCAACCGCCGGCTCTCCTACCACGCCAGCCACGACCTGCTGACCGGGCTGGTCAACCGCCGCGAGTTCGAGAGCCGTCTCGAGCGGGCACTGAAGAGCGCCAAGGCGCGCGAAGCCTCCTACGCGCTGTGCTACCTCGACATCGACCAGTTCAAGATCGTCAACGACAGCTGCGGTCACAGCGCCGGCGATGCGCTGCTCGGCCAGGTGGGTGCACTGCTGAAATCCAAGGTGCGCTGGCGCGATACGCTGTCGCGCCTCGGCGGCGACGAATTCGGCATACTGCTGGAGAGCTGCTCGCTCGATGAGGCGATGCGCACCGCCGAGACACTGCGCGAGGGAGTGCGCAACTTCCGCTTCACCTGGGAGGACCGGGTGTTCCGCCTCGGCGCCAGCATCGGCGTGGTGCCGATCACCGCCGATAACGAGGACGTCGCTTCGATCCTCTCGGCCGCGGACAGCGCCTGTGCCGCCGCCAAGGAAGGCGGCCGCAACCGCGTGCACAGCTTCGCCGAGAACGATATCGAGCTGATGCGGCGGCGGCGCGAGATGCAGTGGGCGGCGCGCATCAACGCGGCGCTCGAGGAGGGGCGCTTCGAGCTCTACCGCATGGCGATTCAGCCGCTGCAGCGCGTCGAGGTGGGCGCGCACTACGAGCTGCTGCTGCGCATGAAGGACGAGAGCGGACGCATCGTGGCGCCGAACGACTTCATCGCCGCGGCCGAGCGCTACGGCATCACCCCGGCGATCGACCGCTGGGTGATCGAGAATGCCTTCCGCTGGCTGGTTTCCGAGGCCGACGAGCGCCAGAACCTGTTCCAGTGCTCCATCAACCTGTCCGGGCAGAGCCTGGGCGACGACAAGTTCCTGCCGTTCGTGATCGACCAGTTCCATCGCAGCGGGCTCGACGCGTCCAAGATTTGCTTCGAGATCACCGAGACCGCGGCGGTGGCGAGCTTCTCGCAGGCGAACCGCTTCATCCAGGCGCTCAAGGAGCTCGGCTGCAAGTTCGCGCTCGATGACTTCGGCACCGGCCTCTCCTCGTTCGGTTACCTCAAGCACTTCCCGGTCGATTACCTGAAGATCGACGGCAGCTTCGTGCGCGAGATCCTGCGCGATCCGATCGATCGGGAGATGGTGCGCTCGATCAACGAGATCGGGCATCTCACCGGCAAGCAGACCATCGCCGAGTTCGCCGAGAATGCCGAGATCATCCAGATGCTCACCAGCCTCGGCGTCGACTACGCGCAGGGCTACGGTGTCGCCCAGCCGCAGCGCGTGCTGAAGTCAGCGGTGGCTTAAGTCCCGTAGCGAGTTGTGACCGGGCCGGCCCGGTGCCAACATGCTGCCCGCCGACAATGGCAGCGTGAGCAAGCCGTGAAACTGCCAGCCATCCTGCGCGCACTGCGCGGACGCTACGGGCCGCCGCCGGCTGCGCCGAGCCGCGATCCGTTCGAGCTGATTCTGTGGGAGCAGGTCGCGTACCTTGCCCCCGATACCCGGCGACAGGAGGCGTACGACGCGCTGCGCGAGCGCGTGGGATTGGCGCCGCGCGCCGTCGCCCGCGCACCGGCCGCGCAATTGACGGCGATTGCCCGCCTCGGCGGCAGCATTGCCCCCGCGATCCGCGCGCAGCGCATGCGGCGCTCGGCACAGCAGGTATTGCAGCGCTGGGACGGTGATCTGCGCGCAGCGCTCGCACTGCCGCCCGCCGCGGCACGCCGCGCACTGGCCGCATTCCCCATGATCGGCAAGCCCGGTGCCGACAAGATTCTCGCCTTCACCAGCACCGCGCGGCTGATTCCGCTCGACTCGAACGGCCTGCGCGTGCTGCAGCGCTTAGGGCTGGCACCCGTATCCGACAACTACGGCCGTGACTACCGCGCTGCCCAGGAGGCGATTGCCGCCGCCGCGCCGCGCACGGCACGGGCCTGCATCGCCGCCTACTACCTGCTGCGGGAGCATGGGCAGCAGACCTGTCGTCGCTCCGCGCCGCGCTGCGCCGAGTGTCCGCTGCGCGCGGGCTGCCCTACCGGCAGGGCTGCGCGCGCGCCCGGCGCCCGCCGCGCGGGCTACGGCGCGTAGAAGTAATAGTCTGCGCTATACGGCACGCGCGCCTCGCGGCCCACCTTCGCCGCATCGCAGTTGGCGGCTGACGGCGCCGCGCCGCCGTGAGTGTGAAGGCGCTGGACGGTGGTCACTGAGTCGAGCAGGCCGCTGCCGGAGTGGCCGACGACGTTCACCAGCAGCCACGGGACCGCTCGCGGGTCGGGGGAGTCGGCGTGTGCGGTGGCCTTGCCGGTGATCTCACTGCCGTCCTTGTACTTCCAGCTGGGGCCCGCGGAGTGGTGCCCGACCACGTCGCCGTGGGCGTCGTGCAGCCGCGCGTCCGGTGCCTTCAGCGTCCATTGAAACTGGCCGTCCGCGGCGGCCCCGCACAGGTAGATCTGCGCGCCCACGGCATGCACCGCCAGGACCAGCTTAGCGTCGGCGGGCGCACGCAGCGCGTCCGGCGCGTCAGCCGGCGCCGCGATCTGGGCGGCAACAGCGTGGGTAACGAGGAGCAGCGCCACCACGCACGGGAGTCTGCGCCAGGGGTTGTGAGAGCTCATGGTCACACCTTTTTCACATGTCGATTTCTGGAGGACGCGTGGCAGCTGCTTCAGCCGCCGCCGAAGCTCAGGCGCATCGACAGATCGAGCGCCTGAACGTGCTTGGTGAGGCTGCCGACGGAGATGAAGTCGACGCCGGTGGCGGCGATCGCCCGCACCGTCTCGAGCGTGACGCGGCCGGAGGCCTCGAGCTTCGCCTGCGCGCCATGGGCGCGGTTGCGGGTGACGGCGGTCTGCAGATCGCGCAGGCTGAACTCATCCAGCATGATGATGTCCGCTGGCGCGGCGAGCGCCTCTTCGAGCTCGGCGAGCGACTCGACCTCGACTTCGACGCAGATGGCGGGCGCGCTGTGTCTCGCGGCGGCGACCGCCGCACTGATCGAGCCCGCGGCCGCGATGTGATTCTCCTTGATCAGCACGCGGTCGTAGAGCCCCATGCGGTGGTTGTCGCCGCCGCCGCAGCGCACTGCGTACTTCTGCGCGCTGCGCAGCCCGGGCAGCGTCTTGCGCGTGTCGAGAATGCGGCAACCGGTGCCGGCGATGGCGTCGACGAAGCGTCGTGTCACGGTCGCGGTCCCCGACAGCAGCTGCAGGAAATTGAGCGCGGTGCGCTCGCCGCTGAGCACGGCACGCGCCGGGCCGCTGACGGCGAAGATGGCCTGCGCGGGCTCGAGCCGAGCGCCGTCCTCGGCGCGCCACTCGAGGCGCACGCGCGTATCGAGCCGCCGGAAGGTTTCCTCGGCCCAGGCGCGGCCGCACAGGATCCCGGCCTCGCGCGTGACGGTCGCGCCGCGCACCTGCTGTGCCGCGGGCACCAGCGCCGCCGTCACGTCGCCGCTGCCGATGTCCTCGCGCAGCGCCGCCTCGACCTGGGCGTCGAGATCAGCCGGAAGCGCGGGAGGCAAGCCGTCCTGCGCTTTTTGCGTCAGCCGAAGGGCAGGCCGTGGGTCGCTCCGGCCATGCACATGAGCATGGGGATCGACAGCACGAAGTTCACGCGCGAGGCCATGCCCGCGACCTTGCGTGCCTTCGCCTTCTGTTCGTCGGTGGCGGTGACGATACCGAGGATCTTCTTCTGGTTCGGCCAGATCACGCCCCACACGTTGAACAGCATGATGGTGCCCAGCCAGGCGCCGATGCCGATGACCAGCAGGTAGTGCTGCGACTGAGCGCCCGGCAGCGCGCCGAGCGTGAAGGCGCCGAGGAAGTTCCCGCCGCGACCGAGCAGCCACGCGCCGCCCAGCCAGGTAGCGAGCGCCGACCAGCGGAACCAGAACAACGCACGCGGGGCCACGTACTTGGTGATGCCGGCCCCGCCCGGACCGCCCTTGTCCGCCGCCGCGTCGGCCAGCGCCGGAGTCTGTGCGACGTTGAAGTAGTACAGCAGGCCGATCCAGAACACCCCGCTGACGATGTGGAACCAGCGCGCCAGCCCGAGTTCATAGAAATGAGCGCCGCCAATCAGCACCGCCAGCACCAGCGCGACCACGATGCCGAGAATCAGCGACTGTCGGTGGTTGTTCAGGGGATTCATGGCTTTGGATCTCCAAGTTATTGTTTCTTCAGGACGCCGTTGACCCGCGGGCGTTTGAAGAATAGGCGACGCACCCCCATAATTCAATGCGTGCGCCCAGACTTAGGGCAACATGCCGCCCGCCGATCGTCCGCCGTCCCCGTGCATCAACGTGTGCCGCCTCGATGCGCGGGGGCTGTGCATCGGCTGCCTGCGCAGCGGCGCCGAGATCGGCCGCTGGCCGACGATGAGCGCGCAGGAGCAATGGCGGCTGCTCGCCGAGCTCGCCGAGCGACGAAAAACCTATGAGGTAGTTGCGATGGACATGGTGGAGAGAATCAAGAGCGAGCTCGGCTCGAGTCCGGTGGTGCTGTTCATGAAGGGCACGCCCGATTTCCCGCAATGCGGCTTTTCTGCGCAGACGGTCGCGGCGCTGCGCGCGCTCGGTGCGCAGTTCAAGCACGTCAACATCTTCGAGGAGCCGGAGCTGCGCGAGGCGCTCAAGCGCTTCTCCAACTGGCCCACATACCCGCAGCTGTACGTGAAGGGCGAGCTGGTGGGCGGCTGCGACATCGCGCTGGAGATGTACAAGAGCGGCGAGCTGCGCAAGCTCCTGGCCGAGGCCGGCGCGGCGACCTAGCCGCACCGTCCGCACCCGCCGTCAGCTACAGCGGGGGAATGTCAGCTTCCGGCGTCTCGTCGGCGGCCGGCTCGGCGGCGCCGCCCAGCCAGCCGAATTCCCGCGCACGCTCCTCGGCCGCCGCGTAGCTGTCGCGCAGGCGGTTGCACACCAGGCAGAACAGGTCCGCGCTGCGCTCGGCGTCGTAGCGGGCATTGTGCGCACTGTCCGCATCCCAGGTGAGTCCCGCCACCCTGACTGCCTTGGCCAGCACGGTCTGGCCGAGTGCCGCACCGGCGAGCGTCGCCGTGTCGAAGCAGGAGAACGGGTGGAAGGGGTTGCGCTTCACCTCGGCGCGCGCCACCGCGGCGTTGAGAAAGCCGAGGTCGAAGGCGGCGTTGTGCCCGACCAGTATCGCGCGGCGGCACTGGTAGGCGCGCACCACGTGGCGGATCTCGCGAAACACCCGCTGCAGCGCGTCGCGCTCCGGCAGGGCCGGCCGCAGCGGATGCCAGGGGTCGATGCCGGTGATCGACAGCGCGGCCGGGTCGAGCCGTGCACCGGCGAACGGCTGCACGTGGTAGTTGTGGGTGGCACCGCGCCGCAGCGTGCCGTCGGCGTCCATGTCGATCAGCACCGCGGCGATCTCCAGCAGCGCGTCGGTCGCCGCGTGGAAGCCGCCGCACTCCACGTCGATCGCCACCGGCAGGTAGCCGCGGAAGCGCCGCGCCATCAGGCCGGCGGCTGCCGCGGGCACGGTGGCCGGCGCGGCGGGTGAGGTGACGGGCAGCGGCTCGCTCATGGCAGGATTCTAAACAATGCGCTTAGCTATGCGAGGCGCCAGCCGATGCGCCCGCCGGCGCGCAGCGGTACCAGCTCGCCGTCAGCGAACGGGTAGTGTGCCGGTACGTCCCAGGGCTCGGGTAGCAGCGTGAGCGTGTCGCTGTTGCGCGGCAGGCCGTAGAAGTCCGGTCCATGGAATGCGGCGAACGCCTCAAGACGCGCGAGCGCCCCGGCGAGCGCGAAGGCTTCGGCGTACAGCTCGATGCCGGCGTGCGCGGAGAAGATACCGGCGCAACCGCAGCCGCTCTCCTTGGCGCTGCGTGAGTGCGGCGCGCTGTCGGTGCCCAAGAACAGGCGCGGGCTGCCGCGTGCCACCGCTGCGAGCAGCGCCGCGCGGTCGGCCTCCGCCTTGAGCACCGGCAGGCAGTAGTGGTGCGGCCGCAGGCCGCCGGCAAACAGCGCATTGCGGTTCAGCAGCAGGTGCTGCGGCGTCACGGTGGCGCCGATCCCCGTCCTTCCTGAGAGCACGAAGTCGAGCGCGGTGCGCGTGGTGATGTGCTCGACGACGATGCGCAGCTGCGGGTGGCGCTCGCTCAACGGGGCCAGCACGCGCTCGATGTAGCACGCCTCGCGATCGAACACGTCGACGTCCGGATCGGTGACCTCGGCGTGCACCTCGAGCACCAGCCCGGTTTCCGCCATGCTCGCCAGCACCGCCTCGATGTGCTGCACGTCCGTGACCCCGGCAGCTGCGTGCGTGGTGGCGCCGGCCGGATAGAGCTTGCAGCCGACGATGCAGCCGGCCGCGCGCGCCCGCGCGATCTCCGCCACCGGCGTGTGGTCGGTGAGGTAGAGCGTCATGAGCGGCGTGAACTGCGCGCCGGGCGGCAGCGCCGCCAGGATCCGCGCGCGGTACTCGAGTGCCGCCGCGGTGGTCGTGACCGGCGGCGCGAGGTTGGGCATCACCACGGCGCGCGCGAAGCGCGCCGCGCTGAACGGCAGCACCGCGCGCAGCTCGCCGCCATCGCGCAGGTGCAGGTGCCAGTCGTCGGGGCGGCGGATGACCAGCGCGTCCACGCTAGCGGCTCTGCAGCGAGTGCAGCAGATCACCGCGCAGCAGCAGCTCGAGCGCGAAGCGCACGCCGAAGCCGGTGACGTCGGTGCTCACGTGCGCCAGTCCGCCGTTGCGCGTGGCGGAAGACAGATCCACGTGCGCCCAGGGGATGTCCGCCGGCACGAAGCGCGCCAGGAAGCGCGTGGCGAGGATGTGATCGCCCTTGCCGTCGCTCGTGCACTGCACGATGTCGGCCACCCGGCTCTCGAGCTCCGCATCGTAGTCCGCCTCGCTCGGGAAGTCCCAGACGCGCTCGCCGCTGGCCCGCCCGGCTGCCACCAGCTGCGCCGCGAGCGCGGGGCGGTTGGCGAACACCCCACTCATGCGCTCGGTGAGCGCATTCACGCAGGCACCGGTGAGCGTCGCGAAGTCGATCATCAGCCGCGGGCGGGTGCGGGCGGCGAGGGCGAGTGTGTCGGCGAGCACCATGCGGCCTTCGGCATCGGTGTGGATGACCTGGATGGTGACGCCGTTCGCCGCGCGTACCACTTCCTGCGGGCGGTAGGCGTGCGGACCGATGCGGTTCTCGGTGATCGCCAGCCAGGCATCGGCGCTCAGCGGGGCGCGCAGCTGCGCGAGCGCCACGAGCGTCGCGAGCGCCACCGCGCTGCCGGCCATGTCGGTGTGCATGTCGAGCATCGAGCGATGGGTCTTGAGATTGACGCCGCCGGTATCGAACAGGATGCCCTTGCCGATCAGCGCCACGTCCGGTCGCGCGGCGCGGCGGCGGCGCGCCGGCCGGTAGCGCAGGTGGGCGATGCCGGCGCCGCGCTCGGCGTTGCCGGCCGCCACCGCGAGGAACGCGCCGGCGCCCGCGCGGCGCAGCGCCCGCTCGTCGAGCCAGCGCAGCGCGAGTCCGTGCGAGCGTGCCAGCTGCGTGATCGCCCGGCGGTAGCCGCGCGCATCGAGCACGTTGGGCGGCAGCGCGGTGAGCCAGCGGGCGAGGTTGGTGCCGCGCGCACTCGCCGCGGCGTAGCGCTTGTCGAGCGGCGCGTCGCCCAGCAGCACCACTCGCTCGATGCGCCGTTCGCCGTGCGCCGGCGCGCGCCAGCTCGGCAGCGCAAACGCCTGCACCAGCGCGGCCGCCAGCAGAGCCTCGAGCGCCGCGCCGGCGGCCGCCGGCGTGCCGGCCGCGGCCAGGCCCAGCGCCTGCGGGGCTCGCGCCGCGGCCTCCCGCACCATGCGCCCGGCCAGAGTGAGCCGCTCGAAGGCGCTCGCCCCGCTCGGCAGGTAGCCGAGCACCGCCAGCGTGTGGCGCGGATTGCCGAGCACCGTGGTGCGCACCGTGCCGGCGCGCGCCGTGCCGCGCGCATTGAGCTCACGCCAGCGCGCACTGTCCGGCAGGTGCCGGAAGGCCGCGCTGGTCGCAGGGTGCGGCACGATCGCGAGCAGCGCATCGAGCGCGGCGGCGCCGCGCGCACCAGCGTTGACGATGGCGGGAGCGTGCGCGCTCGGTAACAGCAGGCCGCGGCGCGCGCGCGCGCTTGCCGACCTCACTTGCTTTACCTGCCGCCGCTAGCCATCATTACTCATTCTAACGCGACACGGCCCAACACGCGCGCGACCGTGAGTCCGCGACCGCGCCGCCACAGTGTCCGCATCGCGCGCATCGCGAGCACAGCGCATGACCGAACCGCCGAAGCTTGAAGATCTCGATCCCGTGGAAACGCGGGAGTGGCTCGAATCGATCGACTCGGTGCTCAAGACCCACGGGCCCGAGCGCGCGCACTTCCTGCTCGAGCGGCTGATCGATTACACGCGCCGCAGCGGCGCGTACCTGCCGTTCAGGCCCAACACCGCCTACGTCAACACCATCGCCGCGGGTCGCGAGCCCGAATATCCCGGCAACCGCGCGCTCGAGCGCCGTATCGAGGCGTACATCAGGTGGAACGCGCTGGCCATGGTGCTGGCCGCCAATCGTGCGTCCTCCGAGTACGGCGGACACCTCGCCAGTTACGCCTCCTCGGCGACGCTCTACGAGGTGGGCTTCAATCACGTGTGGCGCGCGCCTTCCGAGCAGCATCCGGGCGACATGGTGTTCATCCAGGGACACTCCTCGCCCGGCATCTACGCGCGCGCTTATCTCGAAGGACGCCTGCTCGAGGAACAGCTGCGCTACTTCCGCCAGGAAGCACGCCGCCCGGGTGTCGGCCTGTCCTCCTACCCGCATCCGTGGCTGATGCCCGACTTCTGGCAGTTCCCCACCGTCTCCATGGGCCTGGGCGCCATGATGGCGATCTTCCAGGCGCGCTTCATCCGCTACCTCGAGCACCGCGGGCTGGTGAAGCCTTCCGATCGCAAGGTGTGGGCGTTTCTCGGTGACGGCGAGATGGACGAGCCGGAGTCCATGGGCGCGCTCACCATGCCGGTGCGCGAAGGACTCGACAATCTCATCTTCGTCATCAACTGCAACCTGCAGCGCCTCGATGGGCCGGTACGCGGCAACGGCAAGATCATCCAGGAGCTCGAGGCGGCGTTCCTCGGCGCCGGCTGGAACGTCATCAAGGTGCTGTGGGGCTCACGCTGGGATCCGCTGCTGGCGCGCGATCATCAGGGGCTGCTGCGCCGCGTGATGGAGGAGTGCGTCGACGGGGAGTACCAGAACTTCAAGGCGAAGGGCGGGGCGTACACCCGCGAGCACTTCTTCGGCAAGTTCCCCGAGCTCAAGGCGATGGTCGCCAACATGTCCGACGAGGAGATCTGGCACCTGAACCGCGGCGGCCACGACCCGCGCAAAGTGTATGCCGCCTACGCGGCCGCCATGGCGCACACGGGACAGCCGACCGTGATCCTTGCCAAGACCGTGAAGGGCTTCGGCCTCGGCAAGGGCGGCGAGGGGCAGATGGTGGCTCATCAGCAGAAGAAACTCTCCGAGGAGGATCTGCGCGTCTTCCGCGACCGCTTCAACATCCCGGTCGCCGACGAGGATCTGTCCGGCCTGCCGTTCCGCAAGCCCGACGAGACTTCCGACGAGGCGCGCTACCTCGGCGAGAAACGCGCGGCACTCGGCGGCTTCCTGCCGCAGCGCCGGCGCACCGCGCCGCCGCTGGTGGTGCCGCCGCTGGAGGCCTTCGCGGGGCTGCTCGAGGGCAGCGGCGAGCGCGAGATCTCCACCACCATGGCGTTCGTGCGCCTGCTCAGCGTGCTGCTCAAGGACAAGAACATCGGCCGCAACATCGTGCCGATCGTGCCGGACGAGGCGCGCACCTTCGGCATGGAGGGGCTGTTCCGCCAGATCGGCATCTATTCCTCCGTCGGTCAGCTGTATACGCCGCAGGACGCCGAGACCCTGATGTCCTACCGCGAGGACAAGAAGGGGCAGATGATCGAGGAGGGCATCAACGAGGCCGGCTCGCTGTGCTCGTGGATGGCCGCGGGCACCGCCTACAGCAATCACGGCATCAACATGGTGCCGTTCTACATCTTCTATTCGATGTTCGGCTTCCAGCGCGTCGGGGATTTCATCTGGGCCTCCGGGGACATCCAGGCGCGCGGCTTCCTGCTGGGCGCCACCGCCGGCCGTACCACGCTCGCCGGCGAGGGGCTGCAGCACCAGGACGGTCACAGCCAGCTGGTCGCGAGCACCGTCCCCAACTGCGTGTCCTACGACCCGGCGTTCGCCTACGAGCTGGCCGTGATCATCCACGACGGCATGCGCCGCATGTATGCGGAGCAGGAGAGCATCTTCTATTACATCACGCTGATGAACGAGAACTACCTGCAGCCGGCGATTCCGCCCGGGGTCGAGGCCGGCATCCTGAGCGGCGGCTACCTGCTGCAGATCGGCGGCCGCGGCAAGGTGAGGGCGACGCTGCTCGGCTCGGGCACCATCCTGCGCGAGTGCCAGGCCGCGGCGAAGATTCTCGAGGACGACTACGGCATCCCGGCGGACGTGCTGTCGATCACCAGTTTCAGCGAGCTGCGCCGCGAGGCACTCGAGTGCGAGCGCTGGAACATGCTGCACCCGCAGGAGCCGGCGCGCGTCCCCTACGTGCGGCAGATGCTGAAAGGCAGCGACGGGCCGGTGGTGGCGGCGACCGACTACATGCGCACCGTCCCGGACCAGATCCGCCAGTGGGTGAACGGCCGCTACGTGACGCTCGGCACCGACGGCTTCGGCCGCTCAGATTCTCGCGCGCAGCTGCGCCGGCACTTCGAGATGGACCGCAACTACATCGCCGTCGCCGCGCTCAAGGCGCTGGCCGACGACGGCCGCGTGGACCACGCCACCGTCGTCAAGGCCATCAAGGTGCTCGGCGTCGATCCCGAGAAGCCCGTACCGTGGAAGAGCTGAAGCGGAGCGACCCGACATGAATGCGGCCGTCGGCCTCACGGAAGTGCGGGTACCCGATATGGGCAACTTCAAGGACGTCGCCGTCATCGACGTGCTGGTGAAGCCCGGGGACAGGATTGCCCTCGACACGCCGCTGGTCACGCTCGAATCCGACAAGGCGACCATGGACGTTCCGTCCACCGCGGAGGGCGTGCTCGAGAAGCTGCACACCACCAAGGGCGGCAAGGTCAACAGCGGCGACCTCATCGCCACGGTGAGGGCGAGCAGCGACGGGGCTGGCGGCTCATCGGCGCCCGCTTCATCGGCGGCACCCGCTGCGCCGGCGGCGGCCGCTGCGCCGGCGGCCGCTGCGCCGGCGGCCGCCCCGGCTGCAGCCCCGCCCGGGGCCGTGCTCACGCCGCGATCGCGGCTCGGCATGCCGACCTCCTATCGGGATGATCTGGCGGCGATCGACGAACCCGGATTCTCGCGCGCGCACGCCAGTCCCTCGGTGCGCCAGTTCGCACGCGAGCTCGGGGTCAACCTCGCGCAGGTGACCGCGCACGGCTTCAAGGGGCGCATCACGCATGATGACGTCAAGGCGTTCGTCAAGAGCTCGCTCGCCGCCCCGCCGCCCGCGGCGGGGCCCGCGCCGGCGGCCAAGCCGGCCCTGCCGGCCGTCGATTTCGCGCAGTTCGGCCCCACGGCGCTCGAGCCGCTGTCGCGCATCCAGCGCATCTCCGGTCCGCGCCTGCTGCAAAGCTGGGTCAACATCCCGCACGTCACGCAATTCGACGAGGCGGACATCACCGAGCTCGAGCAGCTGCGCGTGGGCCTCAAGGACCGGGCCCAGGGGGTCGGCGTGAAGCTGACGCCGCTGGCCTTCGTCATGCGCGCCTGCGTGAAGGCGCTGCAGGAGTTCCCGCGCTTCAACTCATCGCTCGACGCGGAGGGCGCCAACCTCATCGTGCGCAAGTACGTCAACATCGGCTTCGCCGCCGACACGCCGAACGGGCTCGTGGTGCCGGTGGTGCGCGAGGCCGACCGCAAGGACGTGTACGAGCTCGCGCGCAGCCTGGGAGCCCTGTCGGAGAAGGCGCGCGCGGGCAAGCTGCCGCCGACGGACATGCAGGGCGGCTGCTTTACCATTTCCAGCCTCGGCGGTATCGGCGGCACCGCCTTCACACCGATCATCAACGCGCCCGAGGTCGCGATCCTCGGGGTGTCGCGTGCCGCCATGCGCCCGGTGTGGCGCGACGGTGCGTTCGTGCCGCGCCTGCTGCTGCCGCTGTCGCTGTCGTACGATCACCGCGTGATCGACGGGGCGATGGCGGCGCGCTTCACCACCTGGCTCGCGCAGGCGCTCGGCGAGCCGCGCGCGCTGCTCGAGGCGGTGCCTTGAGCGTCGATCTCACGATCCCCGACATCGGCAACTTCACCGACGTCGAGGTGGTCGACGTGCTGGTGAAGAGCGGCGACGTCGTCGAAGTCGACACGCCGCTCGTCACGCTCGAGAGCGACAAGGCGTCGATGGACGTGCCGGCAAGCGCCGCCGGCAGCATCGTGGAGGTGCTGCTCAAGCGTGGCGACAAGGTCTCCAAGGGCTCGCTGATCGCGCGCGTGGAGCCGGGCGCGGCCGCCGCAGCCGCGGCTACAGCCCCGGCGGCGGGCGCGCCGCCGCCCGCACCGGCGGCGCAACCGGCAGCGTCGCCCGCGCCGCAGCGTGCCCCTGCCCCTGCCGCTGCCCCTGCGCCGTCGGCGGCTGGCGCCGGCGATACGGTGCTCATGCCCTCGGGCGGCACGGTGCGCATGCCCTCGCCGCAAGCCGGTCGCAGCGCGCAGCTGCTGGTGCTCGGCTCAGGTCCCGGGGGCTACACGGCCGCCTTCCGCGCCGCGGACCTCGGCCTGAAAGTCACGCTCGTCGAGCGCTACCAGGAGTTGGGCGGGGTGTGCCTCAACGTCGGCTGCATTCCCTCCAAGGCGCTGCTGCACGCGGCCAAGGTCATCGAGGATGCCGCCGAAATGTCCGAGCGCGGCATCGCCTTCGGCCGGCCGCAGATCGATCGCGGCAAGCTGCGCGGCTGGAAGGCCTCCGTGGTGGCGAAGCTGACCGGCGGCCTCAGGGTGCTCGCGAAGCAGCGCAAGGTTGAGGTGGTACGCGGCGCCGGGCGCTTCGTGAGCGCCAACGTGCTCGAAGTCACGGGGGCGAGCGGCACGGAGCGCATACGCTTCGAGCAGTGCATCATCGCCGCAGGCTCCGAGCCGATGCGCCTGCCGGGGCTGCCGCAGGATCCGCGCATCCTCGACTCGAGCGACGCGCTCGAGCTGCCGGACACCGACGGCGGCCTGCTGGTCGTCGGCGGCGGCATCATCGGACTGGAGATGGCCTGCGTATTCGATGCGCTCGGCAGCCGCGTGAGCGTCGTGGAGCTCACGCCGCGACTGATGCCCGGCTGCGACCCGGACCTGGTCCGTCCGCTGGAGAAGCGGATCCGCGCGCGCTACCAGCAGATCCTGCTCGGCACGCGGCTCGCCGGCATCGAGCCGCAGGCGGCCGGGTTGCGCGTGAGCTTCGCCGGCGACCAGGCACCTCCGCCGCAGCTGTTCGCGCGCGTACTGGTGGCGGTTGGGCGCGTGCCGAACGGCAACGCCATCGGCGCGGAGCTGGCCGGCGTCAAGATCGGCGAGCGCGGCTTCATTCCCGTCGACCGCCAGATGCGCACCAGCGTGCCGCACATTTTCGCGATTGGCGACATCGCGGCGCCACCGATGCTGGCGCACAAGGCGATGCACGAAGGCAAGGTCGCCGCCGAGGTGGCCGCCGGCCACAAGCGCGCCGCCGACTGGCGGGTGATTCCCTCGGTCGCTTACACCGACCCGGAGATCGCCTGGGTCGGGCTCACCGAGACCGAGGCGCGCGAGCGCGGCACCGCGATCAAGAAGGGCGCGTTCCCCTGGATGGCGAACGGGCGCTCGCTCTCGCTCGGCCGCGACGAGGGCTTCACCAAGCTGCTGTTCGACCCCGACAGCCACCGTGTGCTCGGAGGCGGCATCGTCGGCAGCAACGCCGGCGAGTTGATCAGCGAGGTGGCGCTGGCGATCGAGAACGGCTGCGATGGCGCGGACATCGGCCTCACCATACATCCGCACCCGACGCTCTCCGAGACCGTGGCAGGCGCCGCGGAGGCCTTCGAGGGGACGCTGACGGACCTGTACCTGCCGAAGAAGTAACCCGGGTGAGGCAGTGAGCCGCGCCGCGCCGTGGCGTAGGCCGCGTGCCCCAAGTAAGATGACTCGAGCTGGAGATGGCATTCCTCCGCGAACCGCCGCAAGGCTGATGATGCCTACCCGACGCCTTGCTGCGTGAGGTAGGCCATGACGGAAATCTATACCCTCGCCACGCTGTGGCTGGCACTGGCGCTGCTGGCCACGTTGCTATCGATCTGGCTGCGCATCGCGACCGCCATGTCGGAGATCCTGGTCGGCACTGTTGCGCAGTTGCTGATCGGTGCGGCGCTCGGCGGTGCGATCCTCGGCACCGATCAGTCGTGGATCAGGTTCCTCGCCAGCACCGGCGCGGTCATCCTCACCTTCCTCGCTGGCGCGGAGCTCGATCCGCAGGTGATGCGCCGCGAATGGAAGCAGGTGACGGTCGTGGGCCTGGTGGCGTTCACCGCGCCCTTTCTCGGCTGCGCGGCCGTGGCGCGCTGGCTGATCGGCTGGACCAGCGACGCGAGCTGGCTCGCGGGTATCGCGCTGTCGACGACCTCGGTGGCGGTGGTGTACGCGGTCATGCTCGAGTTCGGACTCAACCGCACCGACTACGGCAAGATCGTGCTCGCGGCCTGTTTCGTCAACGACCTCGCCACGGTGCTGGCGCTCGGCTTCAAGTTCTCGCCGTTCACGCTGCGCACGCTCGCCTTCGTCGGCGGCAGCACGGCGGCGTTCGTCGTCCTGCCGTGGCTGGTGCCGCGTTTCTTCAGGCGTTACGGCGGCCGCCCCTCCGAGCTCGAGGCGAAGCTGCTGCTGCTCGCCATGTTCGGTCTCGGGGCGCTCGCGCTGTGGGCGGGCAGCGAGCCGGTGTTGCCCGCCTATATTCTCGGTATGATCCTCGCCGGCTCGGTGGGCAAGGACCACGCGCTGGTGCGCAGGTTGCGCACGCTCACCTTCGGACTGCTGACGCCGTTTTATTTCATCCGCGCCGGATCATTCGTGTCGGTTCCGGCGCTGATTGCCGCACCGGGTATTCTCGCGCTGCTGCTCGGGACGAAGATGCTCACCAAGTTCGTGGGAGTATTCCCGATCACCAAGGTGTTCCGCTCCCCGACACGGGAGGCCCTGTACACCACGCTCCTCATGTCGACGGGCCTCACCTTCGGCAGCATTTCCGCGCTTTACGGCCTCACCCATCACATCGTGACGCAGCAGCAGTACTCCTACCTGATCGTCGCGGTGATCGGCAGCGCCATCGTGCCGACGCTGATCGCCAACGCTTTCTTCCTGCCGCATCATCTGCTGCGCCGCGACGTCGCCGCGCAGCCTGCGGAGGAGCCACTCGGCGGCGCGGGAACGGAAGATGCCTGAGCGCAGGTGACACCATGTTCAAGAAAATTCTGCTCGCCTACGATGGCTCCGAGCCGGCACGCAAGGCCTTCGATCGCAGCCTGGGCATGGCGAAATGCTTCGCGGCCGAGCTGTCGATCGTCGCCGTGGTACGGCCGCCGGAATTTGCCGAGGACGTCGAGACCGAGGCGGTGATCGAGAACGCACGCGCGCATTACCAGACGGAGCTGGCGAAGCTGCGCGCCCAGGCCGGCGCCGGCAGCGCCATCCAGCCCCTGATGCACATCCGCGTCGGTCACCCGGCCGAGCAGATCATCGCCGCCGCCGAGGAGTGGGGCGCTGACCTCATCGTCACCGGTCATCGCGGCCGCGGTTTGTTTGAGCGCTGGCTGCTCGGCTCGGTGTCACGCGTCGTGATCGCCTACGCGCGCTGCGCCGTGCTGGTGGTGCGCTGACGACCCGAGCGCGCGCCGGCGTCTTGTGCGGGTACTCGCACAGATCGCGGATGAGGCACTGCGGGCACTTCGGCGCACGGGCCGTGCACACGTAGCGCCCGTGCAGGATGAGCCAGTGGTGCGCGTCCTTGCGGAACTGCGCCGGCGTTGTCGCGCGCAGCCCCTCCTCGACCTCGCGCGGGGTGCGACCGGGCGCCAGCCCGGTGCGGTTCGCCACGCGGAAGATATGTGTGTCGACGGCGATCTCGGCTTCGCCGAATACCATGTTGAGGATGATGCTGGCGGTCTTGCGCCCGACGCCCGGGAGCGCTTCGAGCGCGGCGCGTTCGGCAGGCACCTGGCCGCCGTGCAGATCGAGCAGCTGCCGGGCGAGGGCCACGAGGTTCTTCGACTTGGTGTTGTAGAGGCCGACGGGGCGGATATACGGCTTCACGCCCTCGACGCCGAGCGCGGCGATCGCCGCCGGCGTGTTGGCCACGGGAAAAAGCTGGCGCGTCGCAGCGTTGACGCTGCGGTCGGTGGTGTGCGCGGACAACATCACCGCCACCAGCAGCTCGAACGGCGAGCCGTACAGCAGCTCGGTGGTCGGCGCCGGGTTGGCGGCCTGCAGGCGGCGGAAGATGGCGCGGCGAGTGGCGGGGTGCACGTTGTGCTCACTCCCCGGCGGCGGGGCGCGCGGCGCGCTTGAGGTCGCTCAGCAGCGCCGCCCTGCCGACCTCGTGCGCCGCCAGACGTGCGCCGTGTGCGCTGAAGCGCGCGCGATTCTGCGCGGCGCCGGGTGCGTGCGACGCGCCCGGCAGCTGCGCCCGCGGCACCATCACGATGCAGTCGACCGGGCACGGCGCGATGCACAGCTCGCACCCGGTGCATGACTCGAACAGCACCGTGTGCATGTGCCGATGCGCCCCGACGATCGCGTCCACCGGACACGGTGGCAGGCAGCGCGCGCAGCCGATGCAGGCGTCCTCGTCGATCTGCGCCACCAGCGGCGGCGTCTCGGCGCCGTTGGCGGGATTCAGCGCCAGGGCGGGGCGGCCGAGCAGCTGCGCCAGCGCCGCGATGGTCGCCGCGCCTCCCGGCGGGCACTGATTGATGTCCGCGCCGCCGTCCACGATGGCCTGCGCGTAGGGGCGGCAACCGCTGTAGCCGCAGCGCGTGCACTGCGTCTGCGGCAGCAGCGCGTCGATGTCGTCTGCGGAAAGCATGCGCGTGCTTCTTGCGCCAATCAGGTGATCTTCATGCCCGGCGTCGCCCCTGAATCCGCCGACAGCAGGTACGGCTCGTCCTGCTCCCCGACTGCCGCCAGCACCATCCCCTCGGACACGCCGAACTTCATCTTGCGCGGCGCGAGATTCGCCACCACGACCGTGAGGCGCCCCTTGAGCGCGTCCGGCTGGTATGCGGACTTGATGCCGGCGAACACCGTGCGTGTGGTCCCACCCAGATCGAGCGTCAGCTTCAGCAGCTTGTCGGCGCCCGCCACCGCCTGCGCGTCGATGATGCGCGCCACGCGCAGATCGATGCGGCGGAACTCGTCGATGGAGATGCTGGCGTGCGCGGACTCGCCGCCGCCCGCAGCCCCCGGGGCAGCGACCCCACCGGCGCCCGCCGCCGCCTGCGCGGCCGGGGGCCCTTCGCCGTCGAACAGCGCATCGAGTTGCTTGGGATCCACGCGTGTCATGAGATGCTCATAGGGGTTGATTCGCTCGGGCAGCACGGCTGCATCGTTCCAGTTGAAGGACCGCTCCATGCCGAACAGCTGCCGCGCGACGCGCGCGGCTACCTGGGGCAGCACCGGCGCCAGCAGCACGGACAGGACCTTGAAGCCGTACAGGGCGCGCGAGCAGACATCCTGCAGTTGCGCGGCCTTGCCGGGGTCCTTCGCCAGGACCCAGGGCTGGTTGGCGTCGAAGTATTGGTTTATCCAGTCCGCAAACTCCATGCACCTGCGCATGCCTTGGCCGAATTCGCGCGCCTCGTAACTGTCGCGCACCGCGGCGGTGGTATCGCGCGCCGCGGCGGTGAGCGTCGCTAGGTCGGCAGAGTATCTGAGCTCGCCGTTGAAGCGAGCGGTAATGAACTTCGCTGCGCGGCTGGCGATGTTGACGTACTTGCCGATCAGATCGGCGTTGACGCGCGCGACGAAGTCGTCGGGGTTGAAGTCGATGTCCTCGACGGTCGCGTTGAGCTTGGCGGCGATGTAGTAGCGCAACCACTCCGCGTTCATGCCGCTGTCCAGGTAACGCAGCGGGCTGATGCCGGTGCCGCGCGACTTGGACATCTTCTCGCCCGACACGGTGATGAAGCCGTGGACGTACACGTGGTCCGGCACCTTGTAGGGAGGCCCGGCGAACCTAAGCATCGCCGGCCAGAACAGCGTGTGGAAGTAGATGATGTCCTTGCCGATGAAGTGGATCTGCTCGGTGTCGGGCGCCGCCAGGAACTGCTCGAAGCTGCGTGGCTCGCCGTTGGCGCGTGCCTTGCCCAGCGCGAAGTAACTCTTGAGCGCCGCCAGATAGCCGATCGGCGCGTCCAGCCACACGTAGAAGTACTTGCCGGGAGCGTCCGGGATCGGGATGCCGAAGTAGGGCGCATCGCGCGAGATGTCCCAGTCCGCGAGCGTCTGCTCGCCTTTCCCCGTCAGCCATTCACGCGCCTTGTTGGCAACCTGCGGTTGCAGCCGCCCCGCACCGCCAAGCCAGCTCTGCAGGAACTCGACGCACTTCTGATCAGACAGCCGGAAGAACAGGTGCTCCGAGGTCTTCAGCACCGGCTGCGCCCCGGTGAGTGTTGAGTAGGGGTTGATGAGCTGCATCGGCGTATTGACGATGCTGCAGACCTCGCAGGCGTCCGCGTACTGGTCCTTGGCATGGCAGTTCGGGCATTCACCCTTGATGTATCGGTCGGGCAGGAACATCTGCTTCACCGGGTCGTAGAACTGCTCCACCGGCTCGGCGTAGATCAGCCCGGCCGCCTTGAGGCGCAGGTAGATGTCCTGCGACAGCTCGGTGTTCTCCGGCGAATCGGTGGTATGCCAGTGATCGAAGCTGAGGTGAAAGCCCTCGAGGTAGCGCGGGCGGTCCGCGGCGATGCGCTCGACGAGCTGCCGCGGCGCGATGCCCTCGCTCTGCGCCTTGAGCATGATCGGCGCCCCGTGCGCATCGTCGGCGCACACGAAGTGCACCGCGCGCCCCTGCATCCTCTGGAAGCGTACCCAGATGTCCGCCTGGATGTACTCCATGATGTGGCCGATGTGGAACGGGCCGTTGGCGTAGGGAAGCGCCGTGGTGACGAACAGGCTGCCGGACATCCGCCTTAGTCTACAGTCTCGACGGCTGGGCCGCCGCGGGGCGGCGCGCACCGGTCAGCCGGAGTCCTTGAATTCCTCGAACTTTGCCTTGTTGAGGGCCTTCTTGTAGGCCTCTTTGCCGCTGATCTGGCGCTGATCGAGCAGCTGTTGGATCGCGCTGTCCATGGTGCGCATGCCGAACTGGCCGCCCGCCTGCATGGCGTTCTCGAGCTGATCGAGCTTGCCCTGGCGGATGAGGTTGGACGCGGCCGGCGTGTTGACCAGGATCTCGAGCGCCGCGACCCGCCCCTGCTTGTCGGCGCGCTGCAGCAGCTGCTGCGACACCACGCCGCGCAGCGAGGTGGACAGCATGGTGCGCACGTGTGACTGCTTGTCCGAGGGGAAGACGTTGACCATGCGGTCGACGGTCGGCGCCGCGCCATTGGTGTGCAGCGTGCCCATGACGAGGATGCCCATCTCCGCCGCGGTCACCGCGATGCCCATGGTCTCGAGATCACGCAGCTCGCCGACCAGGATGACGTCCGGATCCTCGCGCAGGGCCGAGTGCACGGCCGATGCGAAGCTGGCGCTGTGCACGCCGATCTCGCGCTGGCTGATGAGGCAGTTCTTTTTCTCGTGCACGAACTCGATCGGGTCCTCGACGGTGAGGATGTGGCCCTTCACGCGCCGGTTGATGTCGTCGATCATCGCGGCGAGCGTGGTGGACTTACCCGAGCCGGTCTTGCCGGTCACCAGGATCAGGCCGTTGTTGGCGCGGCACATCTGCCGCACCGCCTCGGGCATCTTCAGCTCCTCGAGCGACAGCGCCTTGGAGGGGATGGCGCGGAACACCGCGCCCATGCCATTCAGCTGGCGCATGACGTTGACGCGGAAGCGGCCGCGCTCGGCCAGCGTGTAGGCGAAGTCCGCGCCGTCCTTGGCCTCGAAACGGTCGACGGCCGTCTTCGGCATGATCTCGTAGAGCGCCTGCTTGACGAAATCGCCAGTGAGCTTGTCGGGCTTGAGCGGCGAGATGTCACCGTACAGGCGGATGCGCGGCGGGTCGCCGGCGATAAAGTGCAGATCCGAGCCGCGCTTCTCCAGCACCTCGATCAGGAACGCGTCGATCTGCGCCACGTGCTGCTTCGCCTGCTTCAGGCCGCGGAATTCGCTGCCGGGCTCGCGGCTGTGCCGGTGACGTCGAGCTTCGGCAGCATGCTGGTATCGGTGACGTATTTCTGGAAGGCGCGCTTCTCCGAGGCGTAGACATACGCATCATCGGGGTCGATGGTGCGCGCGGCGATGGCCGCGAGCAGCGCCTGGTCCAGCAGCTGCATGCCGACGTCGCGCCCCATCTGCAGCTGTGTCGGTATCTGGTGCGTCTGCTCGGTCTGGATGAGCTTGCCGATGGCCTTGGTCATCATCAGCACTTCGCAGATCGCCTTGCGGCCGTGGCCGTCGGCGGTCTTCACCAGCACCTGCGTGACCACCGCCAGCAGGCTCTGCGCCAGGAAGCTCTTGGTCTGCTCGCGCTCCTCGACCGGCAGCGCGTCGATGATGCGGTCGATGGTCTTCACCGCGCCGGTGGTGTGCAGCGTGCCGAGCACCAGGTGCCCGGTCTCGGCGGCCGTCATGGCCATGGAAATGGTTTCCGCATCGCGCAACTCGCCCACCAGGATCACGTCCGGGTCCTCGCGCATCGCGGCGCGCACCCCTTCGGCGAAGCTCGGGATGTGCGTGCCGAGCTCGCGCTGGATGACCTGGCTGTTCTTGCTCGGATGAACGAACTCGATCGGATCCTCGAGGCTGATGATGTTGAGACGGCGCGTCTGGTTGAGGTGATCGATCATCGCCGCAAGCGTGGTCGACTTGCCGGTGCCCGTGGAGCCGGTGACCAGCACCATGCCCTGGTGGAAGTCGCAGAGCTTGGTCACCACCGGCGGCAGTGCCAGCTTCTCCAGGGTCGGCACGGCCGAAGGGATGGAGCGGAAGGTGGCGCCAATCCCGGTGTCCTTGCGGAACACGTTGACGCGGAAGCGTCCTCCTTCCGCGGACACGTAGGAGAAGTCGAGGTCGTTGCCGCGCGTGAAGTGGTCGTTCTGCGACTTCGTCAGAATTTCGGCGATGTAGCCCTCGAGTTCCGTCGCCCGCAGTTCACGGAACTTGATCGGTAGCAGGTCCCCATACAGGCGCAGCATCGGGGGGACTCCCACCGCCAGGTGCACGTCCGAGCACCCCTGCTGAGTCCCAAGCTTCAGAAACGCATCGATGCGCGCCAAGGGCTTGCTCCTAAAGGACTTTTTCGCAGCTTCTGGTTTAGCCGCTCATGGCTTTGAGATCAACAACTTGAACCCAGAAATTTGACGTAACGCACGAACTTTGGCAAGGGCGGCGGGGCGGACGACGTGCGCCGCTGGTTCCGCGATCTGCGCGAAGGCGGCGGTGATCCTAGCGTACGAAGGGTTCGAGCGCAGCGCTCAGCTCAGTCATGGTCTGGAAACGCTTGGTCTTGTCGACCGCCATGGCGCGCATGACCACGTCGGACAACACCTGGGGCAGGGCGGGATTGACGTCCTTGGCGGCGCGCGCCTTGCCCTGCACGTGCTGGTACATGACCGACATGTGGTCGCCGCGGGTGTAGGGCGGCACCCCGGTGAGGACCTCGTAGAGGATGACGCCGAGGGCGTAGATGTCGGCGCGCTGGTCGACCTTCTTGCCGAGGATCTGCTCGGGCGCCATGTACTTCGGCGAGCCGATGACGTAGCCGGTCTTGGTGAGCTGGGTGTCGCCCTCGCGCTGCGCGGCGGCGACACCGAAGTCCACGATCTTCAGCAACCCTTCCTGGTTGATGAGCACGTTGGCGGGCTTCAGGTCGCGATGCACGATGCCCACCTGGTGGGCGACGGTCATGCCGGTGCAGATGTCGATGCCGAACTGCACGGCACGCTTGAGCTCGACGGGCTTCTCGTTCACCACCTCGCCGCCGAGCGTGTGCGAGGGGAAATACTCCATGGAGATCGCGTACAGCCCCTGGATATAGAGAAAGTCATAGATGCGGATGACGTTCTTGTGAGTGATCTTGCGCGAGTAACGCAGCTCGTGCACGAAGCGCTTCATCACCTCTTCGTCCTGCGAGACGTTGGGGTTCAGGAACTTCAGGATCAGCCGCTCGTCGACAACCGTGTCCTCCATCAGCAGCACCGTACCGAAGGCGCCGCGCCCGATGCGGTCGATGTACTTGTAGCGGCCTTCGATGACGTCGCCGGGCTTGAGGGTCTGGATGTCCAGCCGTGCCGCGACTTCGGCCTGCTTGGCGGACTGGGCAAGCGCCTGTTCCGAGATCAACACCGTCTTGGCGCCTTCCGCCTGTGTCGGCTGCGGCGGACGCACACCCGCGGCCGCCGCAGCGACCGCGCTTGCGGCGGTCCCCGCAGGCGGCAGGGGCGTCGCGCTGGCACCGAGCGCGGTGATGCCGGCGATGCGGTTGTCGAGCTCGGTCACCGCAGCCGCCGCCATGCGCGAGATCGTCTGGTCCGGGGATGCAACCTGCGCCTGCAGCTCGTTGCGCACCTGGTCGGCACGCGCCTCATCGGTGACTCGCGATAGTGCGTGCATCGCCTCGATGCGGATCTCGCGCTCGGGTCGCGCGATGAGCGGCAGCAGCATGTCCACCAGCTTGCCGTCGCCGAGCTTGCCGAGCGCCCGTACCACGATGGGCGCCGCCTTGGGGTTGGCCGGCGCCTGCAGCATCTCCATGAGGCGCGGCAGCGCGCGCTTGCTGCCGATCTCGGCGAGCGCATCGACGGCGCGCTCGCTCACCCACCAGTCGTTGTCGCGGGTCGCCTGGATGAGCGAATCGACCGCACGCTCGTCCTTGGTCTGGTTGAGGATCTCGATGGCGGCGCGGCGGATGTCCTCGTCCTTGTCGCGCACCAGCTGTAGCACCGCGTCGATCACCTTCGGCCCGCCGATCTTGCCGAGCGCGTCGGCGGCGCGACTGCGCACCCACCAGTCGCTGTCCTTGAGCGAAGCGAGCAGGTACTTGACCGAATTGGCGTTGCCGATCTCGTTCAACACCTCGACGGCGGCGCGGCGCGCGTTCTCGTTTTCGTCCTTGAGGACCTCGATCAGGTACTTGATGGTCTCGGGATGATTGGCCTTAATGACCACGTCGATCGCGCGGTTGAGCACATCGATTTCCGGATCGCGCAGCAGCGCCGCCACGCGCTCGATGTCGATCGGGCCGTCCATGCGCTGCAGCGCCGCGAGCGTCGCGCCGCGGATCAGCTTGTTGGGGTCCTTGAGCAGACCCTGCAGCGCGGCCTGCACCTCCGGCGTGTTGAAGCGCGCCAGGGTGTTGATGATGTGCACGCGGGCGATCGGGTCCTTGCCCTGCACCCGGCCGATGAGCTCGGGCAGCGACTGCCGGTCGGCGATGTCGGCGATGATGCGAAACAGCGCCGCCTTCTCGTTGGGCTCCTGCGTGTAAGCGGCAGCGAGCAGCTCGCGCACCGAGAAGCGCGATTTCTGCGCCGCGATCACTTCCAGCACCGCCGACCTGGAGATGCCCGGGGTGGCGAGTGCCTCGAGCAGCAGGTGCGGCGGGTAGTTGCGGCTGCTGGTGAGCGCCCAGGAAATGCCCGACACCACGCGCGGGCTGCCTTCCACCAGTCCGCGCAGGAACTGCGGGAAGGTCTTCTGGCTGACGAGGCTTGACAGCACGTCGACCAGCGCCATGGTGGTGCTCTTGTCGGCCTCGGGCAGGGCGGCGAACACCGCCTCGATGGCGCTCGGCCCCACCTCCTTCAGCCGCGCCACCGCCTTCTGCGTGGCAGGGCTGGCCGGATCGGTGGACGCCCGGATCTCGGTGATCAGCCGGTCGGCACGCAGGTTCGAGAAAAAGCTCATTCAGCTGTCCGCAGGGATAGCTCCGCAGGTGCGTACGCCGCGTCCTTGCCGGGAGGCAGGGGGCGGGGCCGACAGGGCACCGTCCGCGGGTCGGCGCCGCGGTTGGTTTGGCTCCTGTCTGCTAAAGGAGTCCGCTTTCGCAACAGCCACGGATTATGCCATAGCCTTGAGCCGAGCCAGCCTCGCGGCCGCGTCGCGCGTCACCGTCGCGGAGGCACTACAATCCCTCATCAACATGAGTACACAAGTGTCCGTGAATAATCCCGAAGAAACCGTGAACCGCGTTCGCACCGCCCTGGAGGCGTACGTCGACCCCTACCTCGGCGAAACGCTCGGTACGGCGCAGGCCGTGGAGGAGGTCCGGGCCGCGGGCACCGGCTTCAGCGCCCGCATCGCGCTGGGTTTTCCGGTGGGGGGGTACCAGGCGGAGCTGCAGGGCGCCCTGGCGCGGCAGCTGGCCACCGCGGGCGTGGCGGCGCCGCTCGCCATCGAGCTGCGCTCGCACATCCGCTCGCATGCCGTGCAGCGCAACCTCAAACCCCTCGGTGAGATCAGCAACGTCGTCGCGGTCGCTTCGGGCAAGGGTGGTGTCGGCAAGTCGACGGTCGCGGTGAATCTGGCGCTCGCCTGGGCGGGGCAGGGGGCGCGGGTCGGGATACTCGATGCCGACATCTACGGGCCGAGCCAGCCGCTCATGCTCGGACTCACCGGCCAGCGCCCATCCTCCCCTGACGGCAAGCGCCTGCGTCCCCTGGCCAGTCACGGCATCAGCGCCATGTCCATCGGCTTCCTGGTGGACGCCGAGCAGCCCATGGTGTGGCGCGGGCCGATGGTGACGCAGGCGCTCACGCAGCTACTCGGGGAAACCGAATGGGGCGCTCTCGATTACCTGGTGGTCGACATGCCGCCGGGCACCGGCGACATCCAGCTCACCCTGGCGCAGCGGGTGCCGGTGGCGGGTGCGGTGATCGTCACCACGCCGCAGGACATCGCGCTCGCCGACGCCCGCAAGGGACTGAAGATGTTCGAGAAGGTCTCGGTGCCGGTGCTCGGCATCGTCGAGAACATGAGCCTGCACGTGTGCTCCAACTGCGGTCACATCGAGCACATCTTCGGGGCCGGCGGCGGGGAGCGCATGGCACGCGAGTACGGCGTGCGCCTGCTCGGCGAGCTGCCGCTCGACGGGCACATCCGCGAGGAAACCGACGGCGGCCGGCCGACGGTGGTCGCCGCGCCCGAGTCGCCGCGCGCGCGGCCCTACTTCGAGATGGCACGACGTACCGCCGCGACGCTCGCCACGCGCGCGCGCGACCGCAGCAGCATGTTTCCGAAAATCGTGGTCGAAGAGACCTGAACGCGCGGTAGTGCGCGGCCGCGACGGCCGCGCCTCGGGCCTGGCCTCGGGCCTCGCCTCGGGGGTGGCCCGCGCGTGCTGTAGCTCCTTTTCATGATAGTTGCGCGTGCACGCAAGTATCGAAATGCACAGGATCGCGCGCTAGGCCCGATGGACATAGGCCGCGCCGGTTACCGAGCGCTTCTGAATGGTTGCGTGTGCACGCAACTATTGAAAAAAAGGACCCTGGCAACTGCCCGCCGCGATAGCGCCACTGCGCCGCGATAGCGCCACTGCGCCGCGATAGCGCCACTGCGTCGCGATAGCGCCTCTGCACGCCGCGAAAGCGCCGCCTCTCGCCGGCCTGGCGCACGACCCAAGGACGCGCTTCAGGAAGTAGTCCGGGTGCGGTACTCTGCGCCAACTTACCCGTCGGCGGAGCACGATGAGCATCAAGTCCGACAACTGGATCCGCCGCATGGCGCGCGAGCACGGCATGATCGAGCCGTTCGAGGCCGGGCAGGTGCGCGAGTCCAACGGCCACAGGATCGTCTCCTACGGCACCTCCAGCTACGGCTACGACGTGCGCTGCGCGAGTGAGTTCAAGATCTTCACCAACATCAACTCCACCATCGTCGATCCGAAGGCATTCGATGAGAAGAGCTTCGTCGACTTCGCCGGCGATGTCTGCATCATTCCGCCGAACTCGTTCGCGCTGGCGCGGACGGTGGAATACTTTCGCATCCCACGCAACGTGTTGGTGGTAACTCTCGGAAAAAGCACATATGCGCGCTGCGGGTGCATAGTGAATGTAACGCCTTTGGAACCCGAGTGGGAAGGCCACGTCACGCTGGAATTTTCCAACACCACGCCGCTGCCGGCGAAGATCTACGCCAACGAGGGCGTGGCGCAGATGTTGTTCTTCGAATCCGACGAGGTGTGCTCGGTCTCCTACCGCGATCGCGGCGGCAAGTACCAGGGTCAGCGCGGCGTGACGCTCCCGAAGACCTGAGCGAGGTGACACGCCGCGTCCGCGCGGCATCACTCGCGCTTGAGACTCAGGATCTCCATGGTCCACTCCACCTCGTCAGCGCGCTTCTGCTGCACGCGCAGCGGGAGGTAGCCTTGCTCGGGTGCGCACCAGTAGCTGTTGACGCGCGGTGAGTTCGCCTTGCGGCTGGTGTAGATGACCGCGGACAGCGCGCCGAGCGGTGTTGGCAGGGTCTCCTCCCCCGCGCGCGCATAGTGGTACTCGCGCACCGCATCCTTGTCGATCAGGTCGAAGCGATCTGGGGTCTGGCCGCGCAGCAGCGCGACCATGAGCGCGATCTGAATGGACGAGTCGTCCTGCACCTTTGCGGTGAGCGGCAGGTCGACCGGGGTCTGCTCGTAGACGCCGCTCACCCGATGCGCGTTCCAGTCGTACTTGAGATCGATGCTGCGCTGGCTGGAGCTGGTGCCGTCGTCACCTTTGTAGCTCAACGGCTCGACACCGCCCGGCGTGACGCGCAGCACGCTCTCGGTGCGCGGGCGCTGGGACATCAGCTTGCCGATGCCGCGCGGCTCGCTGCGCGAGGTATAGGTCCAGGTGTCGGCGCCGCTCTTCGCCAGCTTGAGGGTCGTCACCGCGACCGTCATGCCATTCCAGATCCAGGCGTAGCTCGCCTCGAAGGGCTTGAGCTCGTCGGCGGTGGCGACACCGCTGGCGAGCAGCGCGCCTGCCAGCGCGACTGCCGGCGCGGCGGCAAGCACGCGCCGTAGCCGTGCGCTGCGCCGACCGCTGCAATCAACCGCGGACTGCCGCACCAAAATCCTCCACGACGGGCGCCTCGAGTCGCTGCCCGTCCAGCCAGGCAGCATTATCGTGCCACGCTAGGCGGCCCTGCGCGAACCAGCCGAGCGCCCGCGGATAGATGATGTGCTCGGTCGCCTGCACGCGTGCGGCGAGCGTCGCCGCGGTGTCCCCGGGCTGCACCGCGAGCGTCGACTGCAGCACGACCGGACCGCCGTCGAGCTCGGCGGTCACGAAGTGCACGCTCGCGCCGTGCACGCGCTCGCCGGCGGCGAGGACGCGCCGGTGCGTGTCCAGCCCACGGTAGGCCGGCAGCAGCGAGGGATGGATGTTGAGCATGCGGCCGGCGTAGCGCGCGACGAACGCCGCGGACAGCACCCGCATGAAGCCGGCGAGCGCCACAAAATCGGGCTGCGCTGCGGCGAGCGTCTGGCCGAGCTGCTGCTCGAACGGAGCGCCGGCGCCGGTGTCGGCGCCGGCCGCCACCGTGGCCGTAGCGACGCCGAGGCTTGCCGCACTGGCAAGCCCGGCGGCCTGCGGCCGATCGGCGATCACGATCACCGGGCGTGCGGCGATGGCGCCGGCGAGGCAGGCGCGCACGATCGCGATCATGTTCGAGCCGCGCCCCGATATCAGGACTGCGAGCCGCAGCGGCGGCTTGGCGCTCATGCGCTAATTGGCGCTCATGCGCTGATGAACACGCCGCGCCCGCCGGCGCGCACCTCGCCGATGATCTGCGCGCTCTCACCGCGCGCCCTGAGGAACTCCACCGCCGCCTGCGCGCGTTCGCCCGGCACGATCACCGCCATGCCGATGCCGCAGTTAAAGGTGCGGTACATCTCGGCATCGTCGATGCGCGCGGTACGCTGCAGCCAGCCGAACACCGGATCCTGCGGCCAGCTGCGCCGCTCGAGCACGGCCTCGAGGCCCGCGGGCAGCACCCGCGGGATGTTGTCGGTGAGACCGCCGCCGGTGATGTGCGCGAGCGCGTGCACCGGCATCGCCCTGATGAGCGCCAGCAGCGGCTTAACGTAGATATGCGTAGGTGCCAGCAGCCGCTCGAACAGGTTGCTCCCCTCGAGCTCGGTTGCCGGCGTGGCGCCTGCCACGCTGAGCAGCTTGCGGATCAGCGAGTAGCCGTTGGCATGCGGGCCGGAGGAGCCGAGCCCCACCACCACATCGCCGGCGCTGACCGCCGTGCCGTCAATGATCGCGTCCTTCTCCACCACGCCGACGCAGAAACCGGCGAGGTCGTAGTCGGCCCCCTGGTACATCCCGGGCATCTCGGCGGTCTCGCCGCCCACCAGCGCCGCGCCCGCCTGCACGCAGCCCTCGACGATGCCGCGCACAACCGCTTCGGCGACCGCGACCTGCAACTTGCCGGTCGCGTAGTAATCGAGGAAGAACAGCGGCTCCGCCCCCTGCACCACCACGTCGTTGGCGCACATCGCGACCAGGTCGATGCCGATAGTGTCGTGGCGGCCGGTGTCGATCGCCAGGCGCAGCTTGGTGCCCACGCCGTCGGTGCCGGCCACCAGCACCGGTCGCCGGTAGCCGGGCGGCAGCTCCACCAGCGCGCCGAAACCGCCGATGCCGGCGAGCACCTCGCGGCGCTGCGCGCGGCGCACCAGCGGCTTGATGCGCTCGACGAGCTCGTCGCCGGCGTCAATGTCGACGCCGGCATCGCGATAAGTGATACCGGAGAGTTCGCTCATAATTGTTTGCGCGGCCGTCCGTGTCGCGCGCATGCCGGTAGCGGCACGTTGCGCGGTGCGCCGTGGACGGCGCGGCGCCTATGCTATTGTACGCGGCGCTGCGCCCCGGTGCGCGCGCGATCCAGACAATGTCCCGAACGGGCCCCAAATCACTCGCTGCAACACGGCACGTCTGCGGACTGCTGACGCTGCTCGCCGTCGCCTGCTGCGCGCTGTCGACACCGTGTACGGCGGGACGGCCGGTGCGCGTCTACGAGGTCGACATCGACGGCCAGTCGGTGCCCGCGGTGCAGGATGCCATGCGCCAGGCGCTGGTGCGCGCCACCGGCCGGCGCGAGGCCGCCGATGATCCGGCGTTCGCCAGCATGATTGCCGACGCCGCCCGCTACGTGAGCAGTTACACCACCGGACCGCGCGGCGAGGCGCAGGTGGTGTTCGACGCCGCCGGGGTCGAGCGCGCCATCACCGCCGCGGGACGCAGCCTCTGGCAGCGCGAGCGGCCGTTCACGCTGGTGGTGCTCGACCCACCGCGCGCGCGCGCCGCTGCGGATGCGGCGCGCGCCGAGCTCGAGCGGGTCGCGGCCGAGCGCGGCCTGCCGATCACGCTGATCCCGCTCGCCCTCGCCGACGCCGGCGGCAACCCGCTGAGCGGCGAGGCGCTGCTGCAGGCGGGGCAGCGCTACGGCGGCGACGAAGTGCTGGTCGGCCGCGGGGCGGAATCCGATGGCGCGCTGCAGTGGACGCTGCACACGCCGGTGCTGAGCGCCACCTGGAGCGGTCCGCTCGGCGCCGGCATCGATCACACGGTGGACCTGCTGGTGCCGCAGCAGGCGGCTTCGCTGGCCGATGCGGACGCCGAGGCGCGCGTCGAGATCGACGGCGTCGACTCGCTCACAACGTACGCGGCGGTCGTGCAGCTGCTGCAGAGCGTCCCGGGCGTGCGGCGCGCCAATGTCGTCGCGGCCGACCCCGGCAGCGTCACCTTCGCGCTCACCGTACGCGGCGGCGCCGCGGGACTCGAGCAGGCGCTGACGGGCTCGGCGCACCTGGTGCGCAGCGCCGGCAACGCCGCGCGGCTGGTCTACCGCTACCAGCCGCAGGGCTGAACCGCGCCAGCCGCAACGCCGCCGCCGCCGCCGTGCGCCACCTGCCCAATCTCATCTGCGTGGTCCGCCTGCTGCTGGTGTGGCCGATCGTGCGCGCGTTGCACGCCGGTGCCGATCTGACGGCGCTCGTGGTGTTCATCGCCGCCGCGGTGTCCGACGGGCTCGACGGCTACCTCGCCAAGCGCTTCGACTGGACCTCCGAGCTCGGCAAGTTCCTCGATCCGCTGGCCGACAAGCTGCTGCTGGTCGCGGTGTTCATCGAGTGCGCGTGGCTCGGGCTGGTTCCGTGGTGGCTGACCGCCGCGGTGGTGGCGCGCGACGTGATGATCGGGCTCGGCGCACTGATCTTCTGGCTGTGGTTCGGACCGCTGCGCGGACGCCCGACCGCCCTCAGCAAGGTCAATACCGCCGCGCAGCTGCTGTACGTCATGCTGGTGCTGCTGCACGGCGCGGCCGGCGTGCCGCCGCCGGAGATTCTCGATGCCTGCGCGCTGCTCACCCTGGCCACCACGGTGCTCTCCGGAGTGCATTACATCCTGACGTTCACGCGGCGCGCCTGGACCCGGCCGGCGCGTAGCGCGTAGGGCGCGGTGCACGATGCAGCAGCTCCCGCTCGGTGTGCGCCTGCCGGATCGCGCGGTGTTCGCCAGCTTCCTGCCGGGGCGCAACGCCGAGGCCGTGGCGCATCTGCAGCGCGTGGCCGCGGGCGGGGAAAGCGCCGGCCTCACCTGGCTGTGCGGCCCGGCCGGTTGCGGCAAGAGTCATCTGCTGCAGGCTGCGTGCACGCTGGCGGGCGAGCGCATGCGTTCGGGCTACGTGCCGCTCGCGCGCCTGGCGACGTTAGGCCCCGGCATTCTTGAGGGGCTGACGCAGATGCAGTGCCTGTGCCTGGACGATCTTGAGCACATCGCCGGCCGGCTCGAGTGGGAGCGCCCGCTGTTCGCGCTGCTCAACGAGCTGCAGGAGGCCGATGCCCGGCTGATCGTGGCAGCGCCGCCGCCGCCGGCGCTGATCGGCTGGGGGCTTGCCGACCTCGGCTCGCGCTGCGCCGCGGGCGTGGTGTTCCAGCTGCGCGCGCTCGACGAGCAGGAACAGCACGCCGCCCTGCAACTGCGCGCGCGGCTGCGCGGACTGGAGCTGCCGCTGGAAACCTGGCAGTGGCTGCAGCGGCGTCTGCCGCGCGACATGCGCACGCTCTACCAGGTGCTCGACACGCTCGACGAGGCTTCGCTCGCGGCACAGCGGCGGCTCACCGTGCCGTTCATCCGCGAAGTGCTGCGCGCAGCGGCGCCCGACGGCGACTGAAGTCGCGCTCAGCGCGGCGGACTTTCAGCGGCGCGACAGCTGCACGGCGAGCAGCGCCACGCGCCGACCGAGGGCCTGCGCCAGGGACTTTTCCGCCTCGGTGAGCAGCGGCGCCGCGTCCGTCGCGCTGACGTGCGAGGCGCCGTAGGGGCTGCCGCCGCTGCGGGTCTCGTTGAGCGCACGCTCGGTGTACGGCAGGCCGACCAGGTACATGCCATGGTGCAGCAGGGGCAGCATCATCGACAACAGCGTCGTCTCCTGTCCGCCGTGCATGGTCTGCGTGGAGGTGAATACGCCGGCCGGCTTGCCGGCCAGCGCGCCCGACAGCCACAGGCTCGCCGTGGAATCGAGGAAGTATTTCAGCGGCGCTGCCATGTTGCCGAAGCGCGTCGGACTGCCGAGCACCAGCCCGTGCGTGTCGCGCAGGTCCTCGAGGCTGGCGTACGGCGCGCCGCTCGCCGGCACCGGCTGCGCCGGGGCTTCGCTTTGCGCGGCGACCGGCGGCACGGTGCGCAGCCGGGCGCTGGCGCCGCCGGCGCTCTCCACGCCCCGGCATACCTGGCGTGCGAGCTCCGCGGTGGCGCCGCTGCGCGAGTAATAGAGCACCAGGATCTCCGCCATGCTCAGGCTAACTTGCCATAAAACCCAGGCGGCGGCATCCGCACGCCACCGTACATCCTCATCTAGTAGTATTCGCGCTTTGCGTAAGGCTCGAGTGCGCAAGCAGCATGGTGTGCAAGAGGTGTCTCGTCGGCGGACGCGTGCAGGGGGTGTTCTACCGCGCGACCGCCGCGCGCCGCGCCCAGGAGCTCGGCATTCACGGCTACGCGCGCAACCTGCCCGACGGCCGCGTCGAAGTGCTGGCGTGCGGGGAGGAAGCGGTGGTGAACTCGTTCGTGACCTGGCTGTGGATAGGCTCGTCCGCGTGCAAGGTCACCTCGGTGGAAGTGAGCGACGCTCCCCACGATCCGACCGCCGTGCGCACCGGATTTCATACCACCTGACATGAGCGCGCTGCCGCAGCACACCGGCAGGGCGCCCTGGCACAGCGCGCAGCTGGCGGCTATCGCCCTGTGCCTGTCGGCCGCCGTGCCGGGCGCCGCGCCGGCCGCAACCGCGGCTGACCCGCCGCCGTCGCCGGCTGAGCCTGCACCCGCCGCCGCACCGGCAGCGCCTCCCGCGCCGGTCGAACCCGCGGCGGTCGAATCCGCGCCGGCCGCAGCGCCGGTGGCGCCCGCGGCGCAGAGCGAAGCGCTCGCGCCCCACGAGACGCTCGCGCCGGCAACCCCGGCGCCGCCGCGGCTGTCGTGGTTTCACCGTCACCGCCACCCCGGCCAGCAGGCCTGGGTGGCCGCCGCCAACCCGCTGGCGGTCGAGGCGGGACTATCGATTCTCGCGCGCGGCGGCAACGCCGTGGACGCGGCGGTCGCCGTGCAGGCGATGCTCGGGCTGGTGGAGCCGCAGAGCTCCGGTGTGGGCGGCGGCGCATTTCTCCTCTACTACGACGCGCACAGCGGCCACGTGACCGCGTGGGACGGACGCGAGAAGGCCCCCGCTGCCGCAAGCCCCGGCATGTTCCTCGATGAGCACGGCAAGCCGCTGCCGTTCGTCGAAGCGGTGCGCAGCGGGCTCTCCACCGGCGTCCCGGGCGCGATCGCCATGCTGTCGGCGGCGCAGCACGCCGTCGGCGCGCTGCACTGGAAGGATCTTTTCGAGCCGGCGATTCGCAGCGCGACCGACGGCTTCATCGTCTCCGCGCGGCTGGCGATGTACCTCGGCGAGGGGTCGCCCTTTCCGCCCACCAACGAAGTGCGCATGTTGTTCTCGCAGCCCGATGGCGAGACCCTGGAGGAGGGCGACCTGTTCCGTAACCCCGAGTACGCGCACACGCTGCAACTCATCGCGCAGCAGGGCCCGCGTGCCCTGCTGGAAGGTCCGATCGCAGCGGACATCGTCAAGGCGACCCACCAGTCGCCGCTGCCCGGAACGATGACGCTCAAGGACCTCGGCAGCTACCGCGCGGAGTCGGGCGATGCCCTGTGCCGGCCGTACCGCGGCTACTCGGTGTGCGTGCCGCCGCCGCCGTCGAGCGGCGTGGCGCTGCTGCAGATGCTGGCGATACTCGACCACACGGACATCGCCACGCGCGGGCCGCAGGACCCGCAGGCCTGGTTCCTGTTTGCACAGGCGAGCCGCCTGATGTACGCCGACCGCGACCGTTACGTCGGGGATCCGCACTTCGTGCCGGTACCGGTGGAGCGCATGCTCGATCCGGCCTACGTGCGGCTGCGGGCACAGCTGATCGGCGATCGCGCCGGGCCGGCTCCGGTGCCCGGGGAGATCGCGCTGCCGCGCGGCCGCGACCTGACTGCCGAGTCGCCCGGCACGAGCCACTTCGTCGTCGTGGACGCTGACGGTGACGTCGTGTCGATGACCACCACGGTGGAGTCGGTGTTCGGCTCCGGCCGCACCGTCGGCGGCTTCGTGCTCAACAATCAGCTCACCGATTTCTCCTTCGTGCCGGCCGAGGACGGCCGGCCGGTCGCCAACGCGGTGCGCGGCGGCAAGCGGCCGCGCTCCTCGATGGCGCCGATCATCGTGCTCGACCACGCCGGTGATTTCGTGGCGGCGCTCGGCTCCCCCGGCGGCTCGGCGATCCTCGAGTACAACGCCAAGACGCTGGTCGCACTGCTCGCCTGGAAGATGTCGCTCAAGAAGGCGATCGAGCTGCCCAACCTGATCGCGCGCGGCGACACCTTCAGCGGCGAGATGGCGAGGTTCCCGCCGGCGGTGCTCGCCGGACTGCGCGAGCGCGGCATCGAGCTCAAGAGCGGCCACGCGGAGAACTCCGGGCTGCATGGCGTGGTGCGCCGCGCCGACGGCACCTACGAGGGCGCGGCCGACTCACGTCGCGAGGGCGAGGCGCGCGCCCTGCCGCTGCCGCAGAAGGCGCCGAAGCACGCCGCCGCGGGCTGACGCGTACCCCCGGGTGCGCGCCGTCAGTGCGTGCCGGCCGCCCTGGGGAACCCCAGGTCGTCGGCGCCGGCCCAGCGCGTCCACTGGGTGAGGACCAGGTCCGGGTAGTTGCGCTTACCCGGCGAGCCGTTGTAGCGCGCCAGCGCCTTGCGCACGTCGTTGTGCTCGTAGCCGAGATAGAAGCGCAGGATGGCGCAGCCCATGCGGATGTTGGGCGCCACGTGCACCAGCTCGTAGCGGCGCATGCCGAGGCGCTCGGGCCAGAAAGGCATCACCTGCATGAGACCCACTGCGCCGGCGGAGGATACCGCCCAGCGATCGAAGCGGCTCTCCACCGCGATGAGGGCCATGACGAGTCCGGGCGGCAGCCGTGCTTCACCGCTGCGATGAGTCTCGCAATACACCTGCTTCAAGATGTCGAGACGCTCGTCCTTCTCCGCGACCAGCGGGCGCAGCCGTGGCTCCATCAGCCGGTACCACACGGCCGAGTCGTACTGGTCGGTGAAACACTGCGCCTGCGCGATCGCCTTCGCGACCACCGCCTGCAACTGCGGGTCGCGCTGCTGGTCGGCGGCGGCCGGGCGCAACAGCGCACACACCAGCAGCCCCAGCAATACCGCCACTGCGGTGTTGACTGAGTGCGTAGCGCGCGCCATGCGCCGCGGGCGCTCAGCCGCCAAGTCGCTGGCGCAGGAACTCGAGTGCGCCGGCGGCGGGGAACTCGGTGCTGGTGCTGTCACGGCGCTGGCGGTACTCGAGGCTGCCCGCTTCCAGGGAGCGCTCGCCCACCACCACGCGATGCGGGATGCCGAGCAGCTCCGCGTCGGCGAACTTGACGCCCGGGCGCGCGTCGCGGTCGTCGTACAGCACCTCGATGCCGGCGCCAGTGAGCTCCTCGTACAGGCGATCGCTGACTTCGCGGACACGGGCGGACTTGTGCAGATTCAGGGGTACCAATATCACCTGGAACGGTGCAATGGGCGCCGGCCAGATGATGCCGCGCTCATCGTGGTTCTGCTCGATGGCGGCGGCCACGATGCGCGTCACACCTATCCCATAGCAGCCCATGAGCAGCGTGACTTCCCGGCCCGCTTCGTCGAGTACCGCGGCCTTCATCGGGCGGCTGTACTTGTCGCCGAGCTGGAAGATGTGCCCCACCTCTATGCCGCGGGCGATCTTGAGGACGCCCTTGCCTGAGGGGCTCGGATCACCCTCGACCACCTTGCGCAGGTCAGCCGCGGTCGCGCCGTGCACGTCGCGCTCCCAGTTGACGCCCGTGAGGTGCTGGTCCTTCTCGTTGGCGCCGCACACGAAGTCCGCCAGGACGAGCGCGCTGTGATCGGCATACACGCGGCACTTCAGGCCCACGAGCCCGACGTACCCCGGCTCGGTGCCGCTGACCCGCAGCACCTGTTCGGCGCTCGCCAGGGTCAGGGGAGTCGCGACCCCGGGGAGCTTCTGCGCCTTGACCGCGTTCAGCTCGTGGTCGCCGCGCACCACCAGCGCCACCGCCTCGCCGTCGCTGCCGGCGACGATCAGCGTCTTCACGCAGCGCGCCGGCGCGACGTTCAGCTGCCGCGCGAGCTCCGCGATGGTGCGCGCGCCCGGCGTCGCCACCTTGCGCAGCGGCTCGCTGGGCGGCGGCCGGGCCGCGGCGGGCGGCAACGCGGCGGCGGCCTCGAGATTGGCGGCATAGTCGTCGCCGTCGGAGAACACGATCGCATCCTCGCCGGAGGGCGCGAGCACGTGAAATTCCTGCGAGACGTCCCCGCCGATGGCGCCGGAGTCGGCGCGCACCGCGCGGAACGTGAGGCCGGTGCGGGTAAAGATGCGCGTGTAGGCCTCGTACATGGCGCGGTAGCCGGCCTGCAGCGAGTCGGCATCGAGATGAAAGGAGTAGGCATCCTTCATGATGAACTCGCGCGCGCGCATCACGCCGAACCGCGGCCGCACCTCGTCGCGGAACTTGGTCTGGATCTGGTAGAAGTTGACCGGCAGCTGGCGGTAGCTCTGCAGCTCGCGCCGCACGATGTCGGTGATCACTTCCTCGTGCGTCGGGCCGAGCACGAAGTCGCGCTCGTGCCGGTCCTTCAGGCGCAGCAGCTCCGGGCCGTAGACGCTCCAGCGGCCCGACTCCTGCCACAGCTCCGCCGGCTGCACCACCGGCATCACCAGCTCGAGCGCCCCGGCGCGGTTCATTTCCTCGCGCACGATGCGCTCGACTTTCTGCAGCACCCGCAGCCCGAGCGGCAGCCAGCTGTAGAGCCCGGCGGCGAGGCGCCGGATCAGCCCGGCGCGCAGCATCAGCTGGTGACTGATGACCTCCGCCTCGGCGGGGGTCTCCTTCATGGTGTTGATGGGATACTGGGAGAGCCTCATCGCTTAGGGTTCGCTGGCATTGCGCGCTGACGTGGGGCATCTTAGCAGGAGGTGCCTGCTAGGATTGTCGCCGTGGCGACCGAGACCCAGGAATATCCGCGTCCCCGCGGCAAGGGCATTTACCTGCTGCCGAACCTGCTCACCACGGCTTGCCTGTTCTCGGGCTTCTATGCGGTGGTGGCGGCGATCGACAAGCACTTCGATCACGCCGGCATGGGCATATTCGCGGCGATGATCTTCGACACGCTCGATGGGCGCATCGCGCGCCTGACGCGCACCGAGAGCGCCTTCGGCAAGGAATACGACAGTCTCGCCGACATGCTGTCCTTCGGCGTGGCGCCCGCGATCGTCGCCTACCAGTGGGGCGTGGTGCGCATCGCCGAGTACGGCCACCACTGGGACCGCTTTGGCTGGCTCGCCTGCTTCTTCTACGTGGCGGCGGCGGCGTTGCGGCTGGCGCGCTTCAACGCGCGCGCGGCCACCGCCGACAAGCGCTACTTCGAGGGCCTGCCGAGTCCATCCGCGGCCGCCATCGTGGCGGCGTTCGTCTGGTTCGTCAGCGACTGGCACGAGCCGGGTCTGCCCGGGCTGATCGCGGCGTTCGCGGTCACCGCCAGCGCCGGCGCGCTGATGGTGACCCGCTTCGGCTATCCGAGCTTCAAGCAGTTCGATCTCGACCGGCGCATCCGCTTCGTCTACCTGCTGCTGGTGCCCATCGCCTTCGCGCTCATCGCCGTCGACCCACCCACCATGTTGCTGTCGATGTTCGGTACCTACGCGCTGTCGGCGCCGCTCTTGTGGGTGGGACGGCGCCTGCGGCGCCTGGTGCGCGCTGCGCCGGCCGGGGGTGGTTGACCGTGCAGACACAGCGGCGGGCGCAGTACCTGGAAGCGATCGGCATCGACGTGTGGGTGCCGCGCGGTGTTAGCGCCGACACCGTTGAGCCCATCGTCGCGGCCGAGCCCACGCCGGCGGCCGCGCCGGACCCCCACGCTGCGCAGCGCGCAGATCCTGCGGCGCAGTGGGCGGCGCTGCTGCAGGAGGTACGCGGCTGCACGCGCTGTGCGCTGCACGCGACGCGCACCCAGGGCGTGCTGGGAGTGGGGCCGAAACGCGCCGACTGGCTGGTGATCGGCGAGGCTCCCGGTGCGGAGGAGGATCGGCGCGGCGAGCCGTTCGTGGGCGCCGCCGGACAGCTGCTCGATGCGATGCTGAAAGCCATCGGGCTCGATCGCACACGCAACGTCTACATCGCCAACGTGCTGAAGAGCCGCCCGCCCAACAACCGTGACCCGCGGCCCGAGGAGGTCGAAGCCTGCCTGCCGTACCTGGTGCGGCAGATCGCGCTGCTGCGCCCGAAGATCATGCTGGCGGTCGGACGCATCGCGGCGCAGAACCTGCTCGGCACGGATGCGCCGCTCGGGCGGCTGCGCGGCCAGGTGCATCATTTCGGCGAGGGGCGCACGCCGCTGGTGGTTACCTACCATCCCGCCTACCTGCTGCGCACCCCGAGCGACAAGCGCAAGGCGTGGGAGGACTTAAAGTTTGCGCGCAGCGTGTACCAGCAACTCACCGGGAGCAGCGGCTAGCGATGGCCACCGCGGCTGAACAGCTGCTGCCGGAGGTACTGATCCGGCCGATGCGCGCGACCGACGTCGCCGAAGTGGTCGCGATCGAGCGCGCCGCGTACCAGTTTCCCTGGAGCGAGGGGATCTTCCGCGACTGCCTGCGCGTCGGCTACCTGTGCCGCGTGGTGACGGTGGACCGGCAGGTGCTCGCCTACGGCGTGATGAGCTTCGGTGCCGGGGAAGCGCACATCCTCAACCTGTGCGTGAGCGAGGCCTACCGCTGCCGCGGCGTGGGCAAACGGCTGCTCGGCGCGCTCATGGAGCGTGCCGCCGCCGCCGGCATGGCGGAAGCCTTCCTCGAGGTGCGTCCGTCCAACACCGCGGCGATCCGCCTGTACCTGGCGCTCGGTTTCGAGCAGGTCGGTATGCGGCGCGGCTATTACCAGGCGGTCGGCGGACGCGAGGATGCCGCGGTGCTCAAGCGCGTGCTGCGCGCACCGGGCGCGCCTTCCGCCTGAACACATCCCCCGCCATGAACGATGAGGCTGCCGAGATCCGGCGGCGGCGGACGTTCGCGATCATCTCGCACCCCGACGCCGGCAAGACGACGCTCACCGAGAAGCTGCTGCTGTTCGGCGGCGCCATCCAGATGGCCGGCACCGTCAAGGGGCGCAAGGCCGCGCGCCACGCCACTTCCGACTGGATGCGTCTCGAGCAGCAGCGCGGCATCTCGGTCACCTCCTCGGTGATGCAATTCCCCTACGGCGGCTGCGTCGTCAACCTGCTCGATACTCCCGGGCACGAGGATTTCTCCGAGGACACCTATCGCACGCTCACCGCGGTGGACTCCGCGCTGATGGTGATCGACTGCGCCAAGGGAGTGGAGGAGCGCACCATCAAGCTGATGGAAGTGTGCCGGCTGCGCGACACGCCGATCATGACCTTCATCAACAAGCTCGATCGCGACGGGCGCCCGGCGCTCGAGCTGCTCGACGAGATCGAGAAGGTGCTGCGCATCCGCACCGCCCCGGTCACCTGGCCGATCGGCATGGGGCGCGAGCTGCGCGGCATCTATCACCTGCCGGAGGATCGCATCTACGTGTACACGCAGGGCGAGCGCGGCCGGCGCGGCGAGAACCGCACCATCGCCGGACTTACCAGCGAGGCAGCGCGCGAGTTCCTCGGCGCCGCCGGCGGCGCGTTCGTCGAGGAGATCGAGCTGGTGCGCGGCGCCAGCGAGCGCTTCGACGTCGCGGCGTACCGCGCCGGGCGCCAGACGCCGGTATTCTTCGGCTCCGCCATCAACAACTTCGGCGTCGAGGAGCTGCTGGCGGCGTTCACCGGCTACGCGCCCGGGCCGCTGCCGCGCGCGGCGCGCGAGCGCAACGTGCTGCCCGAAGAGCCGGCACTCGCCGGCTTCGTGTTCAAGATCCAGGCCAACATGGATCCGGCGCACCGCGACCGCATCGCGTTCCTGCGGCTGTGCGCCGGTCGCTACGCGCGCGGCATGCGGCTGTTCCACGTGCGCCTCGACAAGGAAGTGCGCGTCGCCGATGCACTGACGTTCATGGCCGCCGACCGCGCGCAGGCGGAAGAAGCCTGGGCGGGCGACATCATCGGCCTGCACAACCACGGCACGATCAACATCGGCGACACCTTCACCCAGGGGGAGCGGCTCACCTTCACCGGCGTGCCCGACTTTGCCCCGGAGATCTTCCGCCGCGCCGTGCTCAAGGACCCGCTGCGGGCCAAGGCGCTGCAGAAAGGCCTGGCGCAGCTGTGCGAGGAGGGTGCTACGCAGCTGTTCCGGCCGCTGCGCAACAACGAGCTGATTCTCGGCGCGGTGGGTCCGCTGCAGTTCGAGGTGGTGGCGTTCCGGCTGCAGGACGAGTACGGCGTGCAGTGCGTGTTCGAGCCGGTGACAGTGCATACCGCACGCTGGGTCGCGAGCGCGGACGCGGCCAAGCTCGCCGAGTTTCGCACCCGCGCCCACGACAATCTCGCGCTCGATCACACCGGCGCACTGGTGTATCTCGCGCCCTCGCGCGTCAACCTGCAACTGACGCAGGAGCGCTGGCCGGACGTCGAGTTCCGCGAGATCCGCGAGCACGCCGCGCCGCAGTAGGCGCACACCGCGCCGGCGCGGGCGCCGCGGCCGCGGCGGGCGCCTTCGGGGGGATGGCGCGCGCGCTCGATTTGTGCGACATAGGCGCACCAGAGGCTCCATGAACGACGTCCCCGCCACCGCCGCTCCGCTCCTGCAGCGCGAGATCCTCGTCAACAGGCTGTACGAGGCTGCCGAGCTCGAGCACGACCTCATGTGTACCTACCTGTACGCCGCCGCCAGCCTGAGGAGCGGTGCGGATGAGGGACTGCAGCCCGCGCAGGCGGCGAGCGTGCGCCGCTGGCGGCAGGTGCTGCTGACGGTGGCGATCGAGGAGATGGGGCATCTCGCGGCGGTGTGGAACATCACCTCCGCGCTCGGTGCCAGTCCGCGCGTCGGGCGCAGTAATTTTCCGCTCGACCCCGGCTACCTGCCGGCGAGCATCACCGTGAAGCTCGCGCCCTTCAACGCCGAGACGCTGCAGCATTTCGTGTTTCTCGAGCGGCCGCAGGACTCCGACGAGCGCGAGGGCGAGGGCTTTGCCTGCGAGCGCCCCTACGTGCGCGGCACCGAGCGCCCGCACCTGACACCCATGGCGCGCGACTACGCGACGGTCGGCGAGTTCTACGCGAGGCTCAGCGAGGGCCTGCGCGCGTTCGTCGCGCACCACGGCGAGGCGGATGCGTTCGACGGCGACCCGGCGCTGCAGCTATCGCGGACGGAAGTCAATCTCGCCGGCGCGCGGCCGGTGCGCTGCCTGAAGACGGCGCTCGAGGCGTTCGCGGCCATCGTCGAGCAAGGCGAGGGCGCACCGCGCGACTCACGCGACTCGCACTTCCAGAAGTTTCTCGGCGTGCGCACCGAGCTGCAGGCGCTCATGGCGCAGAGTTCCGCCTTCAACCCCGCGTTCCCCGCAGCCACCAACCCCGTGCTGCGGCGCCCGCCCCGCCCGGAAGGGCGCGTGTGGATTGAGGATGCGGACGCGTTCGCCACCGTGGATCTCGCCAACGCCAGCTACGGGCTGATGCTGCGCCTGCTCGCCTATGCGTACACGCTGCGCGGGCCGGGCGCCGAGAAAAGTCTCACGGTCGACCTCGCGGTGGGCCTCATGCAGGCGCTGATGCCGCTCGCCGAACGGGCGGCGCGGCTGCCCGCCGGCCCGTCCAACCCGCACTGCAATGCAGGGGTGTCGTTCATCGCGCTGCGCGATCCGAGCCCGCTGCCCCCGGGGCGGGCGGCGCGGCGCCTGTTCATCGAGCGCTTCACCGAGCTGCGCGAGGCGGGTGCCGCGCTGGGCGCGGGCGGCGATGCGCGCGCCACGCAGGCGGCGGAACGGCTGGCCGCGCTCGCAGCGCGTGCCGAGCGCGAGTTCGAGCTGTCGGCTGCGGCCGCCGGCGGTGCCCCCGCGGGCGGTGCAGCCGCGGCCACCGCGTCCGCAGCAACCGCGGCCGGCACCGGGGCGGGTTCATCATCCGCGCCCGCGCCCGCGCCCGCGCCCGCGAACGCGAGCGCCGCAGCGGCGCCACCACCCGAGGGCATCGAGACGGTACGCGGTGAGACACTCGAGCTGCAGTTCGAGGCGCAGCGCTGCATTCATTCGCGCTTCTGCGTGACCTGGGCGCCCCGGGTGTTTCTTGCCAACGTGCCGGGCGCGTGGATCCACCCGGACGCCATGCCGGTGGAGCGGGTGGTCGAGGTGGCACACGCCTGTCCCTCGGGTGCCATCCGCTACCGCCGTCTCGATGGCGGAGCCGAGGAGTCAGCGCCGCCGGTGAATCTCGCCAGCGTGCGCGAGGGTGGACCTTACGCTTTTCGTGCCGAGCTGCGCATCGACGGGGCGGCCGCGGGCTATCGCGCGACGCTGTGCCGCTGCGGCGCCTCGAAGCACAAGCCCTACTGTGACGGCTCGCATCACACGATCGGCTTCAACGCCACCGGCGAGCCGCTTTCCGGGCCGGCGGAGATGCTCGCCGTGCGCGACGGCGTGCTGGCGATCGATCCGCAGACCAACGGCCCGTTGCGGGTGCGCGGCAATCTCGAGATCACGAGCGGCACCGGCCGCGTGGTGGCGCGCGTCACTTCGACTTACCTGTGCCGCTGCGGCGGCAGCGCCACCAAGCCGTTCTGCGACGGCACCCACGCGAAGATCGGCTTCAGCTCCGGATGAGCGCGGCGGTGCGCGCGCGTCAGCATCGCGCGCTTCAGCGTGGCGCTGCGCGCCGCACGTGCAGCCGCGCCACCGCGCGGCGGAACTCACCGATGTCGCGCGCGCGGCTGGCGGGAGCGGGGCGGCCGTAGCGCAGTTGGGCGTAGTGCGCGAGCAGCGAGTGCACCGGCTGGTGCAGATCCGGTCGGCGCGCGCTCACGGCGGCGGCGAAGCTCAGGGGTCCCTGGTGCGCTTCGCGGGCGGCACCGGCGCGCGCCAGCTTGCGGCACAAGCTGACGTAGGCACGCGCCAGCGGATCGGGAGCGCCGCGGCGCGTCTGCCGGCCGATGTGCCAGGCGATGATCGCCAGCCAGCCGCACAGCGCGAGCATAAAGGCCCAGCCGAGGTAACTCGCGTCGGGCGTGCGGATGCCGAGCCGCCCCAGCAGCTCGAGCTGTGCGGCGTAATCGAATTTCACCACGCGCTCGCTCCACCAGTTGTTTGCGGCGTCCCAGCGCTGCAGCAGCTGCGTGAGCCACGGCGATCTGTGCAGCAGCCACGCGGACGTGGAGAGCGCTCCGGGCATCAGGTCGAGGATGCCGCGGCGCAGCCGTTCCGGCGCGACCACCGCGGTGGGATCGACGCGCGTCCAGCCCCGCCCGGCGAGCCACACTTCCGCCCAGGCGTGCGCGTCGGCCTGGCGCACCACCAGGTAACGGCCGATGGGGTTCCATTCGCCGCCGAGATAACCGGTTACCACGCGCGCCGGCACACCCGCGCCGCGCATCAGCGTCACGAACGCGGAGGCGTAATGGCCGCAGAACCCCTCGCGGGTGTCGAAGAGAAATTCATCGACCGCGTTGGCGCCCAGCCGCTCGGGGGTGAGTGAATAGACGAAGCCGCCGTGCGCCAGGTGCTCGAGCACCGCGTGCACGAAGTCCGCATCGTCGGCGGCCCGCGCGCGCAGCGACTGCGCCAGGGCGCGCGTGCGCGGGTTGGCGCCGGCGGGTAGCGCGGTGTCCTCGCGCCGCGCGGCCGGATCGAGCGGCAGCGAGCTGCCGGTGTGCGTGTAGGAGACCACCTCGTAGGTGACCGGCTGGTTGACGCGTTCTTCCGCGAGCAGCTGGTAGTCGTAGGTCAGCAGCACGTGCGCATCCGGGGATGCGAGCGGGGTGTCGAGCGCCAGCCACCAGCGGCGATGGCTTGGCTCGAGCGCCACCTCGTAGCGGTAGGCGGTGCCGAGGTACGTGAGCGGCTCGCGTGTGCGAAACAGTGCGCCGGCGCGCCACGTCTGGCCGTCGAAGTCGTGCAGCACCGGGCCGCGCCAGTAGCGCTCCGCGGGCGGCGGGAGCGCCCCGGTGAACTTCACGCGAAACGCGGGGTCGTAGCTGGCGATCAGCGCGAGGATGCTGCCCGGGCTCATGCTGTCGGACAGCCCGGTGACCGCCTGCTCGCCCTGCGGGATCGCCCAGAAGGCTCCCGCCAGGCGCGGGAAGAACAGGAACAGCGCCACGGCGAGCGGCAGCGACAGCAGCAGCGCACGACCTGCGAGCTTGAGCGCCGCACCGCCGCCGAGGCCGGGTGCGGCAATGACGGCGAGCGCCGCGCAGCACAGCCACGCCTCCCCGGCATACAGCGGCGCGCGCACCAGCGCCTCGCGGTCGAGGCAGGCGGCCAGCAACAGGAACAGCGCTACGCCGAGCATGACGCCCTCGTCGCGCGCGCCGCGCGTCTCGAGGAGTTTCAGCGCCGCCATCAGCAGCAGCAGCGTGGTGCCGGCGGCCAGGCCGTTGAGCGTGTGGTACCTGGCGAGCACCAGAGCGACGAGTGCCAGCGCCAGCAGCGCGCGCGCGATGACGCCGGGATACCAGCCGCCGCGGCGCGCGGTGGCGAGTCGCCAGGCGACGATGACGAGCGCGGCCCCCGAGGCCCACAACGGCAGCCGATCGACATGCAGCAGCACCCCGCCGGTGAATGCGGCGCAGGTCCAGATGAGTCCCGGCAGTGCCGCTGGCGCGGCCGGTGCGGCGACAGACACGCTTAGCGCGCCTGCGCTGTACCGAACAGCGCCAGCGCCGCGAGGCAGCGGTGGCGGTGCTCCGGGCCGTGCCCCGCCGCCAGGTGCACCCCGGGGAGTGTCAGGCCGTAGCGCTCCCCGTGGGCCTCCGCATCGACCACCCAGCGCGCCAGCTGCGACAGCCGTGCCTCGGAGTCGGCGAGCGGCAGGCGCGCGAAATCGAAGTCGCGCAGCTCCGCGGCCCCCTGCGTGTATTCCTTCACCAGCAGCGGCGCTTCGCGTGCGTACGCCTTCCAGTCCACGTGGCGCGGCGAGTCGCCGTCGCGAAACGGCCGCAGCCCCGCCCACTCGTCGGTACCGGCGGCGCTCGCCGCCTGCGCGCCGTGCCGCACGCCCGGCTGCGCCGGCATCGGCAGCGAGCCGCGCGGCTGCGGGTACACCAGCATCTCGATGGGCGTGTGCACCCAGGTCCAGGCACGAAACAGGCCGAAGGGGTGCGCGGTCGCGAGCCGCAGCCGCTCGAGGCGCACCAGGCCACGCGTCGGCGCGGGTAGCGAGAGCTCGAGGCGCTGTGCGCCGTCGGGCGGCACGTCGAGCGGTTTCTGCGGCGAGTGCGGCAGGGCGGCGGTGAGCTGCAGACGCGCTCCGCCACCGCCGCTGCCGAGGGTGAGCTGCACCTTGCCGCAGGTGCCGGCGAACACCGGCGGGGCGCTGACCGCGAGCAGCTCGGTGCCGAGCAGGTTGCGGTGACACTGCTGCATCACCACCAGTGCGAACCCTACGAGCACGAAGGTGAGCAGCAGCGCCAGGCTGTTGCCGTAGTTGAGCCCCGCGAGCAGCATCAGGAGCAGCAGCACCGCAAACGCCAGTCCGGCGCGCGTCGGCACAATGTAGAGACGCCGCCGCGCGAGCCTCACCGGCAGCTGGTCGGGCCCCTGGCGGCGGCGCATCCATTGCGCGGTGCGCGCGCGCAGCCACTCGCCGCCGCGCAGCAGCACGCGGGGGCGCTGGATGAGCACGCTGCCCGCGCCGCTCACTACGGCGGCACCGGCACGGCGCGCACGATCTCGGCGGCGACCTCCACGTCGGCGGCTGCGGCGGGGTCGCGTCGCTCCAGGCGATGGGCCACCACCGCCGGCAGCACCGCCTGCACGTCTTCCGGCAGCACCGCCTCGCGGCCGTCGAGGTAGGCCCACGCCTGCGCGGCGCGCACCAGTCCCTGCCCGGCACGCGGCGACAGCCCGAGTTTCAGCTCGCCCGCCTCGCGGGTACGCGCGATGAGGGCCTGGGTGTAGTCGAGCAGCGCGTCGGCGATGTGCACCGCGCGCACCGCGCGCTGCACGGTGAGCACTCCCGTGGCGGACAGCACCGGGGTGATGGCTGGCAGCAGCTCGCGCCGCTCACCGCCGCGCAGCAGCTCGCGCTCGTGGGCGGCATCGGGGTAGCCGAGCACCACGCGCATCAGGAAGCGATCGAGCTGCGATTCGGGCAGACCAAACGTGCCGAGCTGCTCGTGCGGGTTCTGCGTTGCGACCACGAAAAACGGCTCGGGCAGCAGGTAGGTGGTGCCGTCGGCGCTCACCTGGCGCTCCTCCATCGCTTCGAGCAGCGCGCTCTGCGCGCGCGGGCTCGCGCGGTTGACCTCGTCGGCGAGCAGCAGCTGCGTGAAGATCGGTCCGCGGCGGAAGTGGAACTTCTGGCTGGCGCGGTCGAACACCGACACCCCGATGATGTCCGCCGGCAGCAGGTCGCTGGTGAACTGTACGCGCTGCCACACCAGCCCCAGCACGTGCGCGAGTGCATGCGCGAGCGTCGTCTTGCCGACGCCCGGCACGTCCTCGATGAGCAGGTGGCCGCGCGCCAGCAGGCATGCGAGGCACAGGCGGATCTGCCGCGGCTTGCCGAGGATCACCGTCTCGAGGGTCGCCAGCACACGCGCGAGCGTCGCGGCGTCCACCGTGGCGGCCGCCGCGCTGTTCACGAGTGCAGTCCGCGCACGCGCTCGAGCTGGCTGGCAAGGCCGCTGGCGGTGCGTTCCAGCTCGCGCGCCCGCTCGCGCTCGAGCGTCACGACCTCCGCCGGCGCGTTGCGCACGAAGTTGTCGTTAGCGAGGCGGCCGCGCGTCTTCTCCAGATCGACCTGGGCGCGCGCCAGCAGCCGTCCGAGCCGCTCGGCTTCCGCGTCCGCATCGATCAATCCCGCCATGGGGACCAGCACCGTGAGCGTGCCCACCAGCGCCGCCGCAGACTGCGGCGCGGCAGCGCCGGGGGCGAGCAGCGTGATGTTGTCGATGCCCGCCAGCCGCTCGAGCCAGCGGCGGTGGCGCACGAGCCGCGACTCGTCCTCAGCGCCGGCGTCCCTGAGCAGCACGCCGATGCGCCTGGCCGGGCTGATGTTCAGCTCGCCGCGGATCTGGCGCACCGCCAGCACCAGCGCCTGGACCCAGCCGATCTCGCGCTCGGCCTCCTCGTCGGCGGGGAAGTCGCCGGCGTGCGGATAGGGTTGCAACATCACGGTGTCGCCGCGCACCTGCGCGAGCGGCGCGACGCGCTGCCAGATCTCCTCGGTGATGAAGGGCATCAGCGGATGCAGCGCGCGCTGCAGCGCTTCCAGCACCTGCGCCAGCGTGCGCTGCGTGCCGAGCCTGGCAGCCGGGTCGGCATCGCTCTGCAGCAGCGGCTTGGCAAGCTCGAGGTACCAGTCGCAGAAGTCGTACCAGGTGAATTCGTAGAGCGCGCTCGCGGCATAATCGAAGCGGTAGTCACGCAGCGCGCGCTCCACCGTGCCGAGCATGCGGCCGAAGCGCGCACGTATCCAGCGCTCGGCAACCGACAGCACCGCCGCGCCGGCGGCCGGCGGCGGCGTCTCGCCGAGCGCGAGCGTGACGAAGCGCGCCGCGTTCCACAGCTTGTTGCAGAAGTTGCGATAGCCGGCCACGCGTCCGAGATCGAAGCGGATCTCGCGACTCGGCGAGGCGAGGGCGGCGAAGGTGAAGCGCAGTGCATCGGTGCCGTGCGCGGCGATCCCTTCGGGGTACTGGCGGCGGGTGGTCTTCTCGATCGCCGGCGCGAGCTGCGGCTGCATCAGGCCGCTGGTGCGCTTGGCGACGAGGTCCGCGATCGAGATGCCGTCGACGATGTCGAGCGGATCGATGACGTTGCCCCGGGACTTGGACATCTTGTCGCCGTGCTCATCGAGGATCAGTCCGGTGATGTACACGTCGCGGAACGGCACGTCGCCCATGAACTTCAGCCCCATCATCATCATGCGTGCGACCCAGAAGAAAATGATGTCGAAGCCGGTGATCAGCACGCTGCCCGGGTAGAAGCGCTCGAGCTCGCGCGTGGACTGCGGCCAGCCGAGCGTGGAAAACGGCCACAGCGCGCTCGAGAACCAGGTGTCGAGCACGTCCTCGTCCTGGCGCAGCGCCAGGTCCGGGGTGAGCTGGTGCTGCGTGCGCGCCTCCGCCTCGCTCCGGGCGACGTAGATGTTGCCCGCGGCGTCGTACCAGGCGGGGATGCGGTGTCCCCACCACAGCTGGCGGCTGACGCACCAGTCCTTGATGTTGCGCATCCATTCGAAGTAGGTGCGTGCCCAGCTCTCCGGCACGAAGCGCGTGCGCCCCGCCTCGACCGCCGCGATCGCCGGAGCGGCGAGCGCCGCGATCCGCACGTACCACTGGTCGGTGAGATAGGGTTCGAGCACGGCGCCGCTGCGATCGCCGCGCGGCACCACTAGGCGGTGCTTCTCGACGCGCTCGATCAGGCCGGCGGCGCCGAGCTCGGCCACGATGCGCTCGCGCGCGACGAAGCGGTCGAGCCCGCGGAAGCGCTCCGGCACGTTGTCGGCGAGCGTGGCGCGCGGGGTAAAGATCACGATCAGCGGCAAATGGTGTCGCAGCGCGACCTCGTAGTCGTTGAAATCGTGAGCCGGCGTGATCTTGACGCACCCCGAGCCGAACGCCGGATCGACGAAGGCATCGGCGATCACCGGGATGTCGCGCTCGGCGAGCGGCAGGCGCACCCGCCGCCCGACGAGGGCGCGGTAACGCTCGTCCTCGGGATGCACCGCCACCGCCGCATCGCCCAGCAGGGTTTCCGGCCGGGTGGTCGCCACCACCACGTGACCGCCGCCGCCGACCAGCCGGTAGCGCAGGTGCCACAGCTGGCCGTCCTCCTCCTGTGCCTGCACCTCCAGGTCCGACAGCGCGGTGAGCAGCACCGGGTCCCAGTTGACCAGGCGTTTGCCGCGGTAGATGAGCCCCTCGGCGTGCAGCTGCACGAACACCTCGACGACGGCGCGCGTCAGCTCCTCGTCCATGGTGAAACGATCGCGCGACCAGTCCACCGAATCGCCGAGGCGGCGCATCTGCGCGGCGATGGTGCCGCCGGACTGGGCCTTCCAGGCCCAGACGCGCTCGAGAAAGGCCTCGCGCCCGAGCGCGCTGCGCGTCGTGCCCTGCGCGTTCAGCTGCCGCTCCACCACCATCTGCGTGGCAATGCCGGCGTGATCGGTACCCGGCTGCCACAGCGCCGCATCGCCCAGCATGCGGTGGTAGCGGATGAGGGCGTCCATCAGTGTGTGCTGGAACGCGTGGCCCATGTGCAGCGTCCCGGTCACGTTCGGCGGCGGGATCATGATGCAATACGGCGTGCCGCTGGCGCGCGGCGCGAACCAGCCGTGAGACTCCCAGCGCTCGTAGCTGCGCCGCTCGATGTCCTGCGGCGCGTACACCTTGTCCATGGGCGAGGAATTTCCGAAGGAGACGCGGGCGATTATAGCGGCGTACGGGTGCGCATCGTCGCGCGCCCAGACGCGGCGCGCGTGCCTGGCGCGCGCTTCAGCGCGCCGCGCGCTGCAGCAGGAACTGCGCGAGCAGCGCCGTCGGGCGCCCGGTGCTGCCCTTGGCCGGCCCGCTCTGGTAAGCGGTGCCGGCCACGTCGAGGTGCGCCCAGGCGAGCCCCTGCGTGAACTTGGCGAGGAAGGTCGCCGCGGTGATCGCGCCGCCGTCGCGTCCGCCGACGTTGGCGAAGTCGGCGAAATTGCTCTTGAGCTGCTCGGCGTATTCCTCGGTGAGCGGCAGCTGCCAGCAGCGATCGTCGGCGCGGCGCCCGGCTTCGAGCAGCTCGCGCACCAGGCCTTCGTCGTTGCCCATGACGCCGGAGTGATGATGGCCGAGCGCGATGACGCACGCCCCGGTGAGGGTCGCGATATCGATCACCGCCGCCGGGCGAAAGCGCCGCGCATAGTGCAGGGCGTCGGCCAGGATCAGCCGACCCTCCGCATCGGTGTTGAGGATCTCAACTGTCTGACCGGAGGCGCTGGTGGCGATGTCGCCGGGCTTCACCGCCTTGCCGCCCGGCATGTTCTCCACGGCCGCCGCCAGGCCCACCACGTGCAGCGGCAGGCGCAGCTGCGCGGCCAGGGTGAGCGTGGCGATGACCGCCGCCGCGCCGCTCATGTCGAACTTCATCTCGTCCATGCCCGGCGGGTCCTTGAGCGAGATACCGCCGCTGTCGAAGGTGACGCCCTTGCCGACCAGCACCAGCGGCGCCTGCTCCTTCTTCGTGCCCTGGTACTCGAGCACGATGAAACGCGGCGCCTGATGGCTGCCCTGCGAGACGGCGAGCAGGCAGCCCATTTTCTCGCGGCGGATGGCGGCCTCATCGAGCACCTTGATGCTCAGGCCGTGGCGCTTGGCGAGCGCGCGCGCTTCCTCCGCCAGGTAGGTCGGCGTGCAGACGTTGGCGGGCAGGTTGGCGAGGTCACGCTGCACGTTCATGGCGGCCGCGACGGCTGCGCCGTGAGTGAGGCCGCGCTCGGCCGGCGGCGCCTTGCGCACCGGGCCCGCCAGGATCTTGCGCAGCGCCGGCGGCGGCGGCTTGCGTCCGGTTTTCAGATCGTTGACGCGGTAGAGGACCGTGCCGGCGATCTCGGCCACCGCGCGGCCGAGGTAATAGTCATCGAGCTGACGGGTGTCGGGGCGGTCGAGGGCGACGGCGCAACTGGCGATGCGCGTGCGGTTGAGCGCGCCGACGGCACTTGCCCAGGCTTTGCGCCACGCCTTGCGCTGCCACTGCTTGCGCGCGCCGAGCCCGGTGAGCAGCACGTGCGAGGCCTTGAGCCCCGGCAGGTCCGCGAGCAGCAGCGTCTCGCCCGCGCGGCCGGCGAAGTCCCCGCGCGCCAGCAGCTTCTTCAGCCTGCCGCCGCAGGCCGCATCGACGGTGCGTGCCGGCGCGCCGAGCTCCGCCTCCTCGAACACCCCGACCACCAGGCACTCGACGCTCAGCGTCGGCAAGCCCCTGGTCCAGACCCCGAATTCCATGCAATGTCCCCTTGCCGTTGAGGCGTGCGCGCGTGATGCTTTACCTTATTCGCGCTACCGGCGCCGCTGAAGCCTGCGGCGCGCTCACTGCGCAGCCACTGGCGTAAGCGCGGCAAGTGTAACTCAAGAGCCCGCCGGGATTGTGGACGGGTGCGGACAAGGGGCGCGTTGGGCAACATCTTCAGCCGTTATGTTCTGCGCGAGGTGGTGACAGCCTGGGTGGTCGTGACCCTGGTGCTGCTCGTCATCCTGCTGGCCAACGAGGTGGTGAGCGTGCTGGAGCGGGCCGCCGCCAACCAGTACCCGCAGAGCGTGGTGCTGGAGCTGATCGGGCTCGGAGCGCTGCAGTACCTGTCGATCCTGCTGCCGGTCGGACTGCTGCTCGGGGTGGTGCTCGCCTTCGGCCGCCTGTACCACGACAGCGAGTTCACCGCGGCCTTCGCCTGCGGCGCAGGACCCCGGGATGTCTACGTTCCCGTGGCGCTGCTCGCGGTGGTGGCGGCGGCGCTGCTCGCCTGGCTGACGCTGGTGGTCGCGCCGCAGGCTACCGCCGAGGTGCTCAGCGTGCGCAATGCGGCGCTGCACGCCGGGCAACTCGCGCCGCTCGCCCCGGGGAAGTTCCGCACCTTCGGCGGCGGCGCCAATGCGGTGGTGTACGCCGAGAGCGTGGCGCGCGACGGCACGCTCGGCAAGGTGTTCGTCGAGCGCAACAGCGGACCGCTGGTGGAGGTGGCGCTCGCGCAGCGCGCGCGTCATACGGTCACGGCCGACGGCATGACGCATATCCTCACGCTCTACGACGGCGAGCGCTTCGAGGGCGTGCCGGGCAGCGCGGAGTTTCGCATCGTGCGGTTTGCCGAGCACGTGGTGCCGGTGCAGGTGCCGCCGCTCACCGACCTGGTGCGCGACCTCGAGGCCCGTGCCACCGCGAGCCTGCGCGAATCGCACGACCCGGCGGCGCGCGCCGAGCTGCACTGGCGTGTCACCATGCCCGTCATGTGCCTGGTGCTGACGCTGCTGGCCGCGCCGCTCGCGCGCCTGCGGCCGCGCCAGGGGCGCTACGCGCGCGTGTGGGTCGCGGTGCTGATCTTCTTCCTCTACTACGACCTGGTCGCCATCGGCAAGACCTGGATCGCGCGCGGCACGGTGCCGGCGGCGTTCGGGTTGTGGTGGACGCACGCCGTAGTAGTACTGCTCGCCGGCGCGGTGATCCTCGCGCCGGGTCTGCGGGTGCGCCTGCGCTACCGGCGGCGCGCGACATGAGCATCCTCGACCGTTATATCGTGCGCGCCATCCTCGGCGCGGTGCTGCTGGTGATGATGGTGCTGCTGGTGCTCGGGGCGCTGTTCGTGTTCATCGACCAGCAGGACGATGTCGGCACCGGGCATTACACCGCGCTCGCCGCCTTCGGTTACACGCTGCTCAATCTGCCGCAGCTCGCCTACGAGCTCTTGCCGATCACCGCGCTCATCGGCTCGCTGCTCGGCCTGGGCTCACTCGCCCGCGGCAGCGAGCTCACGGTGGTGCGCGCCACCGGCGTATCGGTGGCGCGCCTGGCGGGTATCGCGCTGCTGGCCGGGCTGCTGCTGATGCTGCTGGCCATACTGCTCGGCGAGTTCCTCGCCCCGCCGCTGCAGCAGGCGGCGCGCGAGCACAAGGCCTTCAGCAAGCTGAACGGCGTGAGCTTCGGCGGCGGCGGCGCCTGGGTGCGCGACGGCGACATGATCCTGAATATCGCCGGGCAGTCGAGCCTGCGTCAGTTCGGCAGCATGCAGCTGTTCGAGCTGTCGCCGCAGCACCGGCTGCTCGCGCTCGGCCATGCGCAGCGCGCGGTAGCCGGCGCGCGCGGCGGCACCTGGTCGCTGAGCGGCTACACCGAGTCGCGCTTCGCGGACGACAGCGTCACGACGAGCCCTCCGGCGCCGCGCCTGCTCGCCTCCCACGTCTCGGCCGGCTTCCTGGGACTGGCGGTGGAGGATCCCAAGCAGCTCACCAGCCGGGCGCTGTGGCGGCTCATCAACTACTACCATGCCAACGCGCTCGATGCGCGCGAGTACCTGTTCGCCTTCTGGTCGCGCATCGCGCGCACCGTCGCGGTCGTATTCTCGGTGCTGCTCGCGATCCCGTTCGTGCTCGGCTCGATGCGCTCGGCGGGCGCCGGCGCGCGCATGCTGCTCGGTATGATCATCGGTATCGGCTTCTTCCTGCTGCAGCGGCTGATCGAGAGCGGTACCGTGGTGTTCAACCTCGACCCGGTGCTGCTCGCCTGGTTCCCCACCACGCTGCTGGCGCTGGTGACCGTCACGTTGCTGGCGCACGCGCGTTAGCGGGGCGTTGCCGCACCGCGGCGAGCGCGATCGTTGGCGCGCGCGCGCCGCGAGGCCTAAACTGTGCGCCACCGGCGCTGCCCGCCGCCCGGGCCGCCCCACGACAACACGCAAGGGGACAACACCATGAGAACTACGATTGCGGCGCTGCTGTTGCTGCCCGCCACGGCACTCGCTGCCAGCTCCTTCGACGGCACCTGGAAGCTGCGTCCCGACTCGTTGAAGGTGAGCGGCAAGCCCGAGGTGTTCGTCGTCGCCGACGGCATGTACACCTGCTCGAGCTGTGTTCCGGAGATCAAGGTGAAGGCGGACGGCACTGACCAGAAAGTGACCGGCCACGCCTATTACGACACGGTCAACGTCAAGATCGTCAGCCCGACCTCGATCGAGGTAACGAACACCAAGGCCGGCAAGCCGGTCGTCAGCGTGACATACACCGTCTCGGCCGACGGCAAGACGCTCAGCAACAAGTTCGTCGACAACACCGGCGCCAAGACCGCCACCGGTTCCTTCTCGGAGACACGCGTCGCGGCAGGTCCGAGCGGGGCGCACGCGGTGTCCGGCTCGTGGCTGGCGGGGGCCATCAGCGATGCGAACGATGCGGCGCTCACTTACCGCTACGGCATGACCCCGGATGCCTTCACCATGCAGTGGAACGGCCAGCGCTATGACGCGAAGTTCGACGGCAAGCAGTACGCGGTTACCGGCGACCCGGGACATACGAAAGTGATACTGAAGCGCATCGACGACAACACGGTGGACGAGACCGACTATCGCATGGGCAAGGTCACGGACGAGATCCACCTGGCTGCGGCGAAGGACGGCAAGACCGTCGACGTCACCGACAAGGACGTGCAGCACGGGCAAACGACGACGTTCACGCTCGACCGGCAGCAGTAGCGACCGGCAGCAGTAGCGGCTAACCCCGGGAGTGGCCGATGCCGCTCCCGGGATCCGCGCCAGCCCGCGGCAGGGTAGGGTAAATCCCGATCCGTCGTCTTAGGATGTGCTCATGGCCGCAACACGCCCGCGGGGCCGCCCTGCTTATGCCGACGTTCTGACGCCCGCCGAGTGGCGGGTCGTGCACGCCGTGCAGCACGGCCTGAGCAATCGCGAGATCGCCGCGCGCCGGGGAATCAGCCGCGATGCGGTGAAGTATCACGTGGCCAACGCCATAGCGAAGCTCGGGGTGGTGAACCGCCGCGGGCTGCGCAGCTGGTTTCGCGAGCCGCGCCACAGCGCGCTCAGCCGCACGGAGAAACCGCAGATGAGCACCGTGACACTCGGCCCGCTCGCGCAGATCGCGCGCAGCGTGCGCGACATCAAGGAAGCGGAAGCGTGGTACGGCAAGACGCTCGGCCTGCGCCACCTCTACACCTTCGGCTCGCTCGCCTTCTTCGACTGCGGCGGCACGCGGCTGATGCTGTCCGCGCAGGAGCAGCTAGCGCCTGAGTCCATTCTCTACCTGCGCGTCGAGGACATCCGCGCGGCCTACGAGCTGCTGCGCTCGCGCGGCGTGCAGTTCGGCGAGGCGCCGCACATGATCCACCGCCATGCCGACGGCACGGAGGAGTGGATGGCGCACTTCAACGATCCCGAAGGGCGTACGCTTGCGATCCTCTCGCAGGTGAAGCCGTAGCGATGCTTAGCGCGACGGCAGCGGCGCGGCGGCCGCGTGCCCCTTGGCGGCCTTGTCCTTGGGTTTGGTGGCCGGCGCCGCCGGCTTGGCGAGCAGATCCTCGAGCGGCGTGAAGATCAGCCCGTACTTGTAGTCGGGTATCTCGAATTCCCAGCCGCTGAGGCGCGCGCTGAGCGTCTGCGCTTCCGCCGCGGTGACCGGGGCGTTCGAGCGCGCGTTGATCGTGACCAGCGCATGTGGACCGTCCTTGCGCCCGGCGAGCTCCACCTCCAGTCCGTCGAAGGTGCGGAAAGTTGCGTGCGCGAGCGCCGCGCCGGCCGGCTGCGCGAGCGCTGCCCCGGCCGGCTGCCCGGGCGCAGCCCCGGCCGGCGGCGCTGCCTTGCGGACGTCGTCGAGCGTAAGCGTGCTCAAGGCCGCGCCCAGCCCGTCGGCCGCCCCGGGGCTGCTGAGCGCGCGGCCCTTAGGCAGCGGGCTGACGTTGAAGTTGGCGTCCTTCGCCTTGTCGCGCGCCGCCTTGTAGGAGGCGCCCTGCGCCGGCTGCTCCTCGATCTCGCGCACACGCTGCTCGGAAATGTCGAGCAGCTCGTGCGCCAGCCAGACCTTCGGGTCGGCATCGACGCTCAGCTGCGGCGCGGCGAGCAGGCTCGGGGGCGTGCCGGCGATGCGCACGTAGCCTGACTTCGCACCCGAGGGCTTTCCGACGATGAGCGCCCAGCGGTGCGCCGGTGCGGTGAGCTCGATCAGCGTGCCGCCCGCCTTGGGCGAGGCGACATCCTCGACCCCGAGCTGCGGGTAGTTGGCCGGCAGGCGGGTCTTTTCCTCGACGATGTTGAGTGCACCGAGACCGAGGACCAGCTTGCGTACCTTGCTCAAGTCGGCGGGCCAGTCGCGCTCGGCGACCTGCCAGCCGTGCGGGTCCTTGCGCAGCGTGGTGTGCGTGTCGTCGCCGCGGCGCAGGCTGACGCTGGTGAGCGCGTTCACCTGCTGCTCGAGCCCGGGCAGCACCAGCTCGCCGGCCGCCAGGTCGCGCTCCAGGTGGCGCCGCGAGGACAGCCAGATCGCGAACGCGATGACCGCGATGCCTGCGACCAGCAGCCAGAACGCACGGCGGGCGCTCATGGCGCACCTCGCCCGGCGGCGGCGGCGCTGGTGCGCCGTCGCCGGCGCCAGGCCGCGATCAGCAGCACCGCCAGCGCGAACACCACCGGCACCACGACGATGTTGAGGATCTTGAGGGTGGTGCCGAGGTGCTTGATCTCCGCGTCGAGCCCGGCGCGCACCGCGCGCAGCTCCTTGCGGATGCGCAGCTTCTCCGTCTGGAAGCGCGCGAGCGCCGCTTCCTGCTCGGGGGTGAGGATCAGCACGCCGTTGTCGTTCTTGCCCTGCAGCGCGGCGAGCTTGGTCTCCGTGTCGCGCAGCTGCTGCTCGAGTTCCTGCTCCTTGGCGCGGAAGCGCTCGTCGGCGGCGCGACGCAGCTTCTCGACGCGCTCGAACGGACGGGTGAAGGTGGCGCGGCCGCGCACACTGATGAGGTCGGCGCTGCCGGCGAGATTGTCGAGTGCGTTCTGCACCAGGTCGCCGTTGCTGGCGACCGCCTGCGTCATGCGCTGGCCGAAGAAATTCTGCTCGCGCACCCACAGGTAGTCCGACAGCAGGTCGGTGTCGGCGAACACCACGAGGTTGAGCGGTTTCACCGACGCCTTGAGGTCCGTCTGGCCGGCGGGCAGCGTCACGCCCGGCGGGGGACCGGCGGGGAAGGCGCTGTGCACGTTGCCGGTCACGCGCGCCGCCAGCACGTAGCGCTGCCCGGTGGGCTTGAAGCCCTCCTGCAGCGTCGCCGGATCGAACAGCATGCGAAAGCGCGATACCGGCAGCGGCTCGGCGTCCGTGCTCGACAGCAGCAGTGGCTCGAAGCAGCTCTTCGCGCCCTGCACCGGCTGGCAGGCCTGTGCGCCCTTGAGCGGCTCGAGGTAGCCGGCGGTGGCCACGTTGACGTTGGACAGCCCGGCGGTGATGACGTCGTCGGAGGTGAAGCTGCTCTTGTCGAGGCCGAGGATCCCCAGGTGCTCGACCGGCTCCTGTCCCTGGCGCATGGTGACGGTGAGCGCGTGGCCGCGGTCGGCGATCACCTGGTTGGGATTGAACTGCACGCCCCAGGCGTTGAGCAGCGCGGTCAGGTGCGAGGACTTGTCGGCGCCCATGGACGCCATCGGGTTCTGCGGGTCGGCGCCGGAGTTGTCGGACTCGGCCAGCGGATCGACGAACACGAGGATGTGGCCGCCGCGCAGCGCGAACTGATCGATCGAGAACTGCAGCGCCGGGGACAGCTCCTTCGGATGCACCAGCACCAGCACGTTCACCTCCGGGTCGAGGTGCGTGGCGCCCGGCTCGAGCGGCCGCAGGTCGAACAGCTGCTGCGCATCGGCGTAGATCGTCCACGGCTGGCGTATCTGTCCGGTCTGCGGATCGAAGCCCGGGCCCATCGGCAGCGAGGTCAGCCAGGCGACCACCGGCTTCTTGGGATTGGCGAGCTGGTAGACGAGCTTGACGACGTCGTACTCGAGGAACTGCTCCTGGCCCGGATCGAAGAACGGGATCACGGCACGGCCGTCGGTGGCGTTGGTACCGGCGAGGCCGAAGTAGAACTGCGAGCCGCTCGTGCCGAGCGGCGCGCCGCTCACGCCGAGCTCGGCGGCGCGGTCTTCCTCCTCGGAGAAGGGCTGCGGGTCGATCACGTGCAGGTGCAGCTTGCCCGCGGAGCGGCCGGCGAGCTCCTCGAGGAACTCGCGCACGCGCATGCCGTAGGTCTTCAGCTGCGGCAGCTGCCCGGCGGCCTTCTCCGAGAAGAAGAAGTACAGGTTGATCGGCTCCTTGATGCTCGCCAGCACCCGCTCGGTGCCCGGGGCGGTGGTGTACAGGTGGTTCTGGGTGAGATCGAGCCGCCAACCGCGCAGTGCGTAGTTGCACAGCACCGTGAGGCCGACGAGCAGCAGGGCGATTCCGAGCAGCGTGCCGCCGCCGAGTGTCGAGCGTTTGTTCATGGGATGGCGGTGCCCTTCACTAGTCGGCCTTGCGCAACTCGAGCGCGACGCCGGTGGCCAGCAGGAAGAAGCCGATCAGCATCGCGAAAAACAACAGGTCGCGCACGTCGATGACGCCCTTGGCGATCGACTCGAAGTGCGTGAGAAAGGAGAGTGACGCGACCGCGTCGGTGAGCGCCTGCGGCGCCCAGGTGCGGAACAGATCGAGCACCATGGGGAAGCCGGCCAGCAGGAACGCGAAGCACGCTACCACCCCGAGTATGAAGGCGACCACCTGGTTGCGGGTCAGCGCCGACATGCACGAGCCGATGGCGAGGAAGCCGCCGGCGAGCAGCAGGCTGCCGAGGTAGGCGGCGAGGATCGCGCCGTTGTCGGGACTGCCGAGGTAGTTGACCGTGATCCACAGCGGAAAGGTGAGCGCGAGCGCGAGCGCGGTGAAGATCCAGGCGGCCAGGAACTTGCCGAGCACCGCATCGCGCAGCCGCACCGGCTGGGTCATCAGCAGCTCGATGCTGCCGGACTTGCGCTCCTCGGCCCACAGCTTCATCGAGAGCGCCGGGATCAGGAACAGGTACAGCCACGGGTGAAAACTGAAGAACGGGTCGAGGTCGGCCTGGCCGCGCTCGTAGAAGCCGCCGAGGTAGAAGGTGAAGGCGTTCGCCAGCACCAGGAAGATGAGGATGAACACGTACGCGAGCGGGGTGGCGAAGTAACTCGCCAGCTCGCGGCGCATGATGATGCCCACGTTGCGCATGCGGTGCTTTCGTTCAGGCGGTGATGGTGCGGAACACTTCGTCGAGGCGCCCGGACTCGAGGTGCAGCTCCTTGAGCTTAAAGCCGCTGCGCGCCGCCAGCTCCGAGACCGCCGCCAGGATGGTGACGCCCGAGCGCGGCAGCGCGGTCAGGCGCGCGTCGCGCTCGCTCACCTCCACGGAGGCAACCGCCGGCAGCGCCGCCATCGCCGCGCGCGCCGCCGGCAGCTGCGCAGGCTCCTCGAGCTGCATGGAGACCGCGTTGTGGTAGCGCGAGCGCGTGGCCAGTCCCGCCGGGCTGTCGTCGGCGACGATGCGGCCGCGCGCGATGATGATCGCGCGGGTGCACACCGCGTCCACCTCTTCGAGGATGTGGGTCGAAATGACGATGATCTTGTCGCGCGCCATGTCGTTGATGAGCGTACGCACCTCGTGCTTCTGGTTAGGATCGAGGCCGTCGGTCGGCTCGTCGAGGATCAGCACCGGCGGGTCGTGCACGATGGCCTGCGCGAGTCCCACCCGCCGGCGAAAGCCCTTGGAGAGCGTCTCGATGGTCTGCTCGAGCACGCTCTGCAGCTGCAGGTGCTCGATGACGTGCGCGAGCCGCGTGCGGCGCCGCTCGCCCTCGAGCGAGCGCAGGTCGGCCACGAACGCGAGGAACTGCCGCACCGTCATCTCGCCGTAGAGGGGCGCGCCTTCCGGGAGGTAACCGAGGGCCGCCTTGGCGGCGAGCGGCTCGCTCTCGACGTCATGACCGCAGATGCTCGCGCGCCCGGAGGTCGGCACGATGAACCCGGCCAGCATGCGCATGGTGGTGGTTTTGCCGGCCCCGTTCGGTCCGAGGAATCCGAGCACCTCGCCCGGCCCCACCTCGAAGCTGACATCCTCGACGGCGGTGAGCGAGTCGTAGTGTTTGGTGAGATGTTCGGTCCTGATCATGCGGTTTTGCGCTCTTTAGTCCGCCGTGAGGCGAAAAGTTCCCGTCACATTCAAAGGGCGCGATTGTGGCTGCGACCCGGAGTGGAATTCAACTTTGTTTAATCCGTCTTGCATTTCAATAAATTATGCCTTGTTCTTCATGTGACACAGCGAAGGTGCACCTCAGGCGCTTTGCGTCACGGCGCCGCCACGGGCGCGTCATATGCCCGTCAAGCACCGGCCGCACACTGACGCGCGGGCGTTGTGCCAACCTTAAAAGGGCTTGCATGGGTTCTGCGTGCTGCGAAGACGCGCTGCTGGCGTACAGCGAGCTCGACCGCGGCGCGCCGTTCTGCGGCAACCCGGCCTGTGCGCTGCACGTGCGGCTCGCCGACGCGCAGGTGGAAGGCGGCGGCAACTGGATCACGCTCCCCGACGGACGCATGTTCGGCCGCAGCCGCTTCGGCAACGCGCTGCTGTGCGATGCCTGCGGCACGTGGCGTGGGCCGGTGCGCATCGCGCCGCCTCAGGAGCCGAAGCGCCGGCGCGCCCGCCAGTAGAGAATGCACAGCGCGCCGCCGAGCAGGCCGCCGAGGTGGGCGAAGTGCGCCACGCCCGGCTCCCGCCCCGTCACGCCGAACAGCAGCTCGAGCAGCGCGTAGATCGTCACGAACAGCCACGCGGGAAGCGGGATCGGTATCGGGATCACGAACAGGCGCCGCCGCGGGAAGTACCAGGCGAAGGCGAGCAGCACGCCGAACACTCCGCCCGAGGCGCCGATAGTGGCTTCCGCCGCGGTGCTCGTGCCCTGCACCGCGAGCTGCGTCACTCCGGCGGCGAGCGCGCACACCAGGAAATAGCCGACCAGGCGCCGCGGCCCCCAAAGGCGCTCGAGCTCCCCGCCGAACATGTAGAGCGCGAACATGTTGAAGAAAATGTGCGCCAGGCTGCCATGCAGGAAGGCGTAGGTGATGAGCTGCCAGACGTGGAACAGCCCGCTGCCCAGCGGCCACAGCGCGAACCATTGGTCCATGAAGGCGCGCGCGACCTGCTGCAGCAGGAACACCGCGACGTTGACGAGGATCAGCGCCCGCGTGGCGGGCGGCAGCGAGGGAAACATCCGCGGATCTTACGGTGTCAGATCGCGCGCTGCAGGAATAGCAGGTCCAGCCAGCGATCAAACTTGTAACCGACCTCGCGCAGCGTGCCGGCGTGCGTGAAGCCCAGCCGCTCGTGAAAGCGGATGGCGGCAGCGTTGGCCGCGTCCACGCCCGCGATCATGACGTGCTTGCCGAGCGCGGCGGCGCGCGGAATGAGCGCCCGCACCAGCTGTGTGCCGATACCGCGGCCGCGGCCGTCGGCGCGCACGTGCACGCTGTGCTCGACCGTGAAGCGGTAGCCCGGCCAGGCGCGAAAGTCGCCGAAGCTGGCGAAGCCGGCTACGCCGGCGCTGTCGCGTGCCACCAGCAGCGGATAACCCTGCGCCAGGCGCCCCTGCCACCACTGGTGGCGCTCTTCGAGCGTGACCGGCACATGGGAGTAGACCGCCGTCGAGGTGGCGATCACCTCGTTGTAGATTGCGAGCAGTCCCGGCAGATCGGCCGCGGTCGCATCCGCGAGCTGCAGTGCCGCGGCCATCGACCCGACCGTCATGCGGCGCGCAGCGTGCCGCGCAGGAACTCGATGAGCGGCGGGCTGGTGCTGTGGGCGACGTTGAAGCGCAGCCATTGTCCGCAGCCCCCGTCCGCGGAGAACAGCGCACCGCGCGCCAGCAGGATCGACTGGGCGCGCGCGCGGCGCACCAGCTCGTCCACCGGTGTCGCATCGGGTACCCGCCCCCACAGGAACATGCCTTCACCGCTCGCGCCGCAGAACTCGATGCCGGTCGATTCGAGCGCACTGCGCGCGGCGCGCCGCATGCGCGCCAGTCGCGCACGCAGCTGCTCGACGTGGCGCTTGTAGCGCCCGCCGTCGAGCATTTCGGCGACGAAGCACTCGAGCAGCGCCGAGCCGGCCAGCACCGACAGCACCTTGCGCTCGGTGAGGCGTGCCACGAGCGCGGCGTCCGCGGCCACGAAACCGACCCGCAGCGCGGGACCTATGAGCTTGGTGTAGCTGCCGACGTAGATGACGTGCCGCAGGCCGTCGATCTGCGCCAGCCGCACCGCGGACCCCTCATACAGGTCGCCGTACACGTCGTCCTCCACCACCACGAATCCATAGCGCTCGGCGAGCGACAGGATGCGGTGGCAGTGCGCAGCTTCCGCACTCCAGCCGGTGGGATTGTGTACCAGAGTCTGCATGAAGAAGGCGCGCGGGCGGTGCGCGCGGCAGGCCGCCTCCAGCGCCTCGAGATCCGGGCCCGCGGCCAGGCGCGGCACCGGGATCAGCCGCACGTGGTGGGCGCGCAGCTGCTCGAACAGCACGAAGTAACCCGGGTCCTCCACCAGCACCGCGTCCCCCGGAGCGAGCAACAGCCGCGCGAGCAGGTCGAACGCCTGGCTCGCGCCATAGGTGGTCATGATGTTGGCCGCGCCCGCGGCGACGCCCTGCTGCACCAGCCGCGCGGCCACCTGCTCGCGCAGCTGCGGCAGGCCCTGCGTCGGGCAGGGGAGCCAGGGCTGCGAGCCGCGGCGCTGCAGGCGGCGCAGCACGCTGGCGCAGGCCCCGTCCAGCAGCCAGTTCTCCGGCAGGAAGCCCGAGCCCGCCGGCACGATGTCGCTGCACTGCGCGAGGCACAGTTGCGCGAGCGACAGTGCATCCGAGCCGTCCGTGGCGGAGCCCTCGATCGCGACCAGCGGTGCGGCCAGGCGCTGGTGGGTGACGAAGAAACCGCGCCCGGCGCGCGACTCGATCAGCCCGCGCGCGACCAGGCGATCATAAGCGTCCACTACCGTGAACGGGCTGGCGCTCACCTGCCGTGCCAGCTTGCGTATCGAGGGCAGCCGCGTGCCCGGGGGCAGGCGGCCCGAGCGCACCAGCCCGGTGACGCGCTCGCAGATCTGGTCGACGAGCGCCACGGGTGACTCGCGGCTCAGCTCGAACATCGGCGCACCTCCGAACTTAAGGCTTCAGTCACCGCACCATCAGGCAGGCAGTGGTGACCAGTGCCAGCGCCATGGCCACATTGAACACCATGCGGGCACGCGGTGCACCGATCACCCGGCGCAGCGAGCTGCCGAACAGCGCCCAGGCGATCATGCACGGCACACCGATGCCTTCCATGATCCCGGCCATGTAGGCGCCGCTGTCGATGACGCTCAGCTCGCGCGGCAGGAACAGCGTCGCGGCGGTGAGCGTCATCACCCACGCCTTGGGATTGAGGAACTGGAACAGCGCCGCCTGCAGGAACGTCACCGGCCGCGTCGCGGCACGCGCGGCGCGCTCGGCGCGCCCGAGCATGTGCCAGCCCAGATACAGCAGGTACGCCGCGCCCGCCCAGGCGAGTGCGCCCTGCAGCGCGGGCCAGCGCGTGAACAGCGCCGCGAGTCCGGCGCAGGCGAGCAGCAGCTGCACGACGAAGCCGCCGGCGATGCCGAGCAGGTGCGGCACCGTGCGCCGGAAACCGAAGTTCGCGCCCGAGGCGGTCAACATCACGTTGTTGGGCCCCGGGGTGATCGACATGACGAAGGTGTAGGTGACGAAGGGGAGCGGATCGATCATCGGCGTACGGTGCCTGTGCGCCGCCGCGCAAGGCAGATACAGCGCCGCGGCCGCGGGCGCGCACTGTACGGGGGAGACACCGATACGCGCAGCGCCTGGCGGCGGGCGCAGCGCCTGGCGGCGGGCGCAGCACCTGGCGGCGGGGGCGGCAGCGGCGGGGCGCGCGGCGCCGGAACCGCCTGCGCGCCATCCGCTATCATGCCGCTCATGAACGACGCGTTCATCTGCGATGCGGTGCGCACGCCGATCGGCCGCTACGGCGGCGCGCTCGCCGCGGTGCGCACCGACGACCTGGCGGCCGTGCCGATCCGTGCGCTGCTGGCACGCAATCCGACGCTCGATCCGGCCGCGGTCGAGGAGGTGCTGCTCGGCTGCGCCAACCAGGCGGGCGAGGACAATCGCAACGTCGCCCGCATGGCGCTGCTGCTCGCGGGGCTGCCGGTGTCGGTCGCCGGGGCGACCATCAACCGCCTGTGCGGCTCGGGCCTGGACGCCCTGGCCATGGGCGCGCGCGCCATCCGCGTCGGCGAGGCGCAGCTCGTCATCGCCGGCGGGGTCGAGTCGATGTCGCGCGCGCCATTCGTGATGCCGAAGGCGGACGCCCCGTTCAGCCGCGACGCGCAGGTCTTCGACACCACCATCGGCTGGCGCTTCGTCAACCCGCGCCTGCGCGAGCAGTACGGCATCGACTCGATGCCCGAGACCGGGGAGAACGTCGCCGCGCAGTTCCACGTCGCGCGCGCCGACCAGGATCGCTTCGCGCTGCGCAGCCAGCAGCGTGCCGCGGCGGCGGCGGCGCGCGGCTTCTTCGCGTGCGAGCTGGTGCCGATCGGGGTGCCGCAGAAGAAGGGGGCGCCGCTGCAGGTGGGTCGCGACGAGCATCCACGTGCGGAGACGACGCTCGAGCAGCTCGCCTCGCTGCCGGCGCCGTTTCGCGCCGGCGGCACCGTGACCGCGGGCAACGCGTCCGGCATCAACGACGGCGCCTGCGCGCTGCTGGTCGCGTCCGCGGCCGCGGCCGCGCGTCTCGGGCTAACCCCGCGCGCGCGCATCGTTGCCGCGGCCACCGCCGGGGTCGAGCCGCGCATCATGGGCATGGGCCCGCTGCCCGCGACGCGCAAGGTGCTCGCCGTGGCCGGGCTCACCTTAGCGCAGCTCGACGTGATCGAGCTGAACGAGGCATTCGCGAGCCAGGCGCTCGCCGTGCTGCGCGAGCTCGGCCTGCCCGACGATGCTGGGCAGGTGAATCCCAATGGCGGGGCGATCGCGCTCGGTCACCCGCTCGGCATGTCCGGCGCGCGCCTCGCGGCCACCGCGACCTGGCAGCTCGCGGCGAGCGGCGGCCGCTACGCGCTATGCACCATGTGCATCGGCGTCGGACAGGGCATCGCGCTGATTCTCGAGCGCGTCTAGCTCGCGGCCGGCGGGGACTGCCAGGGCAGGCGGTCCAGATCGAGATTGCCGCCGCTTAAGACCACGCCGATGTGCGAGCCGCGCAGCTTGTCGCGCTGCGTGAGCAGCGCCGCATACGGCACCGCGGCCGAGGGCTCGATGACGATCTTGAGCACCTCCCACAACTGGCGCATCGCCTGCACGATCGACTCTTCGGTCACCGTGACGATGTCCTCGACCCGGCCGCGGATCGCGGCGAACGGCTTCTCCCCGAGGGCGCCGCGCAGGCCGTCGGCGATCGTGACCGGCGCGCGCTCCGGCGGCAGCAGCCGGCCGGCGCGGAACGAGCGCGCCGCATCGTCGGCGCCCGCGGGCTCGACGCCGACGACGCGGATGCCGGGCTTCAGGTGCGTGGCGGCCACCGCGGAACCGGCGAGCAGGCCGCCGCCGCCCACCGGGCACAGCAACAGGTCGAGCTCGGGCACCTGCCCGAGCAGTTCCACCGCCGCGGTCGCCTGCCCGGCCATGACCGCGTGGTCGTTGTAGGGATGAATGAGCGTTGCGCCGGTGGCGGCCACGATCTCACTCGCGGCGCGCTCGCGCGCCGCGAGCGTCGGCGCGCACCAGGTCACCTGCGCCTTGTAGAGCGCGACCGCGGCGCGCTTGGCCTGCGGGGTGTTGTCGGGCATCACGACGAAGGCGGGGATACCGCGCAGCACGGCCGCGCGCGCCAGCGCCGCCGCGTGATTGCCGGAGGAGTGCGTCGCGACGCCGTGTTGCGCTTGCGCCTCGCCGAGCGAGAACACCGCGTTGGTCGCGCCGCGCGCCTTGAAGGCGCCGCCCTTCTGGAAGTTCTCGCACTTGAAGTACAGGCGCGCGCCGACGAGCGCATCGAGCCTGCTGCTGGTCATCACCGGGGTAAGGCTGATGCGCCCGGCCAGGCGCGCGCGTGCCTGCTCGATGAGCTCGAAGGTCAGTTCTGCCGGTTCGTCCGCCATAGCGCGCGAGGATGGCGGGCGCGCGCCGCTGCGGTCAAGCGCACTAAGCGCGCGCGGCTTTCAGCGCAGCGCGCCGGCGGAGGCGGAAGCCCCCAGGCGCGCGCTCAAGCGGGCGAGCGCGATGCTCACGTCGACCGGCGGTGCATCGGCGGCGGCGCCGCCGAGAGTGGCGCTGTCGCGCAGCAGCGCGGCGAGGGTGTCGGCGCCGAGGCGGGTGGGGGAGGCGGATATCAGCAGCGCCAGCGCGCCGGTGATCTCCGCCGCCGCCACCGACGTGCCCGAGGCGAAGTCGTACTCGCCGTTCGGACGCAGCGTGAGGACGTGCTCGGCGGGCGCGGCGAGCGCGCGCGGTACGGCCGGCTGTTCGCTGGCACTGGCGGTGATCACCCCGGGAATGGCGGTGGGGAAGGGTGCGTCTGCCCCGGCGGCGGCGCCGACGAACACCACGCCGTGTCTGAGGCCGCTCTGCACCAGCGCCGCGAGCAGCGGGTCCGCGGGGCCGCCGATACTCAGGTTCACCAGCGGCGCACCCGAGGCGAGTGCGGCCGCGAGCGCCTGCGCCAGGGTGAAGGTGTTGCAGGCGGCCGCGTCGCTCGCGGCCTCGAGCTGCCAGCACGCGGCGAACACCTCGATGCGCACCGCGGGCGCGACGCCGACGATGCCGATGTGGTTGTTGGCGACGGCCGCGATGACGCCGGCCATGGCCGTGCCGTGCCGCAGCGCCGCGGCCGGCGGCGTCGGCCCGGGGACGAAGGAGCGCACGCGGGCGATGCGGCCGGTGAGATCCGGATGCAAGGCGTCGACGCCGGTGTCAATCAGCGCCACGCGCACGCCCGCCCCCTGGGTGCGCTCGTGGGCGCGCGGGATGCCGAGCACGGCGAGGTTGGTCTGCAGGTCGTAGAGCGGGTCGTTGTAGCGGGCGTCCGCGCCCGAAGTCAGCGAATGAAACTCCTGCAGCGGCTGCGCCAGCACGACGCTGCCGTCGTGCGACAGCGCCTCGAGCACCGTCGCGACGCTCCTGCCGTCGGTGATCTCGAACACGACGCAGTGCATCGACAGCGCCTGGATCGGCCAGCTCGCCACCTGGTGCAGCGCGTAGCGCGAGGCGACGCGCCGTGCCTGCTGCTGCGCGCTCTGCCCCACCGCATAGCCGCTGCCGGCATAACGGCTGCCGCTCGAGCCGGCGGGTCCTGGCGGCGCGTGCTGCTCGTTGGCGAAGGCCACGACGATGCGCGGCAGCACGCCCGGGGTCGGGGCCGGCGGCGCGGCGAGCGCCCCGCCGGCGCTGAGCGCTGCCAGCCCGGCGAGGAGCACACACGCGAGGGGGCGCATCAAGGCGGCGGCGGTTGCCGCTCCGGGTTGGCCACCGCGGCGGCTGCGGCGAGCGGCTCGACCCAGCGCACGCGCGGATCCGCGCGCAGCCGCTGCGCGAGCTCGCTCAGCTGCTCGTGCAGCCGCGCGCCGGCGCCGTCGGGCGACGCGGGCGCGGCAGGAGCGATGCCGAAGATGCCGACGGAATCCGGACCCTCCACCACGCGCGCGCCAGCCGAGTGCAGCAGCTGACCGGCCTCGCCGACCGACACGGACGGCACGAAGGCGATGTGCAGCACCTCGGCACTGGTGGCGGCCGAACTGGTGTAGGTCGCATACAGCGGCTGCGACCAGCGCCAGGTGGTCGCCGTGAGCGCCGCGAGGCCCGCGACCAGCACCACACTCGCCGCCCAGGCAAGACCTAAGGGACGCCAGGCCGACACCGCCGGCCGCAGCGTGCGCCTGGCAGGCGCGGCGGCGCGCGTGCCCGCCGTGGTGCGCACCGCAGCGGCACGGCCGTCGATGCGCTCGAGGAGCTTGCGGAACGAGGGGCCGGGCGCGTAAGTGACGCGCTCGGGTTGCGTGAGCGCCTCGCACACGAGGCGCTCGCGTGCCACCTCGCGCGCGCACTCGGCGCAGGCCGCGACATGCTCCTCTACGAGCGCGCGCTGCGCCGCTGCGAGCCGGCCGTTGGCCAGCCACGGCAGCAGCAGCCAGCACTCTTCGTGCAGCGAGGGTGCGGTGCCCATCAGGCGCCCTGCGTCCATGCCGCACGCGCGGCGCCGCCCGCCGTCGGCTGTGCCAGGAGCGGCAGCAGCTTCTGCAGCTTGCCGCGCGCATGGAACAAGCGTGTCTTCACCGTGTTTACCGGGCAATTCATGATGACGGAGATCTCCTCGCAGGAGTGGCCGAGCTCGTAACACAACTCCACCGCGAGCCGCTGCTCGATCGGCAGCTGCGCGAGTGCCTGGCCGAGCCAGTCGCGCAGCTCCTCGGTGCCGGAGCTACCTTCCGTGGTAAGTGGCAGCTCGGTCGCCTCCAGGTTCTGCTCGGCCAGCCGCGCCGAGGCGCGAAACGCGTTGCGCGCCTTGCGGTATGCAATCCCCAGGATCCAGGTCGAGGGCTGCGAGTCGCCGCGGAAGGTACGCGCCTTGCGCCACACCACCCAGAAGGTGTCGTTGATGACCTCTTCGGCGATGTCGTAGCGGTGGGTGAGGCGCGTGAGGAAGCGCGCCATGCGCCGGTGGTAGAGGTTGTAGAGCTCCTCGAACGCCTTGCGATCACCCTCGCCGATGCGGGCAATGAGCTCCACCTCGCGCGCCGCGCCGCCCGCCCCACGTACGTTGAGCTCTGCCATGCCGTGTTCGCCGTCGTCCTTGGGGTTATCGCTTGGAAAAAGCGCCCTTTCCGGTGAGTGTCGCGCGCCGCTGCTGCGGTTCAGTCACTATGTCCGAAGCCCCGCACGGCGGTCAAAAGCGCCAGCTCACGGTGGCCGCGAAACGGTGATTGGCGAGCGGGTACGGGGCGAGCTGCTGCGCCTTGCCCTGGGTGAGGAAATAGCCCGCTTCGAGCCGCCAGCGGCGATATTCGTAAGCCAGCCCCGCGTTTCCATAGGCGTAGCCCCCGGCTCCGGAGGGCGCCGGGGGCTGCTCGTAGTCGGCCGGGGGCTGTGCCGTGCTGCGGCCGCTCGCGTAGTAGTAGCCGACGCCGCCGGTCGCGAACAGGCTGCCGGTGAGCAGCCACTGACCTGAGGTATCCGCCACCCAGGCCGGCCCGCGGCTCAGGCGCTCGGTGTACCAGTAGCGCACCGCGTTGGGGATGGCGGTCACGGAGAACGACCAGCGGTCGAGGTAGGTCACCTTCGCGGCCACCTCCTGGTAATCGAGCGAGGTGTACGGCGTGCCGGCGACGTAGTAGTGCGCCCGCCCGTCGACGCTGGCGCTCCAGGTACTGCTGAGCTGCCAGCGCTGACCCAGGTACACCTCCAGCTCGTCCGCCGCACCAGGCGGCAGCTGGCGGTCGCGCGTCGATGCCCACACCCCGAGGTAGGTTCCGCTGCCGCTGTCGAGGTGCACGTCGACCTGCGCCGCGCCGTGTCCGTCGCTTTCGGCAAGGCCCCGGTAGATGTAATCGCTGGTCAGGCTGAGGCTTCCTCCCACACTCAGGTCATCGGGAAAGCCTGCCGCCGCGGCCGGGCCCGCCGAAGCAAACAGCGCCCAGGCCAGCAGCCGGCCTGCCCGCAAAGCCCTGAAACGGTGCATAGCAGCCACGGTTTCTGGCATTTCTGATGTGTGTCGGCCGCGGATGGGACTTATCCTTGGAGGCACCCGGCGGGCCCGTGCAAGCCCGTCCGGGCCCCCTCGGAGGTATACTGCATATCTATGGAGACCCTATCGCCGGGCGACAGCGCCGTCGTGCGGCGCATTGTCGCCGAACACCTGGGGCGTCCAGGCCCTCTGCTGGAAGTGTTGCATGCCGTGCAGGCGGCGTTGGGGTTCATCCCCGCGGGCGCCGTTCCGCTCGTCGCACAGGAGCTGAACCTGTCGCGTGCCGAGGTGCATGGCGTCGTCACCTTTTATCACTATTTTCGCCGCTCCCGCCCCGGGGTCCACACCGTGAGCCTCTGCCAGGCGGAGTCCTGCCAGGCCATGGGCGCCGGGGCGCTCACCGAGCACGCCCGCAAAAGGCTCGGGATCGATTTCCACGAGACGACCCCGAACGGGCGCTTCTCGCTCGAGCCGGTCTATTGTCTAGGCAACTGCGCCTGCTCGCCCGCGGCCATGATTGACGGGCGCCTTTACGGACGGGTGACCGCGGAGCGCTTCGATGAGCTCATAGCCCAGGATTCCGCAGCGTCATGACGGTCACAGTTTATGTTCCCATCGATGCGGGTGCCTTGTCGCTGGGGGCCGGCGAGGTCGCGGCGGCGATTGCCGCCGAGGCGGGGCGCCGCGGCACGCAACTCACGCTCAAGCGCAACGGCTCGCGCGGCGCCTACTGGCTCGAGCCGCTCATCGAGGTGGTCACCCCCGCCGGTCGCTGCGCCTACGGGCCGGTGACGGTGGGCGACGTGCGTGGACTCTTCGATGCGGACCTGCTGCACGGCGGAGCGCACGCGCTGCGGCTTGGTCCGACCGAGGCCATCCCCTGGTTCAAGGGTCAGCAGCGCCTCACCTGCGAGCGCGTCGGCATCGTGGACCCGGCGAGTGTCGAGGACTACGTGGCGCACGGCGGCTACCAGGGACTCAAGCGCGCCCTGTCGCTCGAAGGAGCGGCGATCGTGCAGGCCATCACCGCTTCCGGCCTGCGCGGGCGCGGCGGGGCGGCGTTTCCGACCGGCATCAAGTGGAAGACGGTGCTCGATCAGCAGGCCGCACAGAAATACGTCACCTGCAACGCCGACGAGGGCGACTCGGGGACCTTCGCCGACCGCATGCTGATGGAGGGCGATCCGTTCGTCCTCATCGAGGGCATGACCATCGCCGGGATCGCGGTCGGTGCGACCCAGGGCTTCATCTACCTGCGCGCGGAGTACCCGCACGCGCACGCCGCGCTCAAGACCGCGATCGCGGCGGCGCGGCACGCCCAGTATCTTGGCGCGGACGTGGCCGGCAGCGGCAAGCGCTTCGAGCTCGAGGTGCGCCTGGGCGCCGGTGCTTACATCTGCGGCGAAGAGACCTCGATGCTCGAGAGTCTCGAGGGCAAGCGCGGCGAGGTGCGCGTGCGTCCGCCGCTGCCGGCGATCAAGGGCCTGTTCGGCCAGCCGACCATTGTCAATAATGTGGTGACGCTGGCGAGCGTGCCGTGGATCATGGTGCACGGCGCGGAAGCCTACGCAGCCTTCGGCATGGGCAAGTCGCGCGGCACGCTGCCGATCCAGCTGGCGGGCAACATCAAGCGGGGTGGACTGATCGAGCGCGCCTTCGGGCTCAGCCTGCGCGAGCTGCTGTACGACTACGGCGGCGGCTCGGCTACGGGTAAGCCGATCCGCACGGTGCAGGTGGGCGGGCCGCTCGGGGCCTACATCCCTGCATCGCAATTTGATACCGCCGTGGACTACGAGGCGCTCGCCGGCATCGGCGCGCTGCTCGGACACGGCGGCATCGTGGCGTTCGACGACAGCGTCGACATGGCGCGCATGGCGCGCTACGCGATGGAGTTCTGCGCCGTCGAATCGTGCGGTAAGTGCACCCCGTGCCGCATCGGCTCGACGCGCGGGATGGAGATCATCGATCGCATTCTCGAAGGCGTCGACGGCGAGCGCAATCTTAAGCTGCTCGAGGATCTGTGTGAGACCATGGTGCAGGGCTCGCTGTGCGGACTGGGCGGCATGGCGCCGTTCCCCGTGCAGAGCGCATTGAAGTATTTCCGCGAGGATTTTCGCGCGCGCGTCAACTGACAGCGCCGCACGAGTGAGGCTCGAATCATGTATGCCATAGATTATGAAGACTTTGGGACGCCGCAGCCGGTAAGCGCAGGCGCGCCGGTCAGCGTCGAGATCGACGGCCATGCGCTCACCGTGCCCGAGGGCACCTCGGTGATGCGCGCCGCGGCGCTCGCCGGAGTGAAGGTGCCGAAGCTGTGCGCCACCGACACGCTCAAGGCGTTCGGCTCCTGTCGCCTGTGCCTGGTGGAGGTCGAAGGCCGCAAGGGTTATCCGGCCTCCTGCACGACGACCGTCGTCGCGGGCATGAAGATTCGCACGCAGTCGCCGAAGCTGCAGCAGTTGCGCCGCAGTGTGATGGAGCTGTATCTGTCCGACTATCCGCTCGAGCGCCAGCCGAGCGAGGCAGAGGAGCGGACCGAACTGCGCGTCATGGCGGACAAGCTCGGCGTGAAGTCGACTCCGTACGCCAACGGCAAGCGCCATCGCGGCCAGCCCAAGGACGAGAGCAATCCGTATTTCACCTTCGACCCCGATTCGTGCATCGTCTGCTCGCGCTGCGTGCGCGCGTGCGACGAGATCCAGGGAACGTTTGCGCTCACCATCCAGGGGCGCGGCTTCGATTCCAAGGTGTCGGCGAGCCAGGACGAGCCGTTCCTCGAGTCCGAGTGCGTTTCCTGCGGCGCGTGTGTCGAGGCCTGCCCGACCGCGGCGCTCACCGAGAAATCGATCATCGGCCTGGGTGCCCCCGAGCGCGCCGTCGCCACGACCTGCGCCTACTGCGGCGTCGGCTGCGGCCTCAAGGCGGAGCTGCGCGGTGCGGGCGAGGACGTCGAGGTGGTACGTATGACGCCTGACCGCGACGGCCGCGCGAACCACGGCCACGCGTGCGTCAAGGGGCGCTTCGCCTACGGCTACGCGACCCATCCCGACCGGGTGCTCAAGCCCATGGTCCGCAAGAGCATCCGCGACAACTGGCGCGAGGTGTCGTGGGAGGAGGCGATTGCCTACAGTGCGAGCGAGATCCGGCGCATCCAGGCCAAGTACGGCCGCGACTCGGTCGGCGGCATCACCTCCTCGCGCTGCACCAACGAGGAGACCTTCCTGGTGCAGAAGCTGGTGCGGGCGGCGTTCGGCAACAACAACGTCGACACCTGCGCACGCGTGTGTCATTCCCCGACCGGCTACGGTCTGAAGAACACCCTCGGCGAGTCGGCCGGCACCCAGGCCTTCGACTCGGTCATGCAGGCCGACACCGTGCTCATCGTCGGTGCCAATCCCACCGACGGCCACCCGGTGTTCGCCTCGCAGTTGAAGCGCCGCCTGCGTCAGGGCGCGAAGCTGATCATCGCCGATCCGCGCGAGATCGCGCTGGTGCGCACCCCGCACATCCAGGCCGACGAGCATCTGCAGCTCCAGCCCGGCACCAACGTGGCGCTGCTCAATGCGCTGGCGCACGTGGTGGTCACCGAGGGCTTCGTCAAGGAGGCCTACGTCGCCGAGCGCTGCGAGCCGGACTCGTTCCGCCAGTGGCGCGAGTTCGTCGCGCAGGAGCGCAACTCGCCCGAGGCGAGCGAGAGCATCACCGGCGTGCCGGCCGATAAGGTACGCCGCGCGGCGCGCCTGTACGCGACCGCCGGCAACGCGGCCATCTACTACGGCCTCGGCGTCACCGAGCACAGCCAGGGCACCACCACGGTGATGGCGATCGCGAACCTCGCCATGGCCACCGGCAACCTCGGCCGCGAGGGCGTCGGCGTCAACCCGCTGCGCGGCCAGAATAACGTGCAGGGCTCGTGCGACATGGGCTCGTTCCCGCACGAGTTCAGCGCGTATCGCCACGTGTCCGACCCGCTCGTGCGCAAGTCGTTCGAGGACGCGTGGGGGGTGCAGCTGCAGTCCGAACCCGGCCTGCGCATCCCGAACATGTTCGAGGCGGCGCTCGACGGCACCTTCAGAGGAATGTACGTGCAGGGCGAGGACTTCGTGCAGTCCGATCCCAACACGCATCACGTGAGCGCCGCGATGGCCTCCATGGAGTGCGTGATCGTGCAGGACCTGTTCCTCAACGAGATCGCCAAGTACGCCCACGTGTTCCTGCCCGGCTCCTCCTTCCTCGAGAAGGACGGCACCTTCACCAACGCCGAGCGCCGCGTGGGACGCGTGCGCAAGGTGATGCAGCCGCTGGCCGGTTACGAGGACTGGCAGATCACGGTGCTGCTGGCGAATGCGCTCGGCTACCCGATGCACTACGACCATCCCTCGCAGATCATGGAGGAGATCTCGCGGCTCACCCCGACGTTCAGCCGCCTCACCTACGAGAAGCTCGACCGGCTCGGCAGCATCCAGTGGCCCTGCACGGACGAGGCGCCCGAGGGCACCCCGACCATGCACGTGCACCAGTTCGTGCGCGGCAAGGGCAAGTTCTGGCCCACCGAGTACGTGGCCACCAGCGAGCGCTCCACCAGCCGCTTCCCGCTGATCCTGACGACCGGTCGCATCCTCACGCAGTACAACGTCGGTGCGCAGACGCGCCGCACCGGCAACGTGGTGTGGCACGCGGAGGACGTGCTCGAGATCCATCCGCACGATGCGGAAGTGCGCGGCATCAGTGACGGCGACTGGGTTGGTCTCACCAGCCGCGCCGGCGAGACGGTGCTGCGGGCGAAGGTCTCGGAGAAGATCGCTCCGGGGGTGGTGTACACCACCTTCCACTTCCCCGAGACCAACGCCAACGTGGTGACGACCGAGAACTCCGACTGGGCGACGAACTGCCCGGAGTACAAGGTCACCGCGGTCGAGGTGGTACTGGTGAACCAGAAGGACGCCTGGGAGAAGCGCGCCGAGGCGGAACGCTCGCTGCCGCGGCCGGCGCGCAAGCGCCGACAGGATCCGACGCCGGCCTGAAGGTGGACGCGCCAGCCATTCCGGACAGCGTCAGCCGAGAAGTCGCCGTCGAGCGCTGGAAGCGCGGCACGATCGAGCACACCACCGACCTCGTCGCCGAGGAGATGCCGGTGGCGCTCGTCTATCACGACGTACCGCACGTCGTGATGCTGGCGACCCCCGCCGATCTCGAGGACTACGCGGTCGGCTTCACGCTGAGCGAGGGGCTGGTGGCGAGCGCCGATGAGATCCGCGGCGTGGAAGTGGTCGCGGGCGAGGCCTCCATGGACGTGAAGATCACGGTCGCCTGGGAGCGCTTCGCGCAGCTGCTGCAGCGCCGCCGCAACCTCACCGGCCGCACCGGCTGTGGTCTGTGCGGTGCGGAGAGCGCCGCGGATGCCATCCGCGAGTGCTCCCCGGTGCCGGCGGGCGTCAGCGTCAGCACCGCTGAGCTGCACGCCGCCATCGCGCAGCTGGCCGCGCGGCAGCCGATCAACGCGCGTACCGGCAGCGTGCACGCGGCCGCCTGGGTGGTGCCCGGCGAGGGCATCCAGCTGGTGCGCGAGGACGTGGGCCGGCACAATGCGCTCGACAAGACCATCGGCGCACTGGTGCGCGCGCGCGCGGACCTGGCCGGCGGTTACATGCTCATCACCAGCCGCGCCAGCTACGAGATGGTGCAGAAGTGCGCCACCGTCGGCATCGCGCTGCTGGTGGCGCTGTCGGCGCCGACCGCGTTCGCGGTGCGCCTCGCCGAGCGCTGCGGGCTCACGCTGGTGGCGTTCGCGCGCGCCGACCAGCACGTGGTGTACGCGCACCCCGAGCGGCTGCGGGAGGCAGCGCATAGCGTATGAACATCGACCTGCTCATCAAGATGACCAACGAGATCGGCGAGTTCTTCGCCGGCACGACCGATACCGAGGCCGCGGCGGAGGCAGTGGCCAACCACCTCAAGCGCTACTGGGAGCCGCGCATGCGCGCGCAGATGCTCAGCTACTACGAGCAGCGCCAGGGCGCGGGCTTGAGCGAGGTGGGGAAAAAGGCGGTGGCGCTGCTGCACGAGGCGGCGAAATCCCCACCCGTCGCGCCGCACGCCCCCGATGTCGCTCCGCCCCCCAAGGGCGCGGGAGCATGAGCCCGGCGCCGCTGGCTGCCGGGCGCGTCCTGATCTGCGGCTCAGTGGCCTTCGACACCATCATGGTGTTCGGCGATCGTTTCGCCAATCACATCCTGCCCGACAAGATCCACATGCTGAACGTGTCGTTCCTCGTGCCGCAGATGCGCCGGGAATTCGGCGGCTGCGCCGGCAACATCGCCTATAACCTGAGGCTCCTCGGGGACCTCGGCGTACCCATGGCGACCGTGGGCCGCGACTTCGCTCCTTATAAGGAGTGGCTGGCGGCGGCGCGCGTGCCGACGGAGCACATACGCGTCATCGACACCGAGCTCACCGCGCAGGCCTTCATCACCACCGATCTCGACGACAACCAGATCACCGCCTTTCACCCCGGGGCCATGCAGCACAGCCACGCCAACCGCGTAGACGAAGCGCGCGACATCGTGCTCGGCATCGTCGCCCCCGACGGGCGCGAGGGCATGCTCGAGCATGCGGCGCAATTCGCGCAGCTTCGCATCCCGTTCATCTTCGACCCGGGGCAGGGCCTGCCGCTGTTCGGCGCCGCCGAGCTGCAGCGCTTCGTGTCGCAGGCGCGTTGGCTGACCGTCAACGAGTACGAGTGGCAGCTGCTGCAGCAGAAGACCGGCTGGGGCGTGAATGACGTCCTCGAGCGGGTCGAGGCGCTGATCGTGACGCGCGGCGCCGCGGGCTCCACCATCACGACGCGCACGGGCGAGATCGCGATCCCGGCGGCACCCGCCAAGGCGGTCGTGGATCCGACCGGCTGCGGCGACGCGTACCGCGCCGGGCTCATTCACGGGCTGCTGCACGGGCTGGAATGGCGCGCCACCGGACAGATCGCCGCGCTCATGGGGGCGATCAAGATCGAGGCGCGCGGCACGCAGAACCACCGCTTCACCAGCGAGGAATTTGCCAGCCGCCTGCGGCAGGCGTTCCCCTAGTCGGCCGTGGCGGACATATTTCCGGGGCATCTTGCGCCCGACCGCTTGAGCGAGGCCGCCTTCAGCCCGCGCTGCGAAGGGGAGCAAGCCCCTGACGACCTGGGTTAAACTGCGAGTTTCCACTCACGAACTCACCGCGAACCAAAAGCCCATGGCGAATGACTACCTCTTTACCTCGGAATCAGTCTCCGAGGGGCACCCGGACAAGATCGCGGACCAGATCTCCGACGTGGTGCTGGATGCAATCCTGCGCGAGGACCCCCGCGGCCGCGTCGCCTGCGAGACCCTGGTCAAGACCGGCGTCGTGATCGTCGCCGGTGAGATCACCACCAGCGCCTGGGTGGACGTCGAGGCGCTGGTGCGCAAGACCGTCCTCGACATCGGTTACGACTCCTCCGAGATGGGCTTCGACGGCGCCAGCTGCGGGGTGCTCAACATCATCGGCAAGCAGTCCCCGGACATCGCCCAGGGCGTCGATCGCAAGGACGAGCGCCGCCAGGGCGCCGGCGACCAGGGACTCATGTTCGGCTACGCCACCAATGAGACCGACGTGTTGATGCCCGCGCCGATCACGCTCGCCCACCGCCTGGTGAAGCGCCAGGCGCAGGTGCGCAAGAGCGGCAAGCTCGAGTGGCTGCGTCCGGATGCCAAGAGCCAGGTGACGCTGCGCTACGAGGACGGCGAGCCGGTGGGTCTGGAGGCGGTGGTGCTCTCAACCCAACACAGTCCGGAGGTCTCCACCAAGGCGCTGCGCGAGGCGGTGATGGAGGAGATCCTCAAGCCGGTGCTGCCGCCGAAGTGGCTGGACAAGCGCACCAAGTACCACATCAACCCGACCGGGCGCTTCGTCACCGGCGGTCCGGTCGGCGACTGCGGGCTCACCGGGCGCAAGATCATCGTGGATACCTACGGCGGTTACGCGCGCCACGGCGGCGGCGCCTTTTCCGGCAAGGACCCCTCCAAGGTCGATCGCTCGGCCGCCTATGCGGCGCGCTACGTCGCCAAGAACATCGTCGCGGCGGGACTGGCCGCGCGCTGCGAGGTGCAGGTGTCGTACGCCATCGGCGTCGCCGAGCCCACCTCGATCATGGTGGAGACCTTCGGCACGAGCCGCCTGTCGCGCGATCGCCTGACGCAGATCGTGCGCAAGCACTTCGATCTCACCCCCTACGGGCTGCGCGAGATGCTCGACCTGCTGCGGCCGATCTACCAGAAGACCGCCGCCTACGGGCACTTCGGCCGCACCGAGCCGGAGTTCACCTGGGAACGTACCGATCGTGCCGAGGCGCTCGCTGCCGAGGCCAAGGGGATGCGAGCCGCCTGAATTCGAATGCAGCCGCAACTGCGGCAGCGACGCGGGCTGAGGAGCGCTGCGACGGGACGAGCGGATGCCATCCGCTGCGCCTGCCAGGCTCAGCAATCGTCGGTTATCCATACGGCGCTCACTCAAGTCATCAGGAGCATTGAGTATGAACGCCACACTGAAACCTGCCGCCACACGCGCCGGCGACTACAAGGTCGCGGACCTGGCACTGGCCGAGTTCGGTCGCAAGGAAATCGCCATCGCCGAGACCGAGATGCCCGGCCTGATGGCGATCCGCGAGGAGTTCGCGTCCACGCAGGCGCTGCGCGGCGCGTGCATCGCCGGCTCGCTGCACATGACCATCCAGACGGCGGTGCTGATCGAGACGCTGCAGGCGCTCGGCGCCCAGGTGCGCTGGGCGTCCTGCAACATCTTCTCCACCCAGGATCACGCGGCGGCGGCGATCGCCAGCCGCGGCACGGCAGTGTTCGCCTGGAAGGGCGAGTCGCTCGCCGATTACTGGGAATACACGCATCGCATTTTCGAGTGGCCGAACGGCGGCCACGCCAACATGATCCTCGACGACGGCGGCGACGCGACGCTGCTGCTGCATCTGGGCGTGCGCGCCGAGAGCGACGCGGCGGTCATTGCCAAGCCGACCAGTGACGAGGAGCGCGCGCTGTTCGCCGCGATCCGCGCGCGGCTGCAGTCCGACCCGCGCTGGTACTCGAGCCGCATCCGCCACATCAAGGGGGTGACGGAGGAGACCACCACCGGGGTGAAGCGCCTCTACCAGATGGCGCGCGAGGGCCGGCTCGCGTTCCCGGCGATCAACGTGAACGATTCGGTGACCAAGAGCAAGTTCGACAACCTGTACGGCTGCCGCGAGTCGCTGGTGGATGCCATCAAGCGCGCCACCGACGTGATGGTGGCGGGCAAGATCGCGGTGGTCTGCGGCTATGGCGACGTCGGCAAGGGCTGCAGCCAGGCGCTGCGCGCGCTGTCCGCGCAGGTGTGGGTCACGGAGATCGATCCGATCTGTGCGCTGCAGGCGGCCATGGAGGGTTACCGGGTGGTCACCATGGACTACGCCGCCGACAAGGCCGACATCTTCGTCAGCGCCACCGGCAACTTCCACGTGATCACGCACGAGCACATGGTGCGCATGAAGCACAACGCGATCGTGTGCAACATCGGCCACTTCGACAACGAGATCGACGTGGCGGGCCTCAAACGTTATCAGTGGGAGAACATCAAGCCGCAGGTCGATCACGTGATCCTGCCCGACGGGCGGCGGCTGATCCTGCTGGCCGAAGGGCGGCTGGTGAATCTCGGCTGCGGCACCGGGCACCCGAGCTACGTGATGAGCTCGAGCTTTGCCAACCAGGTCATCGCGCAGGTGGAGCTGTTCACCCGCACCGCCGATTACCCGGTCGGGGTCTACGTGCTGCCCAAGCACCTCGACGAGAAGGTCGCGCGGCTGCAGCTGCGCAAGCTCAACGTCACGCTCACCGAGCTGACCGACACGCAGGCGCGCTACATCGGCGTGGACAAGGCCGGGCCCTACAAGCCCGAGCAGTACCGCTACTGATGGCGGCTCCGGCGGAAGGCGCGGGCGCCGCGTTGCACCAGCACACGCCGCACCAGCAGCGCGCCGCCGCCGGCGGCGCGCTGCTGCTCGACGGCAAGGCGGTCGCGGCGCGCGTGCGCGCGGAGGTGGCGCAGCGCGCGGCGCAGTTCGCGGCGCGCTACGGCCGGCCGCCCGGACTCGCGGTCGTGCAGGTGGGCGAGCATCCGGCCTCCAGCGTCTACGTGCGCAACAAGCGCCGCTCCTCGCAGGAGGCGGGGATCGCCTCGTTCGCCCACGACCTGCCCGCCACGACCAGCGAGGCGCAGATCCTCGCGCTCATCACCGCGCTCAATCACGACGAGCGGGTCGACGGCATTCTCGTGCAGCTGCCGCTGCCGCAGGGCGTCAACGCCGATCGCGTCATGGACGCGGTCGACCCGGCCAGGGACGTGGACGGCTTTCACCCGCTCAACACCGGGCTGCTGGCACAGAAGCGCCCGCGGCTGCGCCCGTGCACGCCCTTCGGCGTCATCCGCCTGGCGCAGGAGTACGGCATAGCCCTCACCGGGGCGCGCGCCACCGTGGTGGGTGCCTCCAACATCGTCGGACGCCCGATGGCACTCGAGCTGCTGCTGGCGCGCGCCACCGTCACCGTGTGCCACACCGGCACACGCGACCTGCGCGCCGAGGTCGAGCGCGCGGAAGTGCTGGTCGCGGCGGTCGGCAAGGCCGGATTTATCCCCGGCGAATGGGTCCGCCCGGGGGCGGCGGTGTTCGACGTCGGCATCAACCGCACCGCCGGCGGTGCGCTGGTGGGCGATGTGCAGTTCGCAAGCGCCGCCGCACGCGCCGGCTGGATCACACCGGTTCCGGGGGGCTTGGGTCCCATGACCATCGCCATGCTGCTGTCGAATACCGTCGATGCAGCAAACTTACGGGCTGCCAGGGAATAAGATCGCTCACCCGTAAGTCTCCTCTCACGGGGACGACGGTAGCGGCGCCGCGGAGAGATAAGGTCCCCATGGATGACAAGCGCGCTCGTTTCGAGGCGCAGGTAATGCCGCACCTGGACGCCGCGTACCGCTTTGCACGCTGGCTGGCGCGCTCGGCGGTCGAGGCGGACGACATTGTGCAGGAGGCGTTTCTGCGCGCATTCCGCGCATTCGACACGCTGCGGGGCGGGGAGCCGAAGGCCTGGCTCTTCACCATCGTGCGCAATTGCCATGCGACCGCCGTGCAGCAGCAGCGCCGGCGCGGGGAGGTGGGGCTGGCGCATGAGCCCGCGGCCCCCCCTGGCGGGGAGGCGCTCGCCGCCACGCCCGACCCGGAGAGCGCCTCGATCGAGCAGGATCAGCGGCGCGTGCTCGATCAGCTGATCGCGACGCTCCCCGAGGAGCATCGTGAAGTGCTGCTGTTGCGGGAAATGGAGGACATGAGCTACCGCGAAATTGCCGCCGTCACGCAGGTGCCGATCGGGACCGTGATGTCACGGCTGGCGCGCGCGCGTGCCGCGCTGAAGCTCAGGTGGCTGCAGCAAGCCGAAGGAGAGCCACATGCAGTGCGCTGAAAGCTCACGCGCCCAGGCATACTTCGATGGTGAGGTCGATGCGGTTACGGCCGCCGACGTCGAGCGACACGTCGCGCAATGCCCGCAATGCAGCGCACTGCTCGAGGAGCTCGCGCAAATGCGCGCCCGCATGCAGCGCGAGCTGGAATACGGCCAGGCGCCGCCGCGGCTGCGCCTGGCGATCGAACGCATGCTCGATGAGGAGAGCGCTGCCGAAACGAGCGCGGCCGCCGCGGCGCGGCCGCGCACCGTTGCCCGCCGTCTGACGTCGCCCGCCTGGCGCACGCGCGCCTTCTGGCTGGGAGCCTCCGGCGGCCTCGGCGCGGCGCTCGCGGCCAGTGTGGTGCTGTTCGTCCTCTCTGCCACACCCACGGATCCGCTGCTCGATGATGTCATCACCGCCCACGTGCGCTCGCTGATGCCTGAGCACCTGACGGACGTCGTGTCCACCGACCGCCACACGGTGAAGCCGTGGTTTGCCGGACACGTGGATGTCTCTCCGGTGGTGGCCGACTTTGCCGCTCAGGGCTATCGCCTGGTGGGCGGCCGCGCAGACTACTTCGATCATCAACGCGCCGCGGTCGTGGTCTATCAGCACGGCGCCCACGTCATCAACGTGTTCACGTGGGTCGCAGGAAGGCAAACGTTCCCGGAGCGCACCACCCGCAGCGGCTATCACGTCGCCTTCTGGCGAGTGGGCAACCTGCAGTATTGCGCCGTGTCCGACGCCGGCTGGGAGGAGTTGTCCGCGCTGGTGCGGCTGCTGCGCGACGCCGGTGCCGGCGACCCGCATTGACGGCGACACGCATTGACGGCGACACGCGCTGACGGCGACACGCCGCGCACCGTCGGCGCATCGCTGCAGCAGGTGGAATAAAAAGTCCCGGTCCGCAGTCTTCTCCCTCGTATGCCAACGAAGGAGACGGACATGTCGGACGAACCATCGCTGAGATCGCGCCGCAGCATGCTCAAGTGCATGGCTTATGGCGGGGCGGGCACGCTGTTCGCACTCGCCGGGGGCGTTTTTACTCCCATCGATCTGGCGATGGCGGCCACGGATCGCCAGGGCGCCGCGCGGCTGGGGAAGCCGCTGTTCGTGCAGATCAGCGATACGCACATCGGCTTCAACAAGGAGGCGAATCCGGATGTCAACGGGACCCTGGCGCAGAGCATCGCACTCGTCAACGCCATGGCGGAGCAGCCGCCGCTGATCATCCATACTGGCGACATCACCCATCTGTCGAAGCCGACAGAGTTCGATCTCGCGCAGCAGCTGTTCTCGCAGCTGCGCACCACCGAGATGCACACCGTTCCTGGCGAGCACGACACCACCGATTCCACCGTCACCGAGTACTTCAACCGGTTCGGCAAGGCTTCCGACAACAAGGGCTATTACAGCTTCGATCACGCCGGCGTGCACTTCGTGGCGCTGGTGAACGTGCTGCAGTTCAAGCCCGGCGGCCTGGGCACGCTCGGCGCGGACCAGCTCGCCTGGGTGGCGGATGATCTGAAAGGACGCTCGGCCAGCACGCCCATCGTGGTGTTCGCCCACATGCCGCTGTGGACCATCTATGAGCCGTGGGGCTGGGGAACCGGCGATGCGCCGCAGCTCATGGAGTCACTGCGCCGGTTTGGCTCGGTCACCGTGCTCAACGGCCACATCCACCAGATCGTGCAGAAGGTCGAAGGCAACATAACCTTCCACACCGCCCGCTCGACCGCCTATCCGCAACCCATGGCCGGCGTTGGCCCGGGACCCAGCCCCCTCAAAGTCCCGGCAGATCAACTGCCCGGGATGCTCGGGGTAACGAGCGTGAACGTCGTCAAGCACCCGCGCTCGCTTGCACTCCGCGACGCGACGCTCGCCTGACGGCGCCGTTGCACCAAAAAAGGGAACGCCCATGCAGATGCCAATGTGTCGATTGCTGTTGAGCGCCGCCAGCCTTGCGGTACTGCTGTGGGGCGCGACCCCCGGCTCGTCGATGGCCGGCGCGCCCGATGCGGCCACCATCGTGCTGGCCAGGGATTTCATGTTCGCGCCGACTTCGATGACGGTCACCGCAGGCTCGACCGTCACCTGGACAAATAAGGACGATGAGCCGCACACCGTGGTCAGCGACACGGGCATGTTCCGCTCGGGCGCCATGGATACGAACGAGAGCTTCTCGTTCAAGTTCGACAAACCGGGAACGTATCACTACGCCTGCTCGATCCACCCGCGCATGGTCGGAACGATCGTCGTTCAGTAGCCGCCATGAGACCCCTGACGCAGGCCGCCTTCCTCTTAGCTGGCACGCTCGCCGTCGCAGGTATCGGCGTCGCGGCGTTCGTCGGCTCGGGCGTCTACAACATCGGAGCGGACGACCATCACACCGCGATCGTGTTGGCCCTCATCGAGCAGCTACGCGATCGCTCGATCGCGGTGCGCGCGGTCAATGTGGAAGTGCCGGACCTGGCGGCCCCCGGACGGGTCGCGGCAGGCGCGCACGCGTATGCGGCGCTGTGCAGCAGCTGTCATCTGGCGCCCGGAGTGGCCAAATCCCCGCTGCGGCCAGGGCTTTATCCGCATCCGCCGAATCTCGCGCAGCAGGCCCCGCCGGATACGCGCCGTGCGTTCTGGATCATCAAGCACGGCATCAAGATGAGCGCCATGCCCGCCTGGGGCAGGACGCTGGAGGATGGCGAGATCTGGGATCTGGTCGCGTTCGTGCGCGAGATGCCGTCGATGACCCCGGAAACCTATCAGCGGCTGTCGCAGTGAGGCGTCAGGGGATGCGTGGCCGCCATTGCCGGGACCTGCGGCTCAACAGCCTGTTGGCTTTTCGCGCCACGGCGCGGGCGTTGGCTTCGCGCATCATGCCGCGGCGCGGGCAGGCAACATGATTGTCGCGGCAAAACGCGGCACCCCGTTCCAACATGTTACCGACCGTAGCCAGACGCGCACACGGCCGATGATCGGTGTATGCTTGGAGGTCCCGCCCGGTGTTGGGTGGTAAGCGGAGTAGGAATGATGGCACGACGTCCCCCCAACGACGGCGCATCCTGGAGCGCGCGTGAACTCAAGGCGCTCAGGACGCTCGCAAAGTCGGGAACCCCGACGAGTCAGGTCGCCAGGAAGCTTGGCCGTACCGCGGCCGCGGTCCAGCAGAAGGCCATGCGCTCGGGAATTTCTTTCCGCGCGGCCAAACGCGCCGGAGCGCGGCGCAAGAAGTAACGTGAGCGTGCCTTAGGTCCCGTGCCGCCGCAGACGGTACCGGGATCTGCGCGCGGGCGGCATGCGCAAGCTGGTCGGCCTGAGCTTACTTCCGCCCGCGCTGGTGCTGGCTGCGTGTGACGTGCAGGTGCGCGACACGACTGCGGCGGAATTCACTGCCAACCACGACATCGGCATGTACGAAGTGTCGGCGGCCGTGACACGCGGCACACTCGTCACCCCGGGGTCGGTGTTTATGTTCGCGCTCGGCCCGCGCCAGCGCATCACGCTCAGCCCCAATGCCGACGGCTCCGAGTGGCACGGGCTGTACTCGATGCGCTGCCAGAGCAGCTTCCCGCTGCAGTTCCAGACGGAGTGGAAGAGTCTGTTCGAGGTGCAGCAGAAGATCGTGCCGGCGCAGCCGCGGCAGGTCAGGCTGATCGAGCCGCCGCTCACAAGGCGCGCAAACTTCGCCGGCGCGGGCCAGCAGCCCCGCGGCGGCTGGCCGGGCGGTGTGCAATACCGTTTCATCACGCAGCCGAGCGTACGCATCACCGCTGCGCACATCGAACCGGACAGCACCGCGGCGCAGGACGTCGCCGCGGCCGCGCCGCTGGCGGTGACCAGCACCTTCCCGGTGGTCGCCGGCTGCGCTGACCTGGTGGAGGTGCGGGTGGCATCGACGGCCGCGCACGCGCGTGGCACGCTGATCATCGACACCGATTACCCGGCCGTGCCCCACTGGCAGACACACCTGGAGTTTTCCCCGCCATGAACGCGCTGCACCGCCACGCTCTGTGCGCCGCACTGTCAATGCTGGCACTCGGCGGCGGCGCCCTCGGGCAGACGCCGCCGCAGGCGCCGCTGCGCATCGGCATCATCGGCGCGGGTCACATCGGCGGCACGCTCGCGGCGCTGTGGGTGAGCGCCGGGCACGAGGTCATGATCTCCTCGCGCCATCCGGATGAGCTGCAGGGGCTGGCCCGATCGCTGGGACCGAAGGCGCACGTGGGCACGCCGCGCGAGGCGGCCGTGTTCGGCGAGGTGGTGCTGGTGTCGGTGCCATACGGGGCGCTGCCGCAGGTCGGGCGGGATCTGAAGAGCGAGCTTGCCGGCAAGATCGTGCTCGACACCGGTAATCCCTACCCGCAGCGCGACGGCGAGATGGCGGTGGCGGCGCGCGCCAAGGGTACCGGGGTCGCGTCGGCGGAATATCTGCCCGGTGTGCGCCTGGTGCGCGCGTTCAACGCCATCAACTCCGGGGATCTGCGCAGCGAGGCTCACCGCAAGGGCGAGCCGATCGCCATCCCGCTGGCGGGCGATGACCCGCAGGCGTTGCAGGTGGCGCAGCAGCTGGTCATCGATGCGGGATTTGCGCCGGTGGTGGTGGGATCGCTCGCGCGTGCGCGCGAGTTCGACGTCGGCACGGCGGTGTACACGCGCCTGCTGACCGCGCCGCAACTGCGCCAGGCGCTCAATCTCAAGTAGCGCCCGTGGTGGCGCCGGCCGCGTGCGCCGCTTCAGGCCACCGGCGGTGGCTGGCGCTCGACCTGGGGAATCCCCGGGTCGAAGCACGCCCAGCTCGGTGCGCTCGAGGTCCAGACGGTGACGGCGGGGCGCGCGACTTCCGGGTCATCGAGGGTGCCTGCGCGCACGAAGATCAGGTGCGGCCGGACTTCTGCGGCGCTGAACAGGGGCGTGCCGCACGTCGGGCAGAAGCCCCGGTGGGTCACGTTGCCGCTGTCGGCGACCATGCGGTAGTCACCCAATGCGCCGCTGACCTTCAGGGCGTCACTCGGGAAGCACACGTTGATGGTGGCGCTGCCGGCGCCGAGGTACTGGCAGACGCGGCACCAGCAGGCGCGCGTCGCGAGCGGCGCTGCGCTGATCGAGTAGCGCACCGCCTTGCACAGGCAACCTCCGGTAATTTTCATGGCTTCACAGCTCCTGCATTTGCGCTCCAGGGCAGGGGCGAAGCATAGCGCGCTGGGGAGGCACCGGTGGACGCGACTCAAATCCGCGCGCGTCGTAAAAAGGTCCCTGGCGATGATCGCGGGGTCGCTCGGGAGCGCGTCCAACCCGGTGCGTGGGGAAGTTTCGCGCAGCGCCCCTTAACGGCCCGTGAACCTGCGCGCGGCGTGTACCGGGCCGAAGCAGCGCGGACACGCGTATGATCTTTTTTCTATGTCGTTCAACGTGCCTCGCATGCTGAGGTTGCTGCAGGCCTACGCGCTGGGGCTGCTGCAGGTTCGCGGGGCGTTGCTGCTGGTCGCGACCGCGCTGGCACTGGGCGGATCGGCGGCGCTGAAGTCGGCATCCGGCGACACACTCGTCCACGCGCCCTTTGGCACCACGCCCGACGGCAAGGCGGTCGAGCTCTACACGCTGCGCAACGCGCACGGCATGCAGGTGCGGATCGCGACCTACGGCGGCACCGTCACCTCGCTCACCGCGCCCGACCGCGCCGGCCACTACGCGGACGTGGTGCTGGGGTACGACGATCTTGCCGGCTATCTCAAAGGCGGCGCGTACCTGGGCGCGCTGGTCGGTCGCTACGCCAACCGCATCGCGCACGGCACCTTTGCGCTCGATGGCAAGCGCTACACCCTCACCCGCAATGACGGCGACAACACCCTGCACGGCGGCGCCGTGGGGTTCAACAAGGTGGTGTGGAGCGTGGTCGCGGCCCGGGTGACGGCCCAGGGGCCGCAGCTCGCGCTCAGCTATCTCAGTGCGGACGGCGAGAGCGGCTTTCCGGGCAACCTGAAGATACGCGCCGTGTACACGCTCACGGACGACGACACGCTGCGACTGGAGTACCGCGCCACGAGCGACTCGGACACGGTCGTGAGCTTCAGTCAGCATAACTACTTCAACCTGCGCGGCTCGGGCGACGTGCTCGAGCACGTAGTGCAGATCAACGCCGCGCGCTTTACCCCTGTGGACGGCCAGCTGATTCCCACTGGGGAATTGCGTGCGGTGGCCGGCACACCCTTCGACTTTCGCCATCCCACCGCGATCGGTACCCACATCGGGGATCCCGACGAGCAGCTGCGCCTCGGCAAGGGCTACGATCATAACTTCGTGATCGACAGCGGCAGCGCGGCGTTACGCCCGGCGGCCTCGGTGTACGAGCCGACCAGCGGGCGGGTGCTGGAAGTGCTGTCCACGCAGCCGGGATTGCAGCTCTACACGGGAAATCATCTCGACGGTTTTACCGGCAAAGGCGGCGCGATCTACCGGCCGCGCAGCGGCCTGTGCCTCGAGCCACAGCACTTCCCCGACTCTCCCAACCACCCGGACTTCCCCTCGACGCTGCTGCGGGCCCATCAGGCGTATCACAGCCTGATGGTGTGGAGGTTCCGGGCGAGGTAACTCGCCGGCCTGCGCACTCCTCGCGCGGGCTAAGGACATGCCCCTTCACCCGCCGATCCGCCATGCCTTGCCTTCGAAGGCGTGCAGATGCAGCCGCAGGCTGCCGTTCGCACCGAGCTCGAGCGGCGCTGCATGGGGGTCGAGCACGTCGACGGCGTGGGCAGGGCTCGGCGTCGCGCCGATGAGCACCGTCTCATCCACGTCGCTGCCGGCGAAGTTGATGGCGGTAATCTCGATCCCGGCGCTCTCCGGCAGCTCGTGCACCAGCACCAGCAGCCCCTTCGCCTGCACACTCGGCACGTCCACCAGCCGCGCCGCGTACAGGTGCAGCTCGGAGCGCACCGCGAGCAGGTGTGTCAGTTGCGAGGCGAAGGAGTCGGCCTGGCGCAGCTGCTGCGGCAGCGGGCCGTACAGCGCCACGGCGCGCGGCAGGCCGGCCGTCGAGCGCGTCGCTCGCGGGTTCGAGCCCAGCAGGTCATAGGCGCCGCGGTTGATCCAGCGCGTATCGCCGTCGGCGAGCCGCTCGCGCACCGCAGCCGCCGGCAAGGTCAGCGCGCCCACCAGGTCCCAGCCCGAGAGCGCGAACACGCCCGGTTGCATGGCATTGTAGAAGGCGAGCAGCAGGTGCAGGCGCCTGATCTCACGCACCTGTGCCGCCGTCAGGTGCGAGATATCACGGATGCCAAGCGTTGCGGCGATGACCGTGGCGGTGGTGCTCGCCACGCCGTCGCCGAACTTCAGGTTGTAGGGAGCGCGCGCACCGATCAGGTGCTCATACATTTCGCCGTGAATGAGCTCGCGCAGCTGCCGCCCCGATAGCTGCGTGCCGCGAAATGCAAACTGCTCCTCGGCGTGCGCGCCGAAGTGCGCCAGACCCATGGTGAGCTCATCGTGGTTCTGCAGCGCGTGGATCAGCCGGCCGGGATCGATGCTGTAAGTGCGCATCAGCTCGAACACCAGGCGCAGCAGCGCGGCATCGCCGGTCACCAGCGCATCGTCGTACGCCGGGCGCGTCACGAAATCGTAGGACAGGTCCGGACCGCCGCGCGCCATCTCACGGAAGTCCTCGAAGGGCAGCGCGAGCTCCTCGAAGGTGAATCCGCCGACCTTGCGTACCATGTCGGCAATCAGCTGATTCGCGGTGAGCGACAGCGGGTGACCCTCCGACCACACCCGGCCGCTCGCCTCGCGCTCGATTCCCAGCAGGCCGTTGGCATCGAGTCGCAACATCCCATCGCCGAGCACGCCGAGCTCGTGCAGCGCATCGCCGATTACCAGCCGCTCGGCGCCGAAGCTCGGGTCGAGCCAGTTGAGCGTCGGTTGACCCTGCTTGAAGTAGTGCAGGTACACCCAGCGGCGCTGCACGCCATCCACCCCGCGCACCACGTCGGTGGCGCTCCAGTCGGTGTCCTTCACGCCGGGCTCGTAGAAGATCGAGGAGGAAAGCCGCCCGACGATGTAGCCCTTGGCCTGCAGCGCATCGACGGTCGCAGGACTGAGATTGACCGCGTCGCGTCCGGTGGCGACCGGCGGCAGCAGCCCCCAGTCGGCCGGGGCGATCTGCACCATGTGGTAGAGGCCCGGATAATCGGCGTACGCCCGCTCGGCGAGACGGAAGTCTGCGCCCTTGCCGGTGTGCCCGGGGATCACGTCGCCGATCACGATGGCGCCGTGGGCCTTCGCCGCCGCGACCAGCTGCCGGTACTCTGCCTGTGTGCCGAAGGCCGGATCGATCTCGAAGCTGATGCGGTCGAAGTTGCCGTCGACGGAGGGCGTATAGGCCAAGTCCTGCACGCCGCCCGAGCGCTTCATCGGACCGGTGTGAATGCCCTGAATGCCGATCGCCTGGAAGCAGCGCCACAGCCGCTCATCGGCCAGCGTGGCGAGGACCGAGCTGCCCGGAGAGGCGGCGAGGGTCGCGGCAGGATAGGCGGTGAACCAGACCGAGGCGCGCGACACCGCCGCGCGCGGCTGGGGTTTGCCGTAGGGGTGCTGCCACTGGATGGCGTTGCCTGAGTAGCGTGTCGCCAGCTGCGCCGCCTGGTACAGCATCGAGCGCTGTTCCAGCCAGTGAACGTAGTCCGCGGTGGCGGCGGAGTCCGGCTCCCCCGCACGCGCCGCGCCGGCCGGCGCGACACACAGCAATCCCGCGCCGACGAGCATGGCCGGGATCGATCGCATCGCGGCCTTGGGGTTCACGCACCGCATTATCTGCGCCGAAACTATACACGCGCGGCGCTGGCGCCGGCGCGCTGATCACTCCCGCAGCCGCGCGCGCAGCTGCGCGATCTCCTCGCCCGACAACCCGATCTGCGCCAGGTAGGCGCGCACACCGCCGGCGGTGTCGAGAAACTTCAGCATGTTGTATGCGCCTTCCTCGGGGCAGCGCAGCGCCTCGAGTATGCGTGCCGGGTCCGCATCGTGATAGCGCTCGAGATACCCCGCGCGCAGGTTCTCCGCGCTCGCCGCATAGTCGGCGGCGATGGCTGCGGGCGTGGCGTCCGCGAGCGCCAGCAGCAGCGCGGCGACGAGCCCGGTGCGGTCCTTGCCCGCGACGCAGTGGAACAGCAGCGCCTCGGGCGGGCTCGCCGCAATGAAGCTCAGCACGTGGTGCAGCTCGAAGCGCACGTGCTCGAGCACGGCGCACTTCCACAGCTCCTTGGCCGGATCGCGGCTGCGCAGCTGCCACTCGAGCTCGGTATGCGTCAGCAGCGAGATGCGCTGGTAACGCAGCTGCGGCAGAGCGTCGGGCACCGGGCTCGGATGCCGCGCCGCCTCCTGCGGCCAGCGCAGGTCGAGCACCGTGCGCACGCCGTAGTCGGCGAGCGCGCGCAGTCCCTCGGCACTCAGCTGCGCGAGGTCATCCGCGCGCAGCAGCGAACGCGCGCGCGTGTACGCGCCGTCGCTGGTCGGGTAGCCGCCGAGGTCGCGCACGTTCAGCAGAGCGGGAAAGTTCACCCCTCCTGGGGGCTGCACCGCGCCAGGCTCCATGAGCGCTCAGGCCTTGCGTTCGCGCTGCTGACTGAGCGCCACGCCCCCGAGGATCAGCGCGCCGGCGAGCACCATGGTGAGCGTGACGGACTCGCCGAGCAGCAGCCACGCCCAGATCACGCCGAACAGCGGAATCAGGTAGGTGACGGTCGAGGCACGCGCCGCGCCGATCCGGCTGATGAGCCGGTAATAGAGCACGAACGCGATGCCGGTGCACAGCACCCCGAGCAGCACCGCGCTCCCCCAGGAGGCGGGCGGAATCGCGCGCTCCGGCCAGGTGTAGATCGCGAGCGGTGCGAGCACCAGCGCTCCGCACGCGAGATTCGCGCAGGCCACCGCCGCGGCCGGATAACCGGTGAGATAACGGCGCATCAGGTTGATGCCGAAGCCGTACGACAGCGACGCCGCGGTGCCGGCGAGCGCCGCGGCGCCGATGCTGGCGCCGGCCGTCCGGCCGCTGGCGAGGACCGCGACGCCGATGAAGCCGGCGATGAGGCCCGCCACGCGGCGCGCACTGATGCGCTCGCCATAGAAGAGGAAGGCGACCAGCGCGGTGAACACCACGGTCATGGCGTTGGTGATCGCGCCGATACCGGCCGGTGCGCGCTCGGCGCCCCAGGCGAACAGCACGAAGGGCAGCACGGAATTCACCACCGCGATGCCGAGGATGCGCAGCCACACGCCTGCGGCGAACTGCGCGCGCGCCCGCCACAGGAACGGCATGAGCGTGAGCGCACCGAGCGCGAGCCGTGCCTCCACCAGAGGCAGCGGGCCGAAATCCCTGGCCGCCACCCGCATGAAGAGGAACGAGCCGCCCCAGATCGCCCCGAGGAGCGTCAGCTCGATGATCGTGCGCCCGCGGCCGCTGGCCGCCGCCACCGCGCCGCCGCCCGCCGCGCTCAGTGCGGCAGCGCCGTCGGCGGAGCTGGATGCGGGTGCGGGCATGGGGGCGCTAGTCTACGTGAGAGGCCGAAGCCCGGCGCTGCTGTTCGCGCGCCGCGCTGCGCTTGCGGGCCTGCGCCGTCGTTAGCGCAGCGCCTGCTGCAAATCCTCCATGAGGTCCTCGGTCGCCTCGATGCCCACCGACAGTCGCAGCAGCCCGTCGCTGATGCCGAGCCGCAGCCGCTCATCGCGCGACAGGCCCGCGTGCGAGGTAGTCGCCGGACGCGTGAGCAGCGTATGCACGCCGCCGAGGCTCGGCGCAACGATCGCCAGGCGTACACGCGCGGCGAACTCCTCGGCCTGCGCCGCGCCGCCGTGCAGCTCGAAGCTCAGCAGCCCGCCGCAGCCGCCGAACAGCGCCCGCGCGCGCGCGTGGCGCGGGTGCGACGCGAGCCCGGGGTAGTTGACACGTGCGACTGCAGGGTGCGCGGCGAGGAACTGCGCGAGGCGCAGCGCGCTGTCGTTCTGGTAGCGCACGCGCAGCGCGAGCGTCTTCAGTCCGCGCTTGAGCAGGAACGCGGCGTGCGGATCGAGGCAGCCGCCCAGGTGGTTGGCACGCTGGCGGATACGCTCGATCAGCTCGCTGCTGCCGGCCACCGCGCCGGCGACGATATCCGAGTGACCATTGAGGTACTTGGTGGCGCTGTGCAGGGCGAGGTCGAAGCCGCGCGTCAGCGGCCGGAAATTGACCGGCGTGGCGAGCGTGTTGTCGATGATCGCGAGCAGCCGATGGGCGCGGGCGAACTGCACCACGGCGTCCAGGTCCGCCACCTCCAGCAGCGGGTTGCTCATGGCCTCGACGTAGATGGCGCGCGTATTGGGCCGCAGCTGCGCCTGCCAGCTCTCGGGCCGGTCGGCGTCGATGAAGTCATGCGTGATGCCAAAGCGCGCCAGCTCGCCGGTCACCAGGTCGTGCGTGCCGCCGTACAGGCAGCTCTGCGCGAGCAGTTGGTCGCCCGAGGCCAGCACGGTGAGCAGCGTGGTGGAGATCGCCGCCATGCCGCTGGCACTGACCAGCGCGGCCTCGGCCTGCTCGAGCGCGGCGATCTTGGCGTGCAGGGCGAGATGGCCGGGCGTGTTGTTGGTGCGCAGGTAGCGCACGTCGTGGTAGCTCTTCTCGCCGGCGTACTCGAAGGTGGCCGACTGGAAGATCGGCATCTCCACCGCGCCGGCGATGCGCGGCAGCGGCTCGCCGGCGTGCACCAGTTGTGTCTCGATGTGTCGGTAGGTCGTCATGGCTGCCTCGCGGATGCGCCGGTAATGTGGATACGCTACCGTGTCCCAATGCCTGCATCGAGAGACAGCACCCCGCGGCGCGCCGGCACTGTGCCGCCGCAGCGCCGGTACGGCTACGGCTGCCGGGGTGGCGGATGACACTCGCCACCGAGCGCTTTTCCAGCCGCGCGGACGCTTACGCCCGCTATCGCCCGGGGTACCCGCAAAGCGCCATCGACCTGCTCGCCGCCAGCTGTGGGCTGTCGGCGGCGGCCGCCGTGGCGGACCTGGGATCGGGCACCGGGATTCTCACGGAGCTGCTGCTGGCGCGCGGCGCGCAGGTGTTCGCCGTCGAGCCGAACGATGCCATGCGCGCCGCGGCGGAAGCGCGCCTCGGCACGCAGGCACGCTTCCATAGCATTGCCGGCAGCGCGGAGAGCACCACGCTGCCTGATGCCAGCATCAACCTGCTGGTCGCCGCGCAGGCGTTCCACTGGTTCGACGTGCCGGCGGCACGGCGCGAAGCGCTGCGCATCGTTCGGCCCGGGGCCTTCGGCGCGCTGTTGTGGAACGAGCGCCCGGCACGGGTGGACGCCTTCCTCGTGGATTACGAGGCGCTGCTGCTGAAGCACGCCGCGGAATATGCCGCCATCAGTGCCAGCCGCGCCGATGAGCGCGGCATGCGTGAGTTCTTCGGCGGGACGATGCAGTTTTGCACCTTTCCCAACCAGCAGCACCTCGACTTCGTGGGCTTGAAGGGCCGGCTCATGTCCTCGTCCTACGCGCCCGAGGAGGGCCACCCGCAGCACGAGCCGATGATCGCGGGGCTCACCGAGGTGTTCCGCCGCCATGCGCGGCACGGCGAGGTCGTGTTGCGTTACCGCACGCTGGTGTACTTCGCGCCGCTGCGGCCGGGCGGCTGAGGACAGCGAACGAGTGACGGCGGCGCTGCGTGCGCCGCGCTCACCACACGGGTACGCGCTCGGCCGGTGCCAGGTAGAGCTTCTGGCCGGGCTGCACCGCGAACGCCTCGTACCAGGGGTCGAGATTGCGCACGGTGTCGGCGCGGTACTCCGAAGGGGCGTGCCCGTCGGTGACCAGCTGCTGCCGCAGCGCCGCCTCGCGGATCTTGCGCTGCCAGGCCTGGGCGAAGCTCAGGAAGAACAGCTGCTCGCCGCTGAAGCCGTGCGCCTGCGCTGCCTTGTCACCCTTGAGGGTGAGCCGCCAGGCATCGTGCGACACCGACAGTCCCGCCACGTCGGCGATGTTCTCACTCAGGGTCTGCTTGCCGTTCACGTGCACGTCGGTGAACGGATGGTAGGCGTCGAACTGCGCGGCCAGGCGCTGCCCGGCTGCCTCGAAATGCGCGAAGTCCTCCTTGGTCCACCAGTTCTTCAGCCGCCCGCTCGCGTCGAACAGCGCGCCCTGGTCATCGAAGCTGTGGCTGATCTCGTGCCCGATGATCGCGCCGATGGCGCCGTAATCGAGTACCGGATCGCGCTGCGGGTCGAAGTAGGGTGGCTGCAGGATCGCCGCCGGGAAGTTGAGGGCATTCATCGCCGGCAGGTTGACCGCATTCACCAGCTGCGGGTTCATGACCCACTCGTCGCGGTCGACGGGACGGCCGAGCTTGGCGAGGTTGCGCTGCAACTCGAACAGCCGGGCGCGCTGCGCGTTGCCAAAGGCATCGCCGCGCGCCACTTCGAGTCCGGAATAATCGCGCCAGTGATCCGGGTAGCCGACGCCCACCTTGAGCGTGGCGAGCTTCGCTTTGGCTTTCTCGCGCGTCGTCGGGCTCATCCAGGTGAGCCGGTCGATGCGCGTCGCGAACGCCGCCAGCAGGTTACGCACCATGGCCTGGGCGCGCTCCTTCTCCGCCGGCGGAAAATACCGCGCCACGTAGAGCTTGCCGACCGCCTCGCCCAGGGCATCGTTGGTCTGGCTGACGGCGCGCTTCCAGCGCGCCTGTAGCTGCGGAGTTCCCGAGAGCACCTGGCCGTGGAAGGCGAAGTGCTCCGCCACGAAGGCCTGCGGCAGGTAGGCGCAGTTGGCCTCCACGTAGTGAAAACGCAGGAAATCCTTCCAGGTCTCGAGCGGCACGCTGGCGGTGAGCGCCGACAGGCCCTGCAGCGCACTCGGCTGCCACACCACGAACTCGTTCGCGTGAGTAAGTCCCGCGGCGGCGAAGAACTGCCCCCAGTCGAGTCCCGGAGCGCGCCGGTTGAATTCTGCGGCCGGCCAGTGATTGTCGCCCTTGAGCACCTCCTCCGACTGGGCGCGCGTCCAGTGCGCGGTGGCGATGCGCTGCTCGAGATCGTAGATGCGCTGCGCTCTTGCCGGCGCGTCCGCCAGCTGCGCGAGCTTGAGCACCGCGACGATGTGCGCCTGGTAGCGCTCGCGGATCTCGGCCATCTTCGGCGACGCAGCGAGGTAATAGTCGCGATCGGGCATCACCAGCCCGCCCTGCAGCAGGAAGGGCACATAGCGCGTCGGGTCGTCGAGGTCCTGCGCCACCCATAGCCCGAAGAGATTCTCGGTGTGCAGCTGCGTGCTGTTGAGAATATCGACATCGGCGCGCAGTGTTTCCCCCAGTGCGCGCGCGAGTGCCGGGCGATCGCCGATGGCGTCGATGCGCCTGAGGCCCGCCTCGAGCGGCCCGACGCCGAGGCGCTCCACGGCGGCCTCGTCCATGAAACTGTCGTAGTAATCGCCGACCTTGCGCGCCTCGCTGCCGGGGCGCGCCGTCGCGGCGGCGGCGCGGATCAGATCCGCCGTGCGCTGCGCGGTGAGCTCGGTGAGCATGGCGCCGTTGCCCCAGGAGCTGCGATCGGGCGGAATCTCGGTGCGCTTCAGCCATTCCCCGTTGGCATAGCGAAAGAAGTCATCGCCCGGGGGGAGGCTGCGGTCGATGGCCGACAGATCCAGTCCGTGCTGATCCGGCACCAGCGCTGCTGCGGCGCTGGTCAGGATGAGAGCCGCGACCGCCACCGGCAGCGCGGGAGCGGCGGAGGTTGGCAAGCTGCGCAGCATGCGGTGACTTCCGGGGGATCGCCTGGCGCCAGCGGCGGCGCTCGTTGGGCCAGGAAGTCTACACGAGCGGCCTGCTGTTGAATCCCGCCGCACCCCGTGCGAATACTGCCTGGCCATGCACCCGCTTCTTCGTCTCGCCAGCGCGCTGCTCGTCTGCCTGTGTGCACCCCTCGCTGCGGCCTGGGGCCCGCAGGGGCACCGCACGGTGGGGGCCATTGCCGATCGCCTGCTGACGCCGCCGGCGCACGCCGCGGTGCTCACGCTGCTGGCCGGCGACCTGGACAAGTTCGGCGCACCTTCCGGACGCACCACGCTCGAGGCGGTGGCGGTCTGGGCGGATGAGATCCGTGGCACGCCCGCCGACCGGCCGCGCTGGCATTACGATGACATACCAGTATGCGGCGGCGCGCCGCGCGAGCGCTATTGTCCGGACGGACAGTGCAACACGGCGCAGCTCGAGCGCTTGAGCGCGCTGCTGCGCGACCCGCGCGCCACGGCGCGCGAGCGCAACGAAGCGCTGAAGTGGTTGGTGCACCTGGTAGCCGACATTCACCAGCCGCTGCACGCCGCGGATAACCACGACCACGGCGGCAACGACGTGATGGTCGTGCTCGCCGGGGTGCGCACGCGCGGACGGGAGAGCCTGCACCGCGCCTGGGACAACGAGCTGGTGACGCTTGCGCTGCACACCCGCAACCGCCAGCAGCCGCCGGCCAACATCGCAGCGCTGGCGCTGGAGGCGCGCAGCCTCGCCGGGGACGCGGGCCAGGGGTCGCCCGACCGCTGGGCTTTCGAATCCAACAACCTGGCCCGCAACGTCGCGTACACTTACCCGGGCTTTGCCTGCAACATCGTGCCCCAGGGGACCGTGGTGCTGGACGCGGCTTACCAACAGCAGGCCGAAGCCATCGTGCGCGAGCGACTGTTGCTGGCAGGCGCAAGGCTCGCGGCCGTTGTGAACCAGACGCTGACGCCAGCACGGTCCGCCGGGCGTTAGGAGACCGCCATGAGCATGCGTGCGCTGGCCACCGCATTTGTGACACTGATCGCCGGCACGTTCCTCGGCGGGCAGCTGCCGGCGGCCGCGCCCTGGGCCGAGACTCTCACGCAACAGGCGCTGAATTCGGGCTTCCTGACACGCTTGCCGGCACCGGTGTCGGTGGCCTTCGGATTGGCCAAGGCGGAGGAAGGAACTGAGGTGAGGCAGCTGCTGAGCAAGTCCGGACATCGCGTGCGGACATTCAACGTGAGCGTGGCCAACCACGGCGATGTGGTGGTTTTCAACATCAACGCGCAAACCGGGGCGACCCTGGCCTATCTCGTAACGCCCGATGGCCGCCTGCGCAAGGCCGTGTCCTACCAGGCCGGCGGCGCAGCCGAGGCACTGGCCGCGGCGGACGCGCAGGCAGGTCTGGCGCGCGAAGCGCACTTCTGGTCGGCCCGTGCCCGCCAGGGGTCAGCGCCGTCGGCACAGTGATGACCCGCCCCCCGCACGGTGATGGTTGGCGCTTGACCGGCAGCGTTGCCTGCCCGAACGGGCCCCCCGGCGGCGTTGACGGACCCGCGCAGCAGCCCGTGCTAAATTAACCGTACCGTAACATCGTGGAGGGTGAGCCGTGAACGCCTGCGAGCAGAGTGTGACCTCCGCTGCGGAGCACAGCCCCGACGCCGCGCCAGCGCCGGTGTCGGCGGAGCTACGGCCGCAGACGCTCGCACCCGACCGCGGTTTCGATCACTGGCTGCTGTCGCGGTTGCACGCCGCGCTCGGCTCCCCGCCGCTGGAGCTGGCGGTGCGCAACGGCGCACGCGTGGGCGCCGCCGCCGCCGCCGCGGTCGCGAAGGTGACGTTCGCCACCCGCGCCACGCTGCTGTCGGTGCTGTCGGATCCCGCGATGCGCTTCGGCGACGCCTACAGCGACGGCCGCGTGACGGTCGATGGGGATCTGGTCGAGATGCTCGAGAGCGTCTACCGCGCCGGCCAGAACGCAGGCCCGCCGTCGCTGCTGCGCCGTTGCCTCGCGGCGCTGCATCGGCCGCAGCGCAATACGCGCGCCGGATCGCGCGACAACATCCATCATCATTACGACATCGGCAACGAGTTCTACGCGCTGTGGCTCGGGCGCACGATGGCGTACACCTGCGCCTATTTCCCGACCCCCGCGGCCAGCCTCGATGCGGCGCAGGTGGCGAAGATGGATCACGTCTGCAGGAAGCTGCGCCTGCAGGCCGGCGAGAGCGTCGTCGAGGCCGGTTGCGGCTGGGGTACGCTGGCGCTGCACATGGCGCGCCACTACGGCGTGCGCGTGCGCGCCTTCAACATTTCGCACCAGCAGATCGCCTGGGCACGCGAACAGGCGGCGCGCGAAGGCGTCGGCGACCGTGTCGAGTATGTCGAGGACGACTATCGCAACATCACCGGCCACTACGACGCGTTCGTCTCGGTCGGCATGCTCGAGCACGTCGGCCTGACCAACTACCCGACCCTCGGGCACGTGGCGCAGCGCTGCCTCGGCGGGCGCGGCCGCGGCCTGATTCATTCGATCGGCCGCAACTGGCCGGCGCGGCTGCAGCCGTGGATCGAGAAGCGCATCTTCCCGGGCGCCTATCCGCCCGCGCTCGGGGAGATGATGCGCATCTTCGAGCCGTGGGACCTGTCGGTGCTCGATGTCGAGAATCTGCGCCTGCACTACGCACAGACGCTGCGTCACTGGCTGACGCTGTTCGAGGGCGCGCGCGAGCGGGTGCGCGACATGTTCGACGAGAAGTTCGTGCGCATGTGGCGGCTGTACCTCGCCGGCTCGACGGCCGGTTTCACCACCGGCACGTTGCAGCTGTTCCAGATCGTTTTCGCGCCCGGCACGAGCAACGATATCCCCTGGACGCGCGCTCACCTGTACAGCCGCTGAGCGCGCCGTAAGCATGCGCACCTGTGACGTGCTCATCGTCGGCGGCGGTCCCGCCGGCTCGACGGCCGCCTGGCAGCTGCGCCGCGCGGGCGCCGACGTGCTGCTGCTCGACCGCGAGCAATTTCCGCGACTGAAGCTGTGCGCCGGCTGGATCACGCCGGAGGTGGTGCGCGAGCTCGAGATCGAGCTGGCGGACTATCCGCACCGCCTGCTCACCTTCCCGCGCCTGCGGGTGCACTGGGGAAGGCTGCACGTGCCGGTGGCGTGCGTGCAGCACTCGATCCGCCGCGTGGAGTTCGACGCCTGGCTGCTCGAGCGATCCGGGGTCGAGGTTGTGCAGCACAACGTGCGCCGCGTCGTGGCCGATCCGGGCGGCTATCTCGTCGATGACGCGTTTCGCTGCCGCTACCTCATCGGCGCTGGCGGCACGCGCTGCCCGGTGTATCGGGAGCTGTTTCGCGAGCTCAATCCGCGCACCAGCGAGCTGCAGATCGTCACGCTCGAGCAGGAGATCCGCTACGACTGGCAGGACTCCGACTGTCACCTGTGGTTCTTCGATCAGGGACTGCCGGGCTACTCCTGGTACGTGCCCAAGGAGCGCGGCTGGCTGAACGTCGGCCTGGGCGGCATCGCCGAGCGCCTGAAGAACGGCGGCCACGACCTGCGCGCCCACTGGGCGCATCTTGCCGCGGTGCTCGAGCGCGGCCTCGCTCCGGGTGCGCACTACGACCCGGGCGGCTACAGCTACTACCTGCGCGGGCACGTCGAGGTGGTGCGGCGCGGCAACGCCTTCATCACCGGGGACGCCGCCGGGCTGGCCACGCGCGACCTGGGCGAGGGGATCGGTCCGGCGGTGCGCAGCGGGCTGCGTGCGGCGCGCGCCATCCTCGCCGGCGAGCCCTACCGGCTGGACGACGTGACCGGCCTGTCCGTCGGCAGCATCGCCCGCAGCATGTTCGATCGCTTGCGGCACGCCGGAGCACTGCCGGCGCGGCGCCAGCGCGCGCCCCAGTGAGGAGAGCACATGGCCTACGTCACCGTGATCAATGAGCATCAGCACGTGCAGCAGGTAGTCTCGGGGCACCACCACCTCACGGCCGACGAGACCGTGGCCGCCGGCGGCAGCGACGCCGGTTTCGCCCCGCGCGAGCTGCTGCTCGCAAGCCTCGGCGCCGATACCGCGATCGCGCTGCGCAAGTACGCGGGGCAGCACGAGTGGACGCTCGGCAGGATCACGGTGGGCGTGCGCTGGTCGCGCGACAGCGTCGGCCAGGATCACATCGAGCGCCGCCTGTCCTTCGGCCGGGCGCTGACGGCGGAGCAGAAGGCGCGACTGCTGGAGGTGGCAGGCGCCACGCCCGTGACCAGCGTGCTCACGGCCGGCATTCGCATCCAGTCCTCGGTGGTGGAACAGGACGCCCGCAGCGCTTAGCCGCGCCTGCGGCCGTGGCTTAAGCGCTAAGACACACGGGGAGGGCGGTCATGCAGATGCGTCGTTTCATCGGGCGCGCGGTGCTGGTGGCGGCTGCGGCGGCCGTCGCGGCGGGCAGCGCCGCAGCGGCGGCGGCGGGCGGCGATGCCGTGTTCGGCTTCAGCGCCTCGCAGGGCGCCGCCGAGCTCACTCTCGAGCAGCGCTTCGATGCGCAGCTCGATGCCGCCGATCTGCGAGCCTGGCTGAAGACACTCTCGGCAGAGCCCAATCACGTCGGCTCGCCGCACGACAAGGCCAACGCCGAAGCGGTACGCGATCTGTTCACGCGCTTCGGCTGGGACGCGCACATCGAAGTGTTCGACGTGCTCTATCCCACCCTGCGCCACCATGCGCTCGAGCTCGTGGCGCCGACGCACTTCGCTGCGAGCCTGACCGAGCCTGCGGTCGAGGGCGATGTCAGCTCGCAGCGCACCGATGGGCTCGCGCCTTACAACGAATACGGCGCGGACGGCGATGTCACCGGTGAGCTCGTGTACCTGAACTACGGCATGCCGGAGGACTACAAGGCGCTCGCCCGGCGCGGCATCGACGTCACGGGCAAGGTGGTCATCACGCGCTACGGCGGCGGCTGGCGGGGCCTGAAGCCGAAGCTGGCGCAGGAGCACGGCGCGATCGGCTGCATCATCTACTCCGATCCGCACGATGACGGCTACGCGCGCGGTGATGTGTACCCGCGCGGCGGCTGGCGACCCCCGCAGGGTGTGCAGCGCGGCTCGGTGCTCGATGTGACGCTCTATTCGGGCGATCCGCTGACGCCGGGCGTCGGCGCAACGAAAGGCGCCAAGCGCCTGCCGATCTCGCAGGCGCGCACCATCCTCAAGATCCCGGTGATGCCGATCTCTTATGCCGATGCGCAGCCGTTGCTGGCAGCGCTCGGCGGTGCGGTGGCGCCGCCGAAATGGCGCGGCTCGCTGCCCGTCACGTATCACATCGGACCGGGGCCGGCGCAGGTACACCTGTTGATCAGCTCCGACTGGAACCTGAAGCCACTCTACGACGTGATCGCGCAGATCCGCGGCGCCGCGGATCCGGACGAATGGGTGGTGCGTGGCAACCATCGCGACGGCTGGGTGTTCGGCGCCTGGGACCCGCTGTCGGGGCAAGTGGCGATGCTCGCCGAAGCCAAGGCGATCGGCGCGTTGCTCAAGAGCGGCTGGCGGCCGCAGCGCACCCTGATCTACGCCAGCTGGGACGGCGAGGAGCCGGGACTGCTCGGCTCGACCGAGTGGGCGGAAACCCACGCCGCCGACTTGAGCCGGCACGCGGTGCTGTATCTCAACTCCGACACCAATGCGCGCGGCTTCCTCGGTGCGGGCGGCAGTCACACGCTGCAGCGCCTGGTGAACGATGTGTCGGCCGGGGTGAAGGACCCGGAAACCGGAGTGAGTGCCCAGGCGCGCCTGCGCGCGCACATGCAGGTCCTGGGCTACGAGAAGGACCCGAGCGATGAGAAGAGCGTGGCGGACGAGAAGGCGCGCGATGCGCGCATCGCCGCCGCCGGCGGCGACCTGCCGATCGCAGCGCTCGGTTCGGGCTCGGACTACACGCCGTTCCTGCAGCACTTAGGGCTCACCGCGCTCAGCATCGAGTACGGCGGCGAGGAGGACCAGCAGGGCGTCTACCATTCCCAGTACGACACCTTCGAGCACTACGTGCGCTTCGGCGATCCGACCTTCGCCTACGGGCTCGCGGAAGCTGAGACCGCCGGTCACATCGTGCTGCGCATGGCGGACGCGCCGGTGCTGCCGCTGCAGTTCGGCAGCCTCGCCGACACCCTCAGCGACTACCTCGGGCAGCTGCGCAAGCTCATGGAGGAGAAGCGCAGCCAGAGCGAGGAGCTCAACCGCCTGCTCGATGGCAACGCGTTCGCGCTGGCGGCCGATCCGACGCGCGTGGTGGGCCCGCCGCAGCGCGAGGGCCCGGTAGCGGCGGTCGAGTTCGCGCCCCTGCAGAGCGCCGTCACACGCCTCGCGCAGGACGCGCAGGCCTACGATGCGGCGTACGCGCAGCTGGCCTCGGGAACGCTCACCTTGACTTCCACGCAGCGCGGGCAGCTCGATGGGCTGCTGCAGGGCATGGAGCAGAAGCTGACCGATGAGCGCGGGCTGCCGGGGCGCGACTGGTACCGGCACTTCGTCTACGCCCCGGGGGCGCTGACCGGTTACGGGGTCAAGACGCTGCCCGCGGTGCGCGAGGCGATCGAAGGCGGCCGCTGGGACGAGGCCACCGAGTACGTCGGGATCACCGCGCACGTGCTCGGCGCGTATTGCGAGCGGCTCGAGCAGGCGACCGCCCTGCTGCGCGGCGGGCACTGAGCGCCAGTGCGGCGCGCCCAGGCGCGCCTAGGTGGCGAACAGCTGCCGCGCGATGTCGCGGAAGGACTTGAATTCCAGGGCGTTCCCGCTGGGATCACGGATGAAGAGCGTGGACTGCTCGCCCGGTGTGCCGGCAAAGCGCGTGCCCGGCTCCATGACCCACTCGATGGTGTGCTGGCGCAGCCGCGCGGCGAGTGCCTGCCACTCGTGCGTCTCGAGCACCACGCCGCAATGGGGCACCGGCACCCCGTGGCCATCGACCGCGTTGAAATGCGCGTCGAGGCGCCCGTCACGCCCAAGCTGCGGATTGAGGTGGCACACGAGCTGGTGCCCGTAGAGGTTGAAATCGACCCAGTCGCGATCGCTGCGCCCTTCGGCGCAGCCGAGCGCGCCGCCGTAGAAGCGCCGTGCCTCCTCGATATCCCTGACCTGCAGCGCCACGTGGAAGGGCGTGAGGGGCATGTGCCGCCGCTCGCGTGCGCGCGTTACTCGCGCGCCGGCGAGCATAGCACCGCCGCAGCGTCATTTGAGGTTACATAATGCCTATGCCGCAGACGCGCCGCACGCCGTACGTGGCACCGCGACGTGCAGGTGGACGTACGCGAAGGTGCGCAGCGCGCGTCGTGCACCGACGAGCGGCCGCGGCGGGAACTTTATTTCACTTTTGAGATTGTTGACTTGCGCTCTGCAGGCGGCGTAGGTTCCTCGCCCATCAACCACGCCCGCGCGTGAAGGATGATGCGCCGCCGGTAGCGTGCGCGTCCTTGGCGAGCGGCGCGGCGAGAACAACGCAAAAGTCGGAAAGGGATCCATGAAACCTGCAAACGCGCTCAAGGTCGCAACCGCGGCCATCGTCACCGTCATTCTCTCCTCCAGTGCTCTGTCCACCGCCACGACGGCGACGCCGGCGCCGGCGATCAAACGCAACGTGATCGTCATCCTGCGCGATCAGATGCCGACGCTGCCCGCGGTGCGTGGGCAGCGTGCAGAGCGCGCCGCGGCGCTCGCCTCGGCGCAGGCGCCGATCGTGTCGCATCTGCAGGCGTCCGGCGCCGCGCGCATCCGCGGCTTCGCGATGATCAACGCGGTCGCGGCCAACGTCACTGCCACTGAGGAGCAGGCACTCGCCGCGCACCCGCTGGTGCAGGCGGTGGTGCCAGAGCGGGTGATCAGCCTGCATCCGGCGAATGCCCGCTCGGCGTTCTCCGGCGCCAATAGCGGCGCCGTCGCCGGCGGCGGAGCCGGCGCACTCATATGCAACACGCTCGAGCCCGAGGCGCTGCAACTCACCAACACCGCCTTCCTCGATCCGAGCATCCCGCAGGCGCAGCGCGTGCGTGACGGCAACGGCGAATTCATCACCGGCAAGGGTGTCAAGGTCGCCTGGATCGCCGACGGGCTCGATCCGACCATCCAGGGTTTCCATCACACCGACGGCACGCCGGTGTTCATCGACTACCAGGATTTCTCCGGCGATCCGGCCGGTACGCCGACCGGCGGCGAAGAGGCGTTCGGCGATGCGAGCTCGATCGCGGCCAACGACACGCCCAACGGCGTGACACTGTCTTTCGACATCAGCCGGTACGTCGACACGGCGCTGGGCACACTGCCCCCCGGGAAGTGCAACATCCGCGTGCGCGGCATGGCCCCGGGCGCCTCGCTGGTGGGCCTGAAGGCGTTCTCGGCGATCGGCGTCACCACCAACACCGCGATCGCACAGGCGATCGAGTACGCCGTGGTCCATGACGATGTGGACGTGATCAACGAGTCCTTCGGCGGCAACCCGTTCCCGGACAATGACAACGATCCGATCGCGCTCGCCGACCAGGCGGCGGTGCACGGCGGCGTGACGGTTGTGGTCAGCAGCGGTGATGCCGGCTACAACGGCACCATGGGCACTCCGTCCACCGATCCGTTGGTGATCTCCTCCGGCGCCACCACGCAGCTGCGGCTGTACCGCCAGGCGGGCTATGGAGCGGCGTTCTTTGCCACCAACGGCTGGCTGAGCAACAACCTCTCGGCGTTCAGTTCCGGCGGCTTCAGCATGAGCGGGCCGCGCGTGCCCGACACCGTCGCCCCGGGCGATCTCGGCTGGGCGCTGTGCGTACCGCTCGCCGAAAAACCGCTATTCACCGAGTGCGACAGCCCGCTGGGCGGCGAGGCGAACCCGCCCGCCATCCAGATCTTCGGTGGCACCAGCGAGTCTTCACCGCTCACCGCCGGTGAGGCGGCGCTCGTCATCCAGGCGTATCGCAGCACGCACCATGGCCGCGATCCTTCACCCGCGCTGGTGAAGGAAATCATCATGAGCACGTCGACCGACCTCGGCGCGCCGCCCACTGAGCAGGGGGCGGGACTGATCAACTCGCTCGCCGCGGTCAACGCGGCGCTGGCGGTGCGGGATCAGAACGGCGGGGCGGCCCCGAACGGCAACAGCCTGCTGAACAACCCGACCAACGTCAGCATCACCGATCCGCCGCGCGCACCTGAGAGTGTGACGGTGGCGATCACCAACACCGGCAGCGCCAAGCAGCACCTCGAGCCGCAGCTACAGGTCCTCGGGCCGCCGATCGCGGCTGCCACCACCACGGTGACGCTGGCGGCGAGCGACCCGATCTTCCCGAGCCCGGCCGGCCTGCCGCGCAACTACGTGCTGCAGAAGTTCACGGTGCCCGCGGGTGCCGAGCACCTGGATGCGGCAATCGCCTGGCAGGTGAACCCCTTCACCGGTCCGGCGGTAACGGTCGACCTCGGCCTCATCGATCCGTCGGGCAAGGATGCGGGCTACACCATCCCGCAGGGTGCCTCGAGCGCTTATGGGCATTTCGACGTCAACCACCCGGCACCTGGAACGTGGACCGCGGTCATCTGGACGTCGGCCGTGAGCGATACCTACTACGGGCCGGTGGTATTCAGCTGGACCGCCGAACGCTACGTGAATTCCGGCTCGGTCTCACCGGCGAGCTTCGAGCTGGCACCGGGCGCGACCCAATGGATCACGGCGCGCTTCAGCATGCCGGCGCAGCCCGGGGATCAGGCGGTCGCGATCCGCTTCCCCGGCAACGCGGCGCACTCGGAAGTCCCGATTGCGCTGCGCACCCTGGTGCCGACCGGGCCGAACGGCGGGTTCTTCAACGGCACGATGACCGGCGGCAACGGCCGCGGCGCCACCGGGCCGACGCAGACCTTTGCCTTCGAAGTACCGCGCGGAGTCAAGAATATGAGTCTCTCGGTGCAGGACTCCGACAGCTTCTGGCTGCTGGAGGGTCTGCTGGTGGCGCCCGACGGCATGCAACTGTCCGTCGAGCCGAACTTCGATGCGAATGAAAATCCGACGGTCACGATGCAGCTGAATCGCGACCACCCGACGCCTGGGCAGTGGCGCTTCATCCTGCTGCAGAACCTGTTCGCCTCGGGTAACGAGACCAGCCTGCCATTCACCGCGCAGATTAACTTCGACGGCGCGCAGGTGAATGCCACGGGCCTGCCGCAGGATCCGCATACCAAGCTGTCGGTGGGGGCCGGCGCGGTGAGCGTGCCGATCACGATCACCAACACCGGCGGGCTGGCGCAGGCGTATTTCGCCGATGCCCGGCTCGAGGGCGCACTGACCACGCTCACGTTCGGGACCTTCCCGATCTGCACGGCGGCGAATCAGCTGCCGTATGGCTGCTTCGGGACCTTCCTGCCGACGCAGGTACAGAGTGCGCAGTTCATCGCGCAGGCGGGTGCGCCGATCACCATGGATGTGGCCGGCGACACGGGTTACCTGGTCGGCGTCAGCGGCGCACCGGATCTCACGGCGCGCTCGGTCGGGCCGAATACGGTGGTCGCGTCCATCAGCGAGTCCGAAGTGCCGTGGGGCGAGTGGGAGCTGTTGCCCACGCTGATCGGTCCGTTCGGGCCCGCTGGCGCACCGCCGACCCCGGTGACCACCAGCGTGGCGGTGGAGCTGAAGCCCTTCGACGCGACGGTCACCTCCGACCACGGCGACCTGTGGTCCGATGTGACCTTCGGCACCAGCACCTACAATCCGCTGGTGCTGGGACCGGGCGCGACGGGCACGATCTACGTCACCATCACGCCGAGCGCCTCGCAGGTCGGTACGACCGTGCACGGGACCATCTACATCGACACCTTCAACGCGGTCGTCCAGACCGGCGATGAGGTGGTGGGGATTCCGTACAGCTACACCGTCGTGCGCTGAAGCGCTTCGATCCACAGCGCCCGGCCGCAGTACGCGGCCGGGCGCGGCTTCGGGCAAGGGGGGGGCAGCGGGTGGCCGGGCGGGGTGAGCGGAAATCCCGCCCGTTCAGCTGCCGACTTTGACCTGGAAGGTGACGACCAGCGCGGCTCCCGAGCCGAGCGAGCCGCCGAACGTCCATTGCACGGCACCGGTAGCGCCCGCTGCGGGCTGCGCGGTCAGGGTGCAACTGCTCACGCTCGCGGGCAGCGTGCCCGGACAGGCCGCCGATACGAAGGTCGTGAACGCCGGCGTCGCATCATTGATCACGAGCGTCGACACGGCCTGCGCACCGGTGTTGGTGGCCGTGAGCGTGTACTGCAGCGTGTCACCGGGATGCGCATTCCCCGAAGTCGCCGCACCGCCGCCCTGGGTGAGGTTCGCGACCAGCTTGGCGAGCGAGAGCGTGCCGGCCGAGCCCACCGTGGTCACGTCGCCCGCGCTCACCGTGGCGGCGAGCGCCGGATTCGCGTTGCTGTACTGGCACGCCGCGCTCAGCGTGAGCGCATCCTGCGCACCGGCTGAAGCCCCTGCGGGCACCTGCACCTTGACGATCAGGCATACCTTCTGAGCCGCGGTGACGGCGATGGGTGCGCTGATCTGCGGATCGCCGGCGGTGAGCGTGCCGCTGCAGCTGACGTCCTGATAGAGCACGGTGGTCCACGCCGGGGAGGCCGGCGTGCTGCTCGCGGCGATCGTGAAGCTCACCTGCCCGGCGCTGCCGGCGATGAACGTGTGTGCGTACGTGACGGTCGCACCGGGCTGCACCTGCTGCGCGCCGTTGGGAGCCAGGCTGTTGGGGGGAATGAGGCCGAAGCTCACACCCGTGTAGGCATGCCCGGCCACCGGCGTGAAGGTGACGCTCGGGCGCGAGTAACTGCCGCCGCTGGTGCCGGGGCTGCCGCCGGTCGCGAGATAACCACTCGGCGCGAGTGGCGTGATCGTGAGTGCGCCGCTGGAGCCTGCCGGAATCCACAGCGTGTAGGCGCCGCTTGCCGGCGTGCGCATGGCAGTGGTGACGGCGCCGCTCCCCTGCACCAGCACGCTGCCGAGGCCGGCTTCGCTGCCATCCTGCACGCCGTTGTTGGCGATGCCGGCGCCCGCGCCCGTGTCGCCAAACACCACGCCGCTCACGCTGCTGCCGTCGTACAGACCGAAATTCTGCGGCGGCGGCGGCTCGCTCGGCACCACGTTGAGCTGGATGATGGCGCTCGCGTTCTGCGTGCCGATCCAGCCGGCGGGCAGCGATGCGGTGATGTCGGTGAGCGTGTTGTCCTGGTTGAGGATCAGGCAGTAGGTGCCCGCGGGCATGGGGGCGAAGCTGTACGCGCCGCTGGCGGCGTTCACGGCCGCGGCGGCGGTGGCCGGGCTCTGACAGGCGCCGGCGCTGTAGGGCGCGAGCTTGACGTAAAGACCCGCAACGCCTGTGCCGCTCTCGCCGTTATCGAGCACGCCGTTGTGGTTGGCGTCGTTGTAGACCGTGCCGGCAACCGTCTGCGGCGGCGGCGTCAGGGTGAGTGTGCAGGTGACGGCGTCGCCGGTCTGCGGGGTGAGCGCGAAGCTGGTGCCGGCCCCGCTCGGCAGCACGGTGTTGGTGCCGCCGTAGGTGGCTGCTCCGGGGCCGCTGTTGCTGCAGCTCATGCTGCCGGTGTAGGCGGAGAGGGCCGAGAAGCTCCCCGCCGCCATGGCGACGGAAAGCGTAATGCTGTTGGTGCCGATGACCGAAGTCGCCCCGGTACCGACGTTGCCTGCCCCGGCGGTGGTCGCGGTCTTGATGACCGCCGCGGGACTGGTGTAAGCGATGCTCGCGGTGAACTGGTCGGAGGCGCTGACGCGCCCGTTGATCACCAGGTTGAAGGTGAGCGGCGGCAGCGAGACGGCGAACAGCGTCGCCTCGTTCCCCGAGTAGGCGGTCGAGACCTGCGTCGGGTTCGCCGTTCCGAGCACGACCGAGCCGTTGTAGTTGTTGTCGTTGGCCGGGGGCGCGGATTCGAGCACGCTGCTGGTACCGGTGCCCGTCAAGGTCACCGCGCCGCCATTGAAGGAGGCGTAGTAGGTGACGTTGTCGATCAGGCTCCAGGTCGAGGTGCTTGTATAGGTGATGGTCTCGGGCGCATTGGTGTTCTCGCCGTCCGAGCTGTAGAGGACGAACGAGCGCGAGTTGCCGGAGGCGTCCTTGGCGCTCAGGCTCGACAGCGTCGTGGTGCCGATGCCGCTCTGGGTGAGCCAGTAGAAATTCGGCTTGCCGGTGATGCCGTTATACGCGCCGTGGCCGAAGGCGCCGCCGCCCGACCAGGAGGGCTCGGCGACCACTGCCATGCCGGTGGTCGCCTGGGCGCTCATGTTGAACGTACCCGCGCCGTTCGGCAGCGTGAAGGTGATCGGCTGCGCCGCCGCCGAGGCGGTGTTGAAGCTCGTGAAGTCGAGCCACCACAGGCTCTGCTCGTATTTGCCGCCGCTCGTGGCGTAGGAGCCGCCGGCGGCGAGCAGCGGCGCGGCAGCGCCGGCGAACAGCACGCCGGACAGCAGGGCGAGGAGCACGGCGTGCAGGCGGTGCACGGTGCGGCGCGGTGCTGCCCGCGGCCGAGAGGGCTGCGCCGTGATTGCGCTGCGAGGCATCATGGCGCACGCACCGCGAAGTTGCCGTGCCCGGTGCTGTCCCGCGAGGCGACCGGCGCGCCTCCCAGCAGGCTCTCGTCAAACTTGAAGTTCAGGCGCAGGTAGATGCCGCGCATCGTGTAGGCTTCGCCGGACAGATCCGGCGCCGAGAAGCCCTGTACGTTGTAGCCGAGGGATACCCACAGGTTCTTCCACACCAGGTAGCCCACGACCGGCCCCACGGCGTACTGGCTGTCACCGTTGCCCCACAGGGCGTAGGCCTGCAGCCCGGCATCCCAGCGGGGATTGACGTCCCAGGTGGAGCGCGCGCCGGCGAGCTGCGTGAGCGTGGTGCCGGAGAAACCGTCGGTCCAGTCGATGGCGCGCTTGGCGGCGTAACGCGCGGTGATCTCCCAGCCACGTGTCGGCTGGATGTTGACGTTGCCGGCGATGATCCAGGCCATCTCGTCGAGGTTCAGTCCCGTGCCGAGCGTGGTGTCGAAGTCGCGCAGGTACTCCACCTGGCCGAGCGCATTCCAGACGTCGGTGTTCACCGGGCGGTAGGCAAAGCCTGACTGCACGCGCGCGAGCTCGCGTCCCTCCGGTCCCTGCGTCTGTGAGGTCGCTGAGGTCGCCGATGTCGTTGAGGTCGTTGAGGTCGCATCCTCCGCGGTAACGTACCCGGCAAGATCGGTCTGCTTCGTATAAAGCACGCGCTCGAGCAGCGTCCAGGAGGCATCGAGCTTGTGCGCGACGCCGGCGGTGAACAGCCAGGTGTGCGAGCTGGTGGAGGTTTCCCACTGTGCCTGGGACGAGGCTTTCCAATCGTGCGCTGCGGTGTAGTTGGCACCGAGCGTGAGGGCGGTGGCCGCGTCACTGACCACTCCGCCGAGCGGCTCGACGCGCTGCGCGCTCGCCGACAGCCCGATGCCGTCGTCGAGCTTCCACTGCTGGCGCAGGCCGGTCGCCGCCTCGCTGCTGCGCCCGTCGATGCCGTCGCCGACGCGGTACTCGTCGAACAGCTGCGTGTTGTCGGTCAGCGTCGTGCTCAGGCCGGCCACAGTGGTGTACTGCTGCACCGCCGGGTCGAGCGTGTAGGGGCCGTTCAGGCTGTTGATGAAATCGTGCTGCGCGTACAGGTGCGTGGTGGCATTCAGAGCGTAGGTGCCGCCGACACCATATTCCTCGCCTGTGCCGTCGACCGCTTTCTCGGCGAGCGCAAACGCCTCCGCGCCCTTTACATCCGGCACCGGCACGGTGAGCTTGACGAGCGCGGCGGTGTAGCCGGCCTCGGCGTTGTTGGTCCCCGGCGGCAGCACCGGCGGCGCCGGCGTCGTCGGTGAGACCATGCCGGGCAGGGCAGGGGCGGACAGTGCCGAAGCCGCGTTCGCCTCGCTGTGCAGCACGCCGACTTCCAGCTTGGCTTTGCCGTGCAGGGTGTGCTCGAGCTTCACGCCCGCGCCGGTCTGGTCGGCGCCGGTGACGCTGTCGGAGGTCCTGAGCACGTCGGCGACGAAGCGATCGGCGTCATCGAGGCGGTAGGCGCCTTTCAGGCCGTACTGCGATTCGCCGGCCTGCTGCAGGCTGTTCGGGTTGTAGAAATCCGCATCCGTGTGCGTGCCCCACACGTGCATCTGCAGCCGACTGTCCTCGTGCTGCAGATCGAGGCGTTCGCCGCTGCCGTCGCCCTGCACGTCGCTCGAGCTCCTGGCCACTTCCGCGATCGCGGTGGTGTGCGCGTCGAGCTTCTCCGTGAGGTTCACCCCCTCGAGGGTGAGCTCGTTGCCCGGGTCGGCGTCATGGATCGCGGTGGCGCCAAGCGCGAGACCCGGGGTCACCTGCAGCCGCGCGTCCGCCCCCTCCACCCAGTGCTTGGGTCCGCCGGCATCGAGCGAGTAGCTGACGTGGACGTAGACGGGATTCAGGTTCGCATCGACGCTCGGCACGGGATTGGTGAGCAGCAGCAGCCCGGTGTACGGCTCGATGGCGTAGTCGGTGAAGGGCGTGAGCGGGGTGTCGTTCAGGATCACCGACGGCTGGTTACGGTCGCGCGTGATGATGTCGACCTGCTGGCTGTTGGTGACGCCGCGCAGGTCGAGCTGGAACGGTCCTGAGGTACCGTTGGCGCGGAACTCGATGATGCTCTGGGTGCTGGTGGTGTCGCTGGCAAAGCCATCGAGCGTCACGCTGCCGAGCTGCCAGTGCGCCTTGGCGCCGTTCAGGGCGCGGGCGTACTGGGTGAGCTGGCGTGCCGGGTTGTCGCTTTGCGTGGTGTAGTCGCCGTACAGCGCGTAGTTGGTGCCGTTCTGCACCATGACGTACAGCTTGCCGGTGGACTGCGCGTCGAAGCCGCGCGCGGACGAGTCGCCGTACACCGGGTAGAACTGATCCGGCTGAATGTCGCGGAACAGCGTGGTGTCGGACGGCTTGTCCGAGTCGTACGCCAGCGTCAGGAGCGTCGAGCCCAGCACCTTGCCCTTGAGGAACAGCGCGGTGCGTGCCGCCGCATCGTCCTTGCCGCTGTCGAAGCCCGAGGAGACGTTGGCGATCTCGTTCTCGAACACGTCGGTGCTCTGCGCCGGCTGCAGTGCGGACGGGTTGAGGTTGCGCAGGTTGAGCGAGGCGGACACCAGGCCGACCCCGATCAGCGGCCGCAGGTTGGGCGTGAATTCGAGCGTGGTGGCGGCCTTTACCGCGCCGCTGGTGGCAGCGATGTCGGCCTTGCCCGGCTGCGCCGGCGGCATGAGCAGCAGCTGCGCCGCGCCGCCGGTGACGAACACCTGGTTACCGTCCGCCTTCGCCACTGCACCCTGGCCGTCGCTCGGGATCTGCCAGCGGCCGAGACTGGTACTCAAGGTGACGAGCGTGCGCGCCGCCACCGGCAGGCCGCCGGCGTCGCGCAGCAGCACCTTGACGGGCACCGCGGTGGCGGCGTCCGCGACGGCAGACGCGGGTGTCTCGAGAATGATGCGGGCGAGCGCGCCGGGGGCGAGCACGGCGATCTCGGCGCTGCCGCGCACGTTGCCGAAATCGTCGATGGCGCGCACCCGCAGCGCATTCGTGCCGGCCTTCAGATCCACGCCGATGTACTCCAGGGCCACCACTCCGGTCCTCTCCAGGGTGCTCTTCTTGCCGACCTGGCTGTCGGGGAGCGTCTGGCCGTTGACGGCGAGCTCGAGATGCGCGCCGAGCGGCCCCTTCACCTGCACCCGCGTCTGGGCGATCGGCAACACGTCGCCGTCCTTCAGGTTGATGAAGCCGACGCGGGCGTCGAGCTGCGGCAGCACTTCTTCGAGCGCCTCGGTGCGCAGTTGTGTCTGCAACGCGCGGAAATCGGCGTAGTTGCTGTCATCCGGCACCGGCGGTGCGGGCAGCTGCTGCTCGAGGAGCTGCGCGGCGCTGGTGCTGAGCCGCTGCGGCATGCCCTGCGCCTGCGGCGCGTACGGTCCGCCCGGATCAGCCACGGCGCCGAGCGGCGCGGCGGCGGCGGCAAAGGGCGAGATGCCGGCCATGCCGGAGGTCAGCGGCGCCTGCGGCAGCAAGGTGTTGCTGCCGGTGGTGGCATCGGGCGCCCCCGGCAGACGAATGACCCCGCTCGCCGGCAGCGTGCGCTGGTCGATGGTGGTGGAGGTCGCATTTGGCGACAGCAGGCCCTGCGCCGCCTGCAGGATCTCGGACGGATTGGTGAGCGCCTGGCGCCGCGCGGCGATCTGCGCCGCGAGATCCGCGCTGCAGCCGGCGAGCGCGAAGTCGGTCTTGTGCAGCTCGCCGTTGGTGAGATCGACGAAGGCGCTGCCGCCATCGAAGGCATTGCGGTTGTTGAGCACCTCGAGGCGCGTGCCCGCCGGCAGCGTCGTCAGGTCGACCTTGGCCACGTGCATGCGCGGGGTGAGGCCGTAGAGGCTGTACTTGCCATCCTCATCCGACACCACGTACGTGCCGTCCTCGAGATAGATGCGCACCCCCGGAATGCCGGGCGCGCCCGGATCCTGGATGCCGTTAGCGTTGCAATCGGCGAATACCTTGCCGATGAGGTAGGCGTCGTTGGAGAACACCCCGCCGGTGATCTGCACCGTGGCGCTCGCGTGGTTGGAGACGACGTGACCGCTGACCGCCTGCGCGAGGTTGGTGCCGGTGCCGCCCTGGGCGCCGGCGCCGATGCGCACGCGGTAGGTGAGAGTGACCTGTGCCGCCTTCGGCAGGGCGCCGAGCGTAAACTCGAGCGCCGGACCGGCCCCGCCGGCAGGCTCGGCGAGCCGCGCGCCGTTCAGGCGGGCGCTGCCGTGCACGTAGGTGAAGCCCGCCGGGAGCGCATCGCTCACCTGCGTCGCGGGCAGCGCCGTGCCGGTGTTGTTGTTGACCTGCACGGTGTAGTCGACGAAGTCACCGAGCTCGGCGGTGAGCTTGTCGGCGGTTTTCTGGATCAGCAGGCTGCCGGGCGCCACGCCCGGATCGAGCGGCACGTCGAAGTGCACCGCCGCATCCTGGGAGCCGGCGAGAACGAAGTTTTTCCCGTAGGAGCCGTGCGGATCGATGAGCCTGCCGGCCGGCTGCTGGGCCGGCGGTAGCAGTGAGGGGAACACGTAGCCGCCCGGGGCCGTGACGACCAGCCGGTAGGTACTCGGGGCCACGACCGGGAAAGCATAGCTGCCGGAGGCGGTGGTGACCACGCTCGAGGGTGCCGCGGTCACGCCGTCGGATTCGAGCACCCGCGCCGGGCCGCCCGCGTGGCCGCCGTTGCCCGCGCCGGTGACGTCGATGAGCTCGACCGTCGCCCCGGCGAGCGGCTGATTGGTGTGACTGTTGTAGACCACACCGGTTGGATCGATGAGGAGCGTGGTGGTGGCCGACACCGTGCCGCCCGCGCAATGCGTTACGCTCGCCGTGACGACGTCGTTCGGCAGCACCTCGAGCACCCCGTCACCGGAGACCACGGCGTGCGTCGCGGCATTCGCCGTGGGCACGTCAGGCTGGATACGGAACACGCCGGTGTTGGGCCCAGTCTCCACGGCGGTGAAGGTCTCGACGTCGCCCGTCAGGCGGCTGGTGATCGTGACCGGTACGGTGAGCGCCTGCGCGGGATTGTTGTTGCACAGGGCGGCACTCACCTGCAGGTACAGCGGGCTGCCCGGCTGCCCGGACACGCTCCCCGTGGCGTAAGTGCCGTTGGTGTAATAGCCGATGGTCGGGGCGATCACCGGCAGCGTGATGGTGAGCGTGTTGCTCGGCGTGCTCTGGGCGGCGCCCCCGGCGCTCGCGGCCCAGCCGACCAGCGCCACGGCGGTGATGGCGGTGCTGGCGTTGGCGTTGACGGCGACGATCAGCTGGCCGGAGAGCAGCGCGGCCGGCGGCAGCGTTGCGATCGCAAAGGCCACCGCGTCGATGACCGCGCCGGCGGGCGGCACGCTCAGCCAGGCGTTGGCGGCCGTGCCCAGCACGTGATAGAGCACCTGCGCGCCGGCTGTCACGGCGTGCGCGCTGGTGAAGGTGGTGTTGGCCGGCACCTGGAAGGTCAGCATCACCAGGCTGGCGGGCGCGCCATTGACGCTGACCGTGATCGGTTGCGCCGTCGTGCCAGTGTTGTCGGCGCTCGCCGTCAGGGCGAGCGCGGACCCGGGAGTGCTCGAGCCGGAGGGTGAAGTGACCGTCGCGGTGATCACCGGCATGTTGCCGGTGACGACCGCGGCGCTCACCGTGTTCGAGCCGATGCCCACCTGCTGCAGCGTGGTGGAGTCGGTGTAGACGCCGCTCGCGGTGTTGGTGATGACCGCGCCCGCAGGGGGCGGCGCGGCCTCGCCGGCCGCCCACAGGCAAAGCAGCGTCCCGGCGAGCAGGACGTGGCGAAGAAAACGGCGGCCCATGGGACGCGGCGCGGCGCGTGGCTCAGGGGAGGGCAGGCCTCCCCCGCCACGGACTGCGCTCAGTGATTGACCGCGACGCTGAAGGTGACGACGGCGGCCTGCCCGGGCGTCAGCGTGCCCACGTTGGCGCTCAAGGAGCCGGTTCCGCCCACCGCCGGCGCACCGCCGGCGATCGTGCCCACCGTGGTGGCCGGCGCAGTGCTGAGCGTCGTGTAGGTCGGCGTCGCATCGGAGACCACTACCGCGGTGGCGTTGCTCGAGCCGGTGTTGGTCACCGTGATCTGGTAGTCGACGCACTGCGCGGGCTTGGCGCTGATGGCGGTAGCGGCGTACACCGTCCCGCCGGTCGGGCCGGTGCAGCCGGCATCGAGCGCCTGCAGCTTCACCAGCGTCAGGTTGCCCGCCACCACGGTGGTGGTATCGATGGCCACCGCGGGCGCCGGGACGGTGGAGACGTAGGTGCCGTTGGTGGTGGTGGCGGTGTTGGTCGTGGTGTTGACCGCCCCCAGCGTGGCGCTGGCCGGAGCGATCACCTTGACGAAGATGGTGATCGACTGCCCGGGGGCGAGGCCCGCCGCGAGACCGGTGACGGTGTTGAGGTTGCCGGTGATCTGCGGGTCACTCGCGTCGAGTGTGGTGCCGCCGTCGGCGTCGTAGTAGAGCTGCGACGTCCAGCCGGCCTGGTTGTTGGCGCTGGTGAAGGCGATGCTGCTCACCGTGCCGTTGCCCTCGACGACGTTGCCGTTGTTGGTGAGGGTCTGTGTGTAGACGTAGGAAGCGCCGGCCGCCACCTGCCCCGAGTGGTTGGGCGTGAAGGTGATCGCGCGCATCGCATTCACCGTCACCGCATCGTGGATGGTGTCGGTCGCGCCCGAATTCGGCGACAGGCCACGGAAGTAGATGTCGTTGCTGCTGGCGGCGTAGCCGGCCGGCACGCTCACGACCGCGCACACCACCACGTTGCCGAGCGAAGCCACGGTGCCGGTATTGGTGAGGCTTGCGCCGGTGGTCGAGCAGTTGCCCGAGCCGCCGTCGGCCTTGAAGGTCACGGTCCACCCCGCAGGCAGCGTCTGGCTGGAGAAGTTCGCCACCGTGCTGGCCGCCAGGTTGTAGTTATCCGGCGACGCTCCGCGGTTGTTGGCCACCACGATGAACGTCGTGCTGGTGCCCGGGTTGGTGGCGTTGGTGATGACCGGGGAGGCTTCCGGTCCCGGGCCCTGGCCGGGCGCCGGGGTAACGGCGTTGAAGGGGCTGTTGTTGGTGATATCCAGCGAGGCGGACGAGATCGCGCTCAGCGTGTCGGTCGCGGTCGCCGAGACCGCCGAGTTGAACACGGAGGTGGCGGTCTTCTGCACGGTGAACGGCGCACCGGTGTTGGTGGCGTTCGCCGGCAGGTTGGCCTTGACGATGACGTTGTAGGTCGCCCCGGCGGTGAGCGGCCCGGTATCGGGGATGCCGTCGCCGTTGGTATCGGTCAAGGGCGTGACGCCGTCGCTCTTGAAGAGCTGGAACGTCGTGCCGGCGGGGAACGTGCTGGTGCCGACCGCAATATTGAAGGTGTCGGTGCCGTTGCCGGTGTTCGTCACGAGATTGGTGAAGCTCACCGAGGAGCCGGGCGCTGCCGGTCCGGCGACGGTCTGGCCGCCCAGGGTCACCGCGGCGGTCTGGCGGACCGTGAACGGCACGGTGTTGGTGGTGCCGCTGGGGGTGCCGCCGCCGCCGTTGCTGTAGGTGTAGGTCGCGGTGTTGTTGAGCGTGCCGGCCGGCGTCGCCGCCGCCACGTTCACCTGGAACGTCACCGTCCCGGACTGCCCGGCAGTCACCTGCGCGAGCGTCGCGGCGAAGGTGGTGCTCGCGGCCGTGTAGCTCGAGATGATGGTGTTGGGCGCGGTGCCGGTGGTGCCGCCGGTGTCGGACAGGGCGGTGCCGCCCGTCACGCTCCAGCGCGCGGAGCCTGCGACATAGGTAAGCCCGGCCGGGATCACGTCGGTCAGCGCCACGCTGGTGGCAGTGCTGTTGCCGGTGTTCGTGTAGCTCAGCGTATAGGTGTACGGACCCGAGCCCGCGTTGCCGCTCGCGGCGCTCACCGCCTTGGTGACGACCACGGCGGCGTTATTGGTGACGGTGGTGGTGTCGGTGTTGTTCGCGGTCTTGGTGTTGTCGAACACGCTGGTCGCCGTCACCGTGATCGCGTTGGTCTGCCCGGCGGTGGCCGTGCCCGGCAGCGTCGCCGCGACGATGAAGCGGAAGGTCGCGTTCGAGTTGACCGGGCCGCTGGACGTGAGGGCTGGACCCGTCGGCTGGCCGCTGCCGTTATCGGCGAAGATCTGCACACTGCTCATCGTGAAGCCGCCGGCATTGGCGGTCGTCAGGTTGAACGTGTCGGTGCCGTTGCCGGTGTTGGTGAGGGTGTGCGGGTAATACACCACGCTGCCGGCGGTCGCGTTCTGCGCACCGTTCTGCGTGAGGGTGAGACTGCCCACCTGCTGCACCGTGGTCTGCACCACGTTGGAGGTAACCGTGTGGACCACACCGGAGGTATCGGTGTAGGTCGCCGAAGCCTGGTTGGTGATGGAGGTACCGGCGGGCGGCGGCGTCGCCTGCACGCTGGAGAGCGCGGCGATGGCGATGGCGGCGGCGGCGATGGCGCACGCGGCGCGCCGCAGCCGGCCCGTTACGGTGGCTGCGGATCTGGATACTTGCGATGCGATCACGATGGACTCCCTGAAACTGTTCTTTGGATGTCGAGGTTGGGTGCGGACGCTGCAGCGCTAGCCCCGTGGCGGGGCGGCGGCCGCGGCGACCGCGGGCGTTGTGGTGTTGACGCGCACGCGTGCGCTCACCTCGCGGGTCGCACCCGCGGCCAGCGTGCCGAGGCTCCAGCGCAGCGCGCGGTAGTCCTCGAACGGGACCGGTACCAGACGCTCGCTGCCGTCGGCCTGGCGCACGCGACGCCGCAGCGGCAGCGGCGCGAAGCTCGTGCCGTCGGTGCTGGCGAGCGCTTCCGGCGGCAGCTGCGAGCCGTCGACCAGCGTCGTGCCCGCGGGGATCGGCAGGCTGGCGATCAGACCCTGCACTGCGGCAGAGGAGTGATTGGTGTAGCTGACGCGGTATTCGAGGACGTCGCCGGGTTTGCTGGCCTGCACCGAATGCAGCACGGTCTTGCCGTCCAGGGTCTCCACCTGCTGGACCTGCAACTGCGAACTGACGGGTGCGGACTGCGCCCAGGCGGCGCCCGCAACACACAGGCACGCCAGCCAGAGTGACCGGGGCGATGGCGATATAAAACGCATACTTACCTTTCCTTATCGATCCAAGTTGAGACCGGGGCGCAACCTTCGCCTCGACATAGGTATTTGAGCGGATTGACCCAACGTCACCGGCAACCGATTTCACAGAACAAGGCGTCCTACAGGGGATGCGGGTCACAACTTCGCGGCCGCGGGCGCAAAGTGCGACCTGCGTCGCACTGGGCGCCTGCGCGACTCCCCCAATAGGTAGATGACATCCAACCCAACACGCGACGTGCGTCGCAGCTGCACACGGCACCTGTGGTGCCGCGGCCAGGCGGGTTAGCGCGCGTCAGACGCGCGTCATAGGGGGACTTTAGCGTGGGCAGCGGCGACGAGCGTCGACGCCGCCGGAGTGCCCGGGAGCTTCAGCGTTCGTAACGTATGAACGAGGTGCGATGCGCGAGCGTGTCGTATAGCGCGCGCCCCGGGGCATTGAACTCCTGCGTGAGCCAGTAGACGTTCGCCGCCTGCGCCTGGTCCGCCGCGGCGTACACCGCGTGGATCAGCGCGCGGCCGACGCCGCTGCCGCGGGCCTGGCCGTCGACGAACAGGTCCTCGAGATAGCACAGCGGCTGCAGCGACCAGGTGGAGGGGTGAAACAGGTAGTGCGCGAAGCCGACGAGCGTGCCGTGTCGCTGCGCCACCAGGGCGTACGGTTGCACCCCGGGCTCGATGAGCCGTGCAAACGTCGCCTCGGTGACTTCGGGCGGCAGGTGCTGGCGGTAGAAGTGCAGATAACCGTCCCACAACTGTTGCCATTGTCCGCGGTCGGCTGCCTCGAGGCTCCTGATCTCATGCATGGCGGGTCCTACGAAGGTGAATCCTTGAAGCGCTATCCTCGCGCGCTTTGCGCGCGACCTCCAGGTGAGCGGGGCGGGCGGATGCGGCGGTGCGGCGGGCGGAGCGGGCGCGCGAGCCGGCGCGGCGGCGGGACCTGGCGTGGCGGCCCCGGCGGTGCCGGAGTAGGCTTCCCCGCCGGAGGGCACGCGATGCGCACCCACACCCTGATGCTTCGCCATCTCGCCGCTGTGACGGTGCTGCTGCTGGCGGCCTGTGCCAGCACGACTTTCACCTCGACGTGGAAGGCACCCGACGTACAGGCGCTCAAGCCTGCCGGCAAGACGATCGCCGCGGTATTCGTGTCGCGCAACGAGAGCCGGCGGCGCAGCGCTGAGGATCTGCTGGCAGCGGATATCAGCCGGCGCGGCGCCCATGGCGTCGCCGCCTACGCGCTGCTGCCCGACGACCTGCGGGGCGATGGCGCGGCGGCGCGCGCGAAGCTCAAAGCCGCCGGGGTCGACGGCGTCGTCGTGATGCGCGTCGTCGGGCGCGATCAGCGCGTCAGCTACACGCCCGCTTACGTGATGCCGGCCTACTACGGCGCCTTCGGCCCGTATTGGGGCTACGGCTGGGGCGCGGTGTACCAGCCGGGATACCTGCAGTCGGACACCGTGGTGTCGGTCGAGACGCTGGTCTATTCGCTGACGCGCGACCAGCTGCTGTGGGCGAGCACCAGCCGCACGACCAATCCGCGCGACCTCGACAACCTCGTGAGCGAAGTCGCCGACGCCACCACCCGGGAAATGATCAGGCAGGAGTTGCTGGCGCCTTGAGTCCGCATCCTGCGGGCGTGCCCGCGTCTGCCTCAGCGGTCGAGCTCGGGGTAGTGCCGGAACAGGTCCTCGTTGTTGAACGCCACGCGGCGGTCGGAACCGAGGTAGCGCGCAATGCGTGGCCGCGCAAACGCCGCATCGTGCAGCGCGGATAGCCGCCGCCGGCGGCGCAGCGCCTGGCGCGTGTGCGTGGGGAAGGCGTAGCGCAGTCCGGCGAGCAGCTGCGCCATGGACAGGTCCACGTACCCTAAGCGCGCGCCCACCATCCACGGTCCGCGGGCGCGATTCAACTCGAGCACCCGCTCGAAGTAGCCGAGGAACTTCGGCAGCCGCACGGCGAGGAAATCCCTGGTGCGCCGGCGGGCCGCGGCCTTCTGCTCCTCGTAGGCATAGCCGTCGCCGAGCGGATGATGCGTGTGAAAGACTTCCTGGTAGAGATCGAGGATGGTGAGCTCGAGCTGGTGGGCCCACAGCTTCCCCGCCTCATCCGCCGGTGCGAGCCGCAGCCTCTCCCCGAGGAACAGCAGGATGTTCGGCGTCTGCGCGATCAGGCGTCGCCCGCTCCTGAGCACCGGCGGCGCAAAGGGCGGACGGGCGTCGCCCCGGGCCGCCAGCGCCCCGAGGATTGCCGGCACGCCACCGCCGCCGCGCTCCGGGAGCGCGGCGACATCGACGTAGCGCGCCGCGCCTTCTTCCAGCGCCAGGCGAATGAACTCGCCGCGCCCCTGGATTCCCGGCCAGTAATACAGGTAGTAGGTCATATGTCTCTCCGTACTTTCCGCAGCGCAGATCACGCCGGGGAAACGTGACGCCGTTTGGAATAGCGGACGGCGCGAGCCGCGGCGCCGCGACTGAGTGCGCGAATCGTGACGGGGTCAGGGACCTGCTGCCGCCGCTCTTGACAATAATGCTACGAGGACAGGCACGACCGAAAATCCATGCCCAATATATCCGCGAGCGCCAGACTGCGTGCACTGCCTGCGGTCCTGACGCTCCTCGCCAGACGCACCCCCGCAGATCAGCTCGCGGGCGCGGCGCACAGCACCTGGAGCGAAGGCCCGCCGTTCGCGGACGCGCAGCAGCTGCTCGCGGCCGAGGTCGCGGCGGATGGGGTGATTCTCTACCCCGCCGACGCGCACCAGGCGCTCACCTGGCTGCAGGCGCTGCGCCGCGCGCCGCGCTTCGCGCTCGCGCCGATCTTCCTCAATCGCTCCTGCGGGGCGGCCGTCGATTCCCTGAGCGACGGGCTCGCGTCGAACCTGGACGTCGCCGCGCCCAAGGCTGCTGCCATTGCCGCTCGCGCGGCTGCGCTCGGCCGGCGGCCCACCGCGGAGGGCGACGAGCGGCTGCTCG
>Ga0210394_10000194_pt1 | contig 146549 bp, 110 predicted proteins | sample IncBWC12MmetaG_FD_160121 | JGI IMG/M metagenome (GOLD analysis project Ga0210394, IMG submission 160121) | Forest soil microbial communities from Barre Woods Harvard Forest LTER site, Petersham, Massachusetts, United States - Inc-BW-C-12-M | ecosystem: Environmental > Terrestrial > Soil >... | reverse complement strand
CGACGGGACCAACGAGTACTTTGAATCGGTACTTCGGACACCAGACGAAGTGATACTTGAGCGAGTAAAGGGCAGCGATGCTGACTCTGTAGCGATTGTCAATCACAGATCGAGCGTAGCACGGAAGTTAGAGATATGCAGGAAATCGCACAGAAGGAGAACCGCATTCCTCTGCCTGCTAAAGCGAGCAGTTCCCTGCGGTTTTTAATCTATGGAATTGCAAGTGAAGAGGTGCCGCGGGAAACGGCCGCTCGCGCCAATTTAGTTCCCTTTGGCAGGGATCGTTTGACGCAGGGGCTTTTCGCTTTTGGCGGCGTCTTTTTCAGGTTGGCCGGGGACCAGCTGGTATCCATGTTTTCCCGGGCCGGGAAAAACTTGCGACAGCGCCATCAGATTGGAGTACTTATTGAAAGCGATTTCCGCGGCATGAATTGTGTGGTCCGCCGGGATGGACACCGCTTCCACCTTGACGGACGCACCGCCGCGCGGATTGCTGAATTCCAGCGTTGGTTTGGCGGCGCCTGGAACTTCGCGAATGACGAAGTTGCCCTCTGGAAACGTGGTGTTCCCCACCACGAACGGACGGGACATCCTGAATACAATTTGCGTAGTGATTTGAGCGCTGGCGGCGAAGGCGCCGATGATCAGCGCCAGCACGATAAAGAGCGCGAGCTTTCCAGCGAGTGGCTTCATGAGTGAAATCTCCTTGCGGGCGCATTCTGCAGGCGAGGATATTTCTCATCCGCGACAATGTCCACAGCAAAAAATGCCTTTGCGGTGCGCTATCGCGACGATGCCACCAGCCACCCAGCGGTGCTATGCTCGACGCGTGGGAACGCAGGATGAGGCACAACAGGAACGGGCGCGCGCAGGTCTTTGCGCCGGTTGCGTGCACGCCCGGCGAATCGAATCCGATCGCGGCGCGAGATTCTATTTGTGCGAGCTCTCAGCAACGGATCCGGCGTATCGAAAATATCCGGCGTTGCCGGTGATGCGTTGCGCAGGTTACCAAGCAAAAACTTAGCGCACACGAGACAGCGGCAACGGGAGGGAACTCATGGCCATTCAAACTGTGCTGCAACTGGGCGATCCGAAATTACGAGAAATCGCCGCGCGCGTCGCGAATCCCCAATCGCCGCAGATCGCCGCGCTGATAAAAGACCTCGCTGACACGCTCGCGTACTGGCGAGCGACCACCGGATACGGCCGAGGCATTGCCGCGCCGCAAATCGGCGTCGCGCAGAGCGTGATTCTCCTGCAATTACCCGGCGCGCAGCCGTGGCCGCTGATCAATCCGGAAATTATCGAACGCAGCGCGGAGAAGGTTGTGGTGTGGGACGCCTGCCTTAGTTTTCTTTCGATTTTCCTGCAGGTGGAACGCCACCGCGAGATCAGGGTCCGCTATCAGGATGGGCAGGGGCAACAGCAGGAGATTCAAGCGGGCGCGGAGCGGGATCTCGCCGAGTTGCTACAACACGAAATCGATCACCTGGACGGAATCCTGGCCGTGGATCGCATTACGGACATGCGCACGCTGTGCACGCGCGGGGAATTCGAAAAGAGGTATCGCGCTACCAGTCCGTACGCTGCAAGCGCCGCACTTTAGCGCGTCGACCGAGCCAAGCACACAGTCGAACCGAGATCCTTCGCCGGGCTCAGGACGACGGGGTGCCACGCTTGGAGCGCAATCGGCAAAGCTAGCAAGAAGATTCACGCCCCGGCACGTGGGTGGGGCGAGGCGATATTACTTCGCGGCGACGGTAGTGCGGTGCAGGCGATCCTGCAACGCTTTGTTCTCGCTGCGAATTTCCGCAGGCAGCCGGTCACCGAAAATCTCGAAAAATTTTGCCGTTGCTTCTGCTTCCGCGGACCAATCATGCGCATCCACCCGCTGCAACTCATCCACCACCGGCCGCGAAATCGCCAAACCATCCAGCGTCAGCGAACCCGGCGCCGGCACAAAACCGATCGGCGTTTCGGTGGCAGCAGCGCGTCCTTCGATGCGGTCCAGCATCCACTTCAGGACGCGCACGTTTTCGCCATACCCCGGCCACAAAAACTTCCCGCTGGCATCCTTGCGGAACCAGTTCACATGGAAAATCTTCGGCGGGTGCTTGATCTTCGGTCCCATTTCCAGCCAATGCTGGAAATAATCCGCCATGTTGTAACCACAGAAGGGAATCATCGCCATGGGATCGCGTCGCGGCACGCCCACGGCGCCAGTCGTAGCGGCGGTAGTTTCCGAAGCCATCGTCGCGCCCACGAAAACTCCGTGCTGCCAGCTGCGCGATTCGTAAACCAATGGCGCAAGCCGTTCACGGCGCCCACCAAAAATAATCGCAGAAATAGGCACGCCCTCCGGATCTTCCCAATGCGCAGAAATCGAAGGCGACTGCCGAGCCGGCACGGTATAACGTGAATTCGGATGCGCCGCCGGACCTTTCTCCGGCGACCACGGCTCGCCCTTCCAATCTATCAGCCCCGGCGGCGGAGGAGTGCCGATTCCTTCCCACCACGGTTCGCGCGCCCCGCTGATCGCCACGTTCGTAAAAATCGTATCGTGGCGCAATGCCGCCATCACGTTCGGATTGGTCTGCGCATTCGTTCCCGGCGCTACGCCAAAAAATCCGTTCTCGGGATTGATCGCGCGCAACGTGCCATCCGCGCCGATGTGCATCCATGCGATGTCGTCGCCCACGGTCCACACGCGATATCCCTGCGATTCCAGCGCCGAAACCATCATCGCCAGATTGGTCTTCCCGCAAGCACTGGGAAACGCCGCGGCCATGTAGGTCACTTTGCCCGACGGATCTTCCAGACCGAGAATCAGCATATGCTCGGCCATCCAGCCTTCCGAACGCGCCATCCAGCTGGCAATGCGCAACGCAAAACACTTTTTCCCCAGCAATGCATTTCCGCCGTAACCGGAGCCCACGCTCCAGATTAATTTTTCCTCCGGGAAATGCATCACGAAGCGGCGTTCCGGGTTCACGCCGGCCAAAGCGTGCAGCCCCGGCACAAAATTATCGCTATTGCCGATGCGATCCATCGCGGCCTTGCCCATGCGCGACATGATGCGCATGCTCGCGACCACGTAGCGGCTGTCCGTAATCTCCACGCCCACGCGGCTGTAAGGAGAATTTTGCGGGCCCAAAATATATGGCGCGACGAACATCGTCCGCCCCTTCATGGAGTCTTCAAGAATCGGCCGCACCCGGGCCTTGCCGTCCGCGGGCGACATCCAATTATTGGTGGGGCCAGCGTCGTCCTTCTTACTGGTGCAGATGAAAGTGACGCTTTCGGTGCGGGCGACGTCGTTCGGATTGCGGCGGTTCAGATAACAGCGCGGGTAGGTCGTCTCGTTCAGTTCCGTGATGATGCCATCGTGCATCAGCCCGGCGAGGAAGCGACTGTTTTCCTCTTCCGAGCCATCGCACCAGACAATCTTGTCCGGCTGCGTAAGACGCGCGGATTCCTCTACCCATTTTTCCAGTGGTGTGGACACCTGATCTCCGGAATGAGGTCGCCGGGGTGCTGTCCGGCTAGCGGGCCGGGCTGGTCGCGACCGTGTTTATGAAAGCTTATAGACCAGAAAAGTCTAGGCCACGATTCGGGGAATTGCAAGTATGAGCGCGGTCGAATGTCCATACCACGCTTGCAATTGCGGCTTTACTCCTGGCGAAGTGCCTGCATGGGATCCACCAGCGTCGCGCGATGCGCCGGGATGAAGCAGGCTAGCAGCCCCGCGAGCAGCAGAGCCGCGGCCACCGCGCCGAACGCCGCAAAATCGAACACCGCAACGTTATAGAGCAAGCCGTGCATCACTTTTCCCACGGCGTAAGCTCCGAAGAGGCCCAGCGCGAGCCCGGCGCCCGCCAGAAGCATTCCTTCTTTCAGGATTAAGGCCAGTACGCGTCCTTGATCAGCGCCGAGCGCCATGCGCAGGCCGATCTCATGAGTGCGTTGCGCCACGGCGAAGGACATCACGCCGTAAATCCCCACCGCAGCCAGCAGCAGCGCGATCGCCGCGAAGCCTCCGAACAAAAACGCTGTGAAACGTTGCTGCGACAACGATCGGTCCATGATTTGCTCCATGGTCCGGGGCTCACTCAAGGGCAGATCTGGATCCATGGACTGCACGATTCCGGCGATGTTCCTTGTCAAGTTGTCGGGTTCCACCGCCGCACGCAGCGCGATAAGCGCCTGCGGCCAAGGACTCTGCGAGAAAGGCACGTCAATTTCGGGGAAGTCTTCTTCCAGTCGGCCGTTGCGGACTTCTTTGTAGACGCCCACGATCTGCCATGCAGTCGCATCGCCAAATTTGGGGGTGCCTGGAACCAGCTGTTGCACGAGGATGCGCTGAGACAGAGGATCGGCGCCGGCGAAGAATTTCTTGGCGAAATTTTCATTCACGACGGCTACCTGCACGCCGCCTGGCAGATCCTGATCGTTGAATGCGCGCCCCTTTGCCATGCGGATGCCGAACACCTTGAAATAATCCGGCGTGACCATGTTGAAGCCCGCTACCGGCCGCTGCGACATATCCGTGACTTCTTTGCCGGCGATTTGGAACGGCAATCCGAATCTCACGCCTTGCAGCGGCATGCCTTCGGAAGCCGAGACGGAAGTGACGCCCGGCAGCGCTTCAATTTTTTCGAGCAGCTGGCGATAGAAAGTCGTGATTTGCACGGGGTCGGTCATTCGGCCTCGGGTCACGGGCAGCTCAAATGTGAGCAAGTGATCGCTGCGGAATCCCAGGTCCACATGCGCGAGGTTCCACAGACTGTGAATGGCAAGGCCGCCGCCGGCCAGCAAGGTCAGCGCCAGCGCAAACTCAGCAATCACCAGCGCGCGCCGCAAGCCGTGCCGTCCCGCGCCGCGTACCGCCCCACCGCCTTCCTTCAGCACCTCATTCAAATTCATGCGCGCCGCTCGCCACGCGGGTGCGCAGCCGAATAGAACCCCCGCTAGCATCACGGTCCCTACTGTGAATAGCAGCACCGGAACGCTCATGCGCACGTCTGTTTCCGAAAGCAACGTGTACGGCGGCATCGAAGCCACAATCGCTTTCATCAATACCCACGCCAAGCCGATTCCTAGCACGCCGCCCACGGACGCGAGAGCGAGGCTCTCGATCAGGAACTGCATAAATATTTGCCGCCGCGAAGCGCCCACTGAAGCTCGCACGGCCACTTCTCTTTGCCGCGCTGCGCCCCGCGCCAGCAGCAGGTTTGCCACGTTGGCGCAGGCGATCAGCAGTACGAAACCCACCATCCCCATCAGCAGCGGCAGGCCGTTTTTTACGCCGGAATTCAGGAAATCGTTCTTCAGTGGCTCGACGCTCACACCCCAGCCCTTATTCGATTTCGGATAATCCTCCGCGATGTGCCGCGCCACCGTGTCCATATCGGCGTTCGCTTGCGCGATGGTTACTCCGGGCTTCAGGCGCCCTAACACAACCAGCGAATGAAAATCGTGGTTGATTTGATCCGGAGTGAATACCATCGGCACTACCACTTGGCGGTCCAAGCGATCGGGCTGCCCGGGAGGCTGCACGCCGATCACGGTGTAGAGTTCGCCGTTCAGATGAATCTGTTTGCCGATGATATTTGGATCAGCGCCGAAATAGTTCTGCCACAGTTTGTGCGTGATCACCACCACGTGGTCTTTGCCCGCTACTGCCTCTTCCGGCAGGATGTAACGCCCCAGGAAAGGCTTGTCGCCAATCAACTGATCCAGAAATCCCGGCGTCAAATAGCTGCCGGCAATCTGCTCCGGTATCGCGCCGGTGGAGAGATTGAATCGATCGTCGCGCACCACTCCCAGGATCTGGAAAACCTTGCTGTCCCGCTGCCAATCCAGATAGTCGCCCGCCGAAACGGAATTCCTGTGGCCGCCGATGCTGGACCACACCACCACCAATTGGTCCGGCTGCGGATACGGAAACGGCGCGAGTAAGGTAGCGTAGAAGATGCTGAAGATCGCGGTGTTCGCGCCAATCCCCAGCGCGAGCGCGAAAATCGCCACCGCCGCAAATCCAGGATTTTTTCGAAGCAAACGAAAACCAAAGCGGGTATCACGCAGGAAGTTTGCCATGCGACGCTCTCCTTGTCCGGCAAAGAAGACCAACCAAGCCCCGGTAAAGGTCACGATTCGAGCGACTCGTTCATCCCAATGAACCCAGCACCAACGCGCGATGCGCAGTGCCAGGTCCGCGAACAGGCAAATCCTACATCAACTCGAAGATTTCTTGCGCAAGAAATGAGATCTGCGCGCGACGCTTTTCGCTTCCCACAGCGGCAAATTTCGCTCCCTTCCCGGTACGCCCGCCTCGTATTTCGATCCAATTCCAAAGAGGAAGAATGGATTTCGTCGTGCTAATCGAGGCGCACGGAAGTGATCCTCCGCATTCCTGATTATGTCGCCGAACGCTTGGCGCCAGCCGGCGGCGACGTGTCTCGCCTCGCGCCGGAGGCACGCGCGCCGGAAGGCTACCGCGAGTACGCCTTGACGCTCTAGCAAGTCTCCGAAACACTGGGCTTGGCTCGAGTCGAAACCGACGATTTCCTGGGCCGGCATAATGTTCCTGTTGCCGCAATCGGAAAAGCAGACCTGGACCGCGAAGCGGCGATATTCGAAGCTGCATCACGCCGTCAACCTCGCTGACGAAGTCGCTGCATGATCGCTGTTTCCAACCCGACACCACTGTCATATCTGATCGCCATTAAGCCAGTCGTCGTCGGCACGAATGCTATAATTGGCAAATCATGTTCGCGCGCAAGCTGCAGGCAGACTTGGTGATCGGCAACGAGAGGCGCCCCGCCCCGCTCGATTGGCTCGACAGCTTTTGCATGCGGAATTTTACCGGCTCGGCGGAATTTGACGATACGTTGCCCACCGCCGAAGGCCGCCTTGAAGCAGGCCTCGCAGTAAACCCTGCGCGCTTAGCGCAGGCCATGAGCGAGTGGTTCTCAAAACGAGGGAAGGGCAACGGCCAACCAATAACAATCGAGCTGCGAGAAGAGGAATCGTCGAAATAAGGGCGGGCTCGTATCGCCCCACCCGCGAAACCCAAACCAATCCAGGTCCCGCCTTTCCAAAACAATACGGAATTCCGGATATTGCCTACGCAGAATGAAAGACTACAAAAAAAAGAAGAGCCGAACACTCCCTGCGTATGATTGGGGCGTTGCAGCGGTCATCGCAGGAGGAGTTCGGCTCCTCACACTCAATTCGACGCGCAGCGCAAAAAATAGTTAGCAGCCTCTTTATTCCGCAGCCTCGAAGATCCCGTCTTTTTCCTCGGGCCCGCCTATACCACGGTTCAGCAAAGCCTTAATCTGCGGCATGGCCGCGCGCGTCGAATCCTCGCCGGCGGCAATCAATTGCGGCGTTTTCACAAATTCATCCCACAAAATGTGATGCACGTTCGGCTCGATCAGCACGTCCGTCATCCCGCGCCACGGCTGTTTGGCCACGGATTGAATAATCGAGAACGAGCGGCTGATCACTTCAATCGTGTTGCGCGGTTTGGAATCGAGCAGCCCCGGTTCCAGGTGAATTCCAATCACCATCTCCGCGCCCATCTTGCGCAGCGCCGGCGACGGCACCTGTTCCGTCAGAAATCCATCCACCAGGTAATGCCCCTGATGTTCCACCGGCAAAAAGAGCCCGGGATACGCGCAAGAAGCCCGCAGCGCCGGCCCAATCTCGCCCTCAGTGAAGTGAATCGAAGTGCCCTTCAGCAAATCCGTCGCCACGATCGCCAGCGGTATGCGCATCTCGTGAAAATATTTCGCCGGCGTCAGCCGATGCAGAAAATCCTGCAGCGGTTCGTTGGAAGCCATGCCCATCCGCGAAAGCGTCCAGCGCCCGAAATCGCGAAACCGTGTGATCGCCGCCTGCTGCGCCATATGATCCAGCGTCGCTCCGCTGGCATAAGCGGCCGCAATCAACGCGCCCACCGAAGTGCCCGCGATGAAATCAATCGGGATTTCGTGTTCTGCCAGTGCGCGCAACACTCCCACGTGCGCCACGCCGCGCGCGAATCCTCCGCCCAGCGCCAGCCCCACCCTCGGCCGTTCGCCGGTTGTACCATAAGCGAAGCTGCGCAATCCGCGGATGGCTTTCCCCAGCCATTTTGTGGTGTTTCCGATGTCTGACATGCACGTCCCTTCACATCACTTTAACTCATTTCCAGCTTCAGGGTCTTTCCGGTTGACCGCTCCGTACTGCTTTTGTAACCTCACTGGTTGGGTAAACGCCGAAAGGAACTCCAGTGAAACGACGCATTGAACGCGTAGCTGTGCTGGGAGCAGGCACGATGGGTGCGCGCATTGCCGCGCACTTGGCGAACGCCGGCATCCCTTGTTACCTGCTGGACATCGTTCCGCCCAGCCTCACTCCCGCGGAACAAAGCAAGGGTCTGACCCTCGATAGCCCCGCGGTGCGTAATCGCATCGTTCTCGCCGGCTTCGAAGCCGCCAAAAAATCCCGCCCCGCTGCATTTTTCACGCCCGATACCGCACGCCTCGTCACCCCCGGTAATCTTGAAGATAACATCGCCTGGTGCGGCCAGGTGGATTGGATCATCGAAGCCGTCGCCGAAAATCTTGAAATCAAGCGCAGCCTTTTCAGCCGCGTCGAAGCCGTCCGCAAGCCCGGAACTATCGTCACCTCGAACACTTCCGGCCTGCCGATTCACCTGATCGCCGAAGGCCGCTCCGAGGATTTTCAGCAGCACTGGGCCGGAACGCATTTCTTCAATCCGCCGCGCTACATGAAATTGGTCGAGCTAGTCCCTGGACCGAAAACGCTCCCCGAAGTGCTGCAATCGCTCGACGAAATCTGCGACTTGCGCCTGGGCAAAGGCGTCGTCAGCGCGAAAGACACTCCCAATTTCATCGCCAATCGCATCGGCACATTTTCCATGCTCAACGCGATCCGCCAGATGCAAGCGCTGGAAATGACCATCGAGGAAGTTGACACCTGCACCGGGCCCGCCATCGGCCAGCCCAAGTCCGCCACGTTTCGCACCGCAGATCTGGTGGGGCTCGACATCCTCGTGCACGTCGTGCGCAATATTTACGACAACGCGACGACGGACGAATCGCGCGATATCTATAAAGTCCCGCCGTTCATGACAGAAATGCTCAAACGCGGCTGGCTCGGTGACAAAAGCGGCGGCGGCTTCTACAAGAAAGTAAAGCAGGGCGGCGAATCCGAAATCCTCACGCTCGACTGGCAAAAAATGGAGTATCGCCCGCGCCTGAAAGCGAAATTCCCTTCGATCGAAGCCGGCAAAGCAATCGAAGCCACGCGCGAACGCCTGCGCGCTCTGCTCGCCCCTGCTCTCGATGGAAAGGGCGGTGACAAAGCCAATCGTCTGCTCTGGTCCAGTCTCAGCCAAACGTGCCTGTACGCCGCCCGCCTCATGCCGGAAATCTCTCACAGCGTAGTGGACCTGGATCGTGCCGCCCGCTGGGGTTTCGCATGGGAGCTTGGCCCTTTCGAAGTGTGGGACGCAGTCGGCGTCGAGCGCATGGCCAAAGCTCTGGAACGCGATGGACAAGAGTTGCCGCCGCTCGTGCGCAAAGTTCTCGATTCGCCCACGAAATCTTTCTACCAATCCGAGAAGGGAACCACGCGCTATTTCGACGTTGCCGCGCAATCTCTGCAGCCCGTCCCCGAGCCTGCAGGAATCATCATCCTGAAATCCCTGCAAGATCGCAGCGGCGTCGTCCAGAAAAATGCCGGCGCGAGCCTGCTTGACCTCGGCGACGGCGTGCTCTGCTGCGAATTTCACTCCAAGATGAATTCCATCGGCGGCGATCTGGTCGCGATGATTCATGCCGGCATCGCCCGCCTCAGCCAAGACTTCGACGCAATGGTCATCGGCAATCAAGCCAGCAACTTTTCCGTAGGCGCGAACTTGATGCTGGTGCTGATCAGCGCGCAAGAAGGCGAGTGGGACGACATTCACATGGCCGTGCGCCAATTCCAGCGCGTGAACATGGCCATCAAGTACGCGCCGCGACCCATCGTCGCCGCGCCGCAGGGCATGGCTCTCGGCGGCGGCTGCGAAGTCCCGTTGCACGCCGCGCGTATTCACGCCGCCGCGGAAGCGTACCTGGGCCTCGTGGAAACAGGAGTCGGCCTGATTCCCGGCGGTGGCGGCACGAAAGAAATGCTCATCCGCGCGAACGAGCACTCCGCGGGTGGCGAGGATCTCGACCTTTTCCACGCGCTCAAGCCCGTCTTCGAAAATATCGCCATGGCCAAAGTATCCACCAGCGCCGAAGACGCGCGCTCCCTCGGTTATCTGCGCCCATCCGATCTGATCGCCATGAATCGCGACCGCCAGATTGCCGGCGCGAAGGAAACCGCGCTAGCCCTGCTTCGCGCCGGATACCATCCGCCCGCGCCCGAACAAATCCGCGTCCTGGGCGAAGAATTCCTCACCGGCGCGAAGATGGCCATTCACATGATGATTCGCGGCGGCTATGCGTCGGAATATGACGGCGTCGTGGGCCGCAAGCTCGCGAACATCCTTGCGGGTGGCGCGATCACCGCGCCTCAGCTCGTGCCTGAGCAATACGTCCTGGACCTCGAGCGCGAAGCCTTCGTCAGCCTCTGCGGCCAACGCAAGACGCAGGAGCGCATCGCGCATACTCTGAAGACCGGAAAACCGCTGCGCAATTAATTTTTCGCAAAATCAGACCCGCACCGCGCCCGCCGCGCAACTTTCGCGCGGTCGCCGTGTTGTTAATCAACGGAGAAACCTATTTGCGCGAAATCGTATCTAAGTGTGTGAATTTCGCGTACTTTGGTGAACCAGGGTGGCGCACAAACGTATGGAACTTTTCCCATCGTTTTCGTGAAACGGAATGTTCGTACTCCGCGTGCTGCTGGCCGATGGCTCGGGCTCGTCGTGGCGGCGGAGAATACTCGGAACCAGTGGTTTGAATTTTTTTGAGCGACACGCAGTCGCGGCGGGCGATATTTCCGCGCTCTCTGCAAGTGTGTTTGTTCGCGATTATAGACCGGCTCCGAATCCGGAGCCTTGCTGTTCATCACGGAATGAGGCCAAGGGGAGACTTCTGATGCGAAAGAGGATTCATTTTTTTGCGCTTCCGGCAATTGCGTTCTTGGGAATGATGACTTTGTCTGCGTGCAGCAGTGGCGGGGGCGGCAGTCATCCCACGGTAAATGATATCGTGGTCCTTCCCGGCTCCTCCACTGTGCCGGTCAGCCAGACGGCTCAATTCGCTGCGTTTCTGAATGGCGCGAGCACTCCCGTGACCTGGACCGCCAGCGCCGGCACCATTACCGGCACGGGAGCGTTCACCGCGCCAACTGCTGCGGGCAGTGTGACGATCACGGCCACCTCCGGTTCGGACACCGGCACTGCCACCGTAACCGTCTCAGCCACGCAAGCTTTGGTACTGAATCCCGCCGCGCTCACAATTCCAGCCGGCGGCCTAGAATCCTTCACGGCCACGCCTGGCGCCGGGGTCATTTGGAGCGTTAACGGTATTGCATCCGGCGATTGCGTCGCGCCAGGAGTTGGCTCGGTGACTCAATGCCACGGCGTGATTGACGGAAACGGCAATTACACCGCGCCACTTTCGCCTCCCACCGGCGGCACAGTGACGATCAGCGCAGCCGCGGGTGCCAATTCCGCCACCGCCACGGCCACAGTTCTGTATTCCTCTGCGTCGCTCACCACCACGACCTCGGGCACAGGCCAATACGCTCTCGCCTTCGATGGAGTGGATTTCAACGTAGGGAACCCGGTCGATGTTGCCGGAAGTATCGTGACGAGTGGGTCGGCCGGCTCTTCCTCCGGAATGATTACGGGTGGCGAGGTGGACCTCAACAGCGGCGTCAGCGGAACCGCCTTTGTCGTTCCAGTATCGGGAGGCTCCTTTCAAGTGGGTCCTCTCGATGGCCGCACGACCATTCTGTTGACGCTTTCCTCGAATGGGAATTCAGTCGCCGCGTCTTACACGTTGCAAGCCACTCTGGCCACCAATCAGCACGCCTTACTAATTGATTTTGACACGTCCGACACCGGCAGCGGCACTCTGGACGCGCAGAATCCCACCTCATTTGCTACGCCGCTCAATGGCAGGTTCGCATTTCAATATTCTGGCTTGGATAGCAATCTGTTCCCGGTGACGGTGGCGGGAACTTTCCTCGCCAGCAACAATTCCATTGCCGTCAATAATCCTAATGCGCCCGTGAACGCGCAAGACTTCACCTACGTGCCTAGCGGCAGCAACACATTAACCGTAGTCACCAACGACATCACACTCAGCGGCCTCTACACCAATCAAGACTCTTTCGGACGCGGCACCATCACCATGAACTCCACGGACTTGGGCACCATCAATTTCTCCTATTACATGATCGATCAAACTCACTTGAAACTCATCGAGATCGATCCGGCGCCGCAGCCCTTCATTCTCTTCGGCGAAGCCTTTAGTTCTCCCATCGCCACCACTCCGCTCACCGGCGGGGTCGTTTGCACCTTCGGCGGCGCCGCCAACAACGCTCCCTACGCCGGCGGCGCGGTGTTTTCGATCAGTGGCGCTGCGGTAGGCAGCGGCGGTACGCTCGACATCAATAACAGCGGCGGCGCCGGTTCCCAGACCAATAGTGCGATCACCAGCGGTAATTATGCCAATGTGTTGACCGAAGCGAACGTTCCGGCTCGCTACACTCTTTCGCTTACCACCAGCAAAGGCACCACTTTGTTTGCGGCCTACACTTTTGTTACGGCATCCACGACGGGCGCCGAGTTGGTCGAGATTGACACCAACAACAACGTGGACGGCGCCAGCGGCACCGCTTACCAGCGCGGAGGTGTCAGCACTGTGCAAGGAAGCTTCGCCCTAAATCTGTCGGGAGTGGGCTCGTCGAAATCTCAGCCCGCATTCGAGCAGGACATCACCGGACAACTCGGCCTCGTCAACAACAGCACGACGCTGACTGGGACGCTGGATATCAACAACGGCGGACCCATCCCAGGCTTGCCCGTGAATTCCACCAGCATGCTGAATGCCGTCGCCGCCAACGGCCGCGGCACCGCGCAGGTCAACGTTTCGTCCAACGGCGTCTCAGCCAAATTCAATCTGGTGTACTACCAGATTGACAGCAATACCGAACTGCTGCTCGATGTCGACACCGACCGCGTAGCGTCCGGAATGCTCATTCGCCAGTTCTAGCTGGCGCACGAGCTGCATGCAGTCCATTTTTTCTCCGGCAGACCGCCGCAGCAGGCAAGCGGCGGTCCCGCCGGGGAATCCCTCCGTAGCCCACGAATTTCCCGGTAACCCATTGGCCGGTCGTGCGTCTGAATGCCTAGCGGGTGTGTGCGATTCATGTCTCGGCAGTACGCAAAATCAAGATTTTGCCTTTGTAGCGGCCCGCTTTAGCTGGGCGCCATCGACGTTGCGTTTGCCGTTGAATCTGTAGCGGCCGGTTCGGTTTTATCGAACCGGGCAGCCGTTGCGGTTGGTGCGGTTTCTGACGGTGCCATTCTGGCGGCGCAGCAAACGACTTGCGTTCGCGCCGCACTGCCGCTAGCATCAGTCGCTTTTAATTCACCCGCGCGCCGCCATCGCCGGCCCGCAGCTCCATGCGTTTCACAAAGATCTGAGGGGTGTGAAATGAAGCCTCACGCGCGTCGCCGTCCGAATCTGCTGGTCCTGTTGGCCGTGTGCGCTGCCGTGCTGATCGGCCGTGCGTACACAGCGCGCGGCGAAGGCGGCGAGCCGCGTTATTTCGCGGTAAAGAACGCGCGCATCGTTCCGGTCTCCGGCCCGGTCATCGAGAACGGCACGGTCGTCATCGCCAAGGGCCTGATCCAATCCGTCGGTACCGACGTCGCGATTCCGCCCGAAGCTTGGGTGATTGATGGTAAAGGCCTCACGGTGTACCCCGGCCTGATTGACGCCGGAACCAATCTCGGCCTCGCGCAGGATGACGAGGCCAAGAAACGCGGCACTGGTCCGAGCGCATCCGGCCCGGAAGATCGGCCAGCCACCACACCCTGGCGCGTCGCCGCCGACGAACTCAAGACGGACGACAAGCGTATCGAATCCTGGCGCAGCGCAGGCTTCACCACTGCGCTCAGCGTTCCGGACGGCGGAATTTTTCCCGGTCAGGCTACCGTGATTGATCTGGCCGGCGAGCGCACCGGAGATTACATCGTGCGTCATCGCGCCGTCGTGCCGCTTTCGTTCAAGCCCGTCGGCGGATTTTTTGGTTTTCCCGATTCGCTGATGGGCACCATTGCCTACGTCCGCCAGGTTCTCGACGACACCGCCTGGTACACGCAAGCGGAGCCAATTTACCAAGCGAATCCCACGAAGACCGAGCGGCTCCCCTACGACCGCACCGAATACGTTCTCAGCCGCGCGCTGCAAAACAACGAACTTGTGCTGCTCCCCGCGAACAACTCAATTCAAATCGTCCGCGCACTGCGCCTCGCCGATGAATGGAAAGTCCGCGCGGTCCTCTACGGAGGCCAGCAGGGCTACGAAGTCGCCGCCGCCCTCGCCGCGAGCAAAATTCCGGTGCTCGTCAGTCTCAAATGGCCGGAGCGCTCGAAAGACGGCGATCCCGAAGCCGAGCAAACTCTGCGCGAACTCCGCTTTCGCGATCAGGCACCGGGAACTCCCGCGGCGCTCGCCAAAGCCGGCGTGAAATTCGCGTTCTATTCTGACGGAATCGCCACAACCAAGGACATTTTCAAAAGTCTGAAGAAAGCCTCCGACGCCGGTCTCGCGCCGGACGCCGCTCTGCGCGCCTTGACTCTCGACTCCGCCGAGATATTGGGCCTAAGCGATCGCCTGGGCAGCATCGCGCGAGGAAAAATCGCAAATCTGGTCGTCACCGATGGCGACATCTTCAACGAAAAGTCAAAAGTAAAGCACGTGTTCGTCGACGGCCGTTGGTTCGTAATCCACGAAGAAACCCCACCGGAAAAACCCGGCGAGAAAAAATCAGCGGACGATGACGACGGCACGCGCTTAAAGCAATCGCGGCAAGTGGAAGGAGCGGGCCGATGAAGCGCGCAATCTTTTTCGCTGCACTGATCGTAACGGCCGTCGCGCCGCCAGTCACCCGCGCGCAAAATCCCACCACCATCTTCATTCAAAACGCCACGGTCCTCACCGTCACACACGGCAATATCGAACACGGCTCCATCCTCATTCGCGACGGAAAAATCGGCGCGGTCGGAGCCGACCTGAAAGCTCCCGAAGGTGCCACCATCATCGACGCGACCGGCGAGTTCGTGATGCCCGGCATCATTGATTGCCACTCCCACATCGCCGTGGATGGCAGCGTGAACGAAGCCGGCCCCGCGGTTTCTTCCATGGCCAATATCGCGGACGTGCTCAATCCCGATGACATTAACATCTATCGCGACCTCGCCGGCGGCGTCACCACCGCGAACATTCTGCACGGCAGCGCCAATCCCGTCGGCGGCCAGACCGTCGTCATCAAGTTGCGCTGGGGCAAACCCGCCGCCGACCTGCCGTTTCAAGGCGCGCTCCCCGGCATCAAGTTCGCGCTCGGCGAAAATCCCAAGCACTCGAATTTCCCCACGCCGCCGGGCATCACCCCGCGTTATCCCGGCACCCGGCTTGGCGTCGAAGAAGTAATCCGCCAGGCCTTCATCGAAGCCCGCGAATACAAAAAACAGTGGGACGATTACAACCAGCACAAATCCGCCGGCGAGCAAAATCTCATCCCGCCGCGCCGCGATGTCCGCCTCGATCCACTCGTCGAAGTCCTGGAAGGCAAGCGTTACGTCCACGCCCACTGCTATCGCGCCGATGAAATCCTCATGCTGATTCGCGTCGCCAGCGAATTCGGTTTCAAAGTCCGCACCTTCCAGCACGTTCTTGAAGGCTACAAAATTGCCGACGAGATCGCCGCCTCCGGCGCGGGCGGTTCGACCTTCTCGGATTGGTGGGCCTACAAAATGGAAGCGTTCGACGCCATCCCCTACAACGCCGCTCTAATGACGGAACGCGGCGTAATTACTTCGGTTAACTCTGACGACGCGCAGGAAGCCCGCCAGCTGAATCAGGAAGCTGCCAAGAGCATGAAGTTCGGCGGTCTTTCCGCAAACGACGCGCTCAAACTCATCACGCTGAATCCGGCCATTCAACTGGGAATTGACGCGCGCGCCGGTTCGATTGACGTCGGCAAGGACGCCGATCTGGCGATTTACAATCACGACCCTCTCAGCGTTTATGCCGTCGTGCAAAAAACTCTGATTGATGGCCAGGTCTACTTCGACCGGCAGCGCGACATCGCCCAACGCACCACGCTAGCCGTAGAGAAACAAGCTCTGCTCGATAAGGAAAAGAAAGCTGCGGAAGCGCAGAAGGCCGAGGAAAAGAAGCGCGACGAAAATTCTGAAAAGAAGCCCGACAAAAAGCCCAGCCAGAAAAGGAAACCGCCCCAGAATGGCGACAGCAATGTGAGCGCCAACGCCACCGTCGCAACCGCCACAGCAGGGGGCACGCGATGAAAATCCTAAACCTCAGCTCGCGCGCCGTTCTCGCCCTGGTTCTGGCGGCGTCCCTGGCAGTTCCAGCGTGGCCGCAAACCGCCGCCACCCCCGCCGCCTACGCAATCAAAGGCGGAAAAGTGTTCACCCTAGCCGGCGCACCCATCGATAACGGCACAGTAATCATTCGCGACGGAAAAATCGTCGCGGTGGGCGCTAATATCGCGATTCCGCAAGACGCGCAAGTCATCGACGCAACCGGACTCGAAGTTTATCCGGGCATGTTCGATCCCATCACCCAGATCGGTCTGAACGAAGTCAGCGCCGTAGGCGCGACGGTAGACGTCAGCGAACTCGGTGATTACAACCCCGAACTGGTCGCCGCCACCGCCGTAAATCCCGCGAGCGCCCACATTCCCGTCACCCGCGCGAACGGCATCACCGAAGTCATCGCCGCTCCCGGCACCACCGGATTCGATTTGCAGAGCGGCGGCCTCATCGCCGGCCAAGCCTCGGCCTTCAACCTCGCCGGATGGACCATCGACGAAATGCAAATCAATCGCTCCGTCGCCATGGTCATCAATTGGCCCACGATCCAAACCAGCACTTTCGATTTCGCCAGCTTCAGCGTAAAGGAAAAACCGTACGCCGACGTCAAGAAGGAATACGACAAATCCGTGAACGCGCTCAGCGACTGGCTCGATCGCGCCCGCCACTACGCCCAGGCAAAAGAAAAAGGCTCGCCCGCGCTCTACGAACGCGACTTGAAACTCGAAGCGCTAGTTCCCGTCGTGGAAGGGAAATTACCTGTGCTAGTGATCGCCGACCAAGAGCGCGACATTCGCAACGCGGTAGATTTCTGCACCAAAAAAAACCTAAAAATGATCCTGGGCAGCGGCGCCGAAGCCTGGAAAGTGAAAGAGCTGCTGAAAGAAAAAAAGATCCCGGTCGTGCTAGCTCCGACGAATCGCCTTCCCGAACAGGAAGACACGCCCTATGACAAACCCTACACCGAGCCCTCCGAACTACTCGCCGCCGGAATTCCCTTCGCGTTCTCCAGTTTCGGCACAGCCTTCTCGCGCCGCCTGCCGCAATACGCCGGCACCGCGGAAGCCTACGGTCTGCCGCACGATGAAGCCCTGAAAGCCGTGATGCTCAATGCCGCCCAAATTTTCGGCCTGGCCGATCAACTCGGCACTCTCGAGCCCGGAAAACTAGCCAACGTGATCGCCACCAATGGCGACCCGCTCGAGCTCCAAACGCAAGTCCGCTACCTCTTCATCAAGGGCCAGCTCACGAGCACCGACGACAAACATCGCGATCTCTACGACCAATATCGCAAGCGGCCGCAACCGGCCCGCTGATTCCCTCGGTTGGCAATTCGCCGCCGTGCGTTATAATCCCTGCCCATCCGATGCCGGAAATAAAATTAACTTCGCAGCGTTTAGCCAAAGGAGACGCCGTGCAATTCCTCCGCACCCGTGCTCGTGTGCTCTCATTCCTATTGCTGACCGCGCTGTCCGTCGCCGGCTGCGCCACCACCGCAACTCATCCGGACGAGTCCGCCAAGAAGCCTACCACCCGCCCCACCATCGTCTTCATGACCGATTTCGGCGTAGCCAACGACGCCGTAGCCATCTGCAAAGCCGTAATGATCGGGATCGCGCCCGACGCCCGCATCATGGACATCACCCATCTCGTGACGCCCTATCAAATCGCCGAAGCCTCCCGCCTGCTCCAAGGCGTCACGCCCTACTATCCAGCCGGAACGGTATTCGTAATCGTAGTTGATCCCGGCGTAGGCACCTCGCGCAAAGCCGTGATCGTAAAAACGAAAAAAGGCCAATACTTCGTAGTCCCCGATAACGGCCTGATGACTCCCATCGTGGATGCAGACGGTTTCGACGGCGCTCGCGAAATCACCAATCCCGCATGGATGATCGGCGACAAAATCTCCTCCACCTTTCACGGCCGCGATATTTTTTCACCCGCAGGCGCGCATCTGGCCCTCGGCGAAGATTGGACCCAAGCCGGCCCGGCAGTGGGCGAACTCGTCCGCCTGAATCCCACGACGGCAACAAGGGACGCAAAAGGAATCGCCGGCGAAGTGATCGGCCTCGACGACCCCTTCGGCAGCCTAATCACGAATATTTCCGGCGACGATTTCAAAAAACTAGGCTACGCGCTGGACGAGAAAGTCACCGTGAAGATCGACAACAAGTCCTATACCCTACCCTACGTGAAAACTTTCTCAGGTGTGCCGGTAGGCCAGCCGCTGCTCTATCTCGATTCACGGGACCGCGTCGGCTTCGCCGTAAACCAGCGCGACTTCTCGAAAATTTACAAAGTTACACCGCCGGTTCCAGTTAGCATTCCCGGCAAGCCGAAATAGTTCGTTTCGCCTGCACCGCCTCGAGCGCAGCGCGTGCGCCAAACTTCGCGGTCGCGAAAAGTCTCCCTAATCGCATCGCCGTTATCCGCATTCATCGGTGTTCATCTGTGGTGCCTCTGACTTCCAAAATGCCCTGACATCGCGCACGCCCCGTACTTTCGCTCTCTGTTCTCCACGTACGAAAGTGCCTAAAACGCTCTCCCCCAAGTACCAAAGTACTATGGCGCGTATTGGCACACGCCGCGAAAATTGACTGATTACGGGGCTTTACGCTTTTTCCCCGGGGGACGGCGTACTACTGCCGTTGAGGACTATGGCGCCACTCATCAACGATTCACTCGACATCGTAAACTCCACCACGGCCGCGCCGGCTTCGCAAACCAGCGCTCCGCAGAAAGCGGCTGCGCCCTCCGGACCAACTTTGCGCGCCGACGCACTCTCACTCGAAGTTCCGGTGAAAGTGCATGGCTCGCGCGTCACCGAAGTAGCGCGCGGCGCCGCTCCGCACACCGAACCCTTCGAAGAAGAAACCGGCACGATGATCGTGTTTCCACACGGCGGCGTGCTAAGAATGTCCACCGCGGTCACCGCCAGCCAGATGTTGGTCGTCACGAATTTAAAAACGCGCCAGGATGCCATCTGCCGCGTCGTCAAGGTCCGCACGTTCTCGAATATGCAGGGCTACGTGGAAGTGGAATTCACGCATCAGCAGCCGGGATACTGGGGCGTTCATTTTCCGTCTGAGGGTCCGGCGCAAGCCAGTGCCAGTGAGCCAGCGCCGGTAATCGTGCCCGCTGCTCCAGTTGTAATTCCCGAAGCCCCAATCAATCCAGCGCCCGTTCAGGCAGCGCCCACGCCCGCGCCTTTCGTAGCGCCGCCACCGCCGCAGGCCGTGACAGTTCCTGCGCCTTCGGTTGTGACGCCCGCGCCTCCACCGCCCGTCGTGATGACGCCCGTGCAGCCGCCCGCAGCGCCCGCGGCATCCAATCCAACGGCGCCAGTGATCCCGGCTCCACCCAGCAAATCCGAGCCAACTTTCATTTCGTTTGGCACGCAGGAAAAAGTGCAGCCCTTCGCTTCGACCACCACGGTTACGGCCGCCGAGCGAATCGCACAATCGTCACTCGCAACTCCCGCGCGCACTCGACCAGAACCCGTGCTGCCAACATTTGATCCAGAAACTCTCGAATCCACTCCGGCACGCGACGCGCATTCCGTCGCTGCGATTGATTTGCTAGCCGCGCCGCAAAACGCGCCTCCGCCGCCTTCGCTCACCATGACGGAGCTGCGCGGGGATCAGCTCAATGTGCAGCGCGGAATCGCCCTCGCTCCGGTAGCCGACGCGTCACCCGCGATCGCCGGCGTCGAGCAGCCGACTGCGGACGCTGCGGATATTCCCGCGCAAAGTTCGCGCGCTGTTTTCGGAGGTTTCAGCGGCGGCACAGCTTTGAGTGGCGGTCACGCCGTCCCGGTGGACGCCTTCGGCGCGCGCCTCGATTCCAGCCACGACGCGAGCGCAATTCAACCCGGCGCAACGCGCGGCAATCGTTGGATGTTGATTGCAGCCTGCGTCACTTTGTTGTTCGCCACGGTCGTCGGCGGCGTTCTGTACTTCCGCCCGCACACGGCCGGCCTTGCGCTTAATGGCGCTGCCAATTCCAATTCGCCCGCGGTGCCGCAGCCACTCGCCTTTCAGACACCGGCTGCAGTCCCTGATGCCACCGCTCCCGAAGTCATGCCTGCGCATAATTCCGCGACCCATCCTGTAGCGGTGGTGGCGCAGGCGCCGGCGCCCGGGCTTACGCCCTCCATCGTTGTGAACGGCATCAACTCCACCAGCGACGGGCCCAGAATCGTTCCGAGACCGGCTGCAAATCTCGCGCCTGGCATGGTGAAGGATGCATCGGAGGCACATCCCGTCTCTACGCAAAGAAGTGATGCCGACCAGGCGGACCAGGCGCCGGCCTTGGATGCTGCGCCCGCCGCAGACTCTGCGAACGCCGGCGCTCTCTCCGGAATCGTTTCCTCAAACGTCGCGGCTCCAGCCGCCCCGGAAATTAAAGCCGAAGGTCCGGTGAAGGTCGGTGGCAACGTCAAGGAACCGCGCCTCATCTCCCGCGCCATGCCGGAATATCCGCTCGTCGCGAAACAAGCCGGCATTCAAGGCGACGTGGTAGTGAAAACCACCATCGATCAGAAGGGCAACGTAGTGGACATGCAAATCGTCTCGGGTCCCGCAATGCTGCGCGGCCCCGCACTAGCCGCGCTCCGCCGCTGGAGATACGAGCCCTCCACCCTGAACGGCCAGCCAATCTCCGTTCAAATGTCAGTAACCATAAAGTTCAGCGCCAACCGCTAGCGGCCGTCCTCCTGCCTGGAAATGCCGCGCGGAGGTAACGCGTTGCAGCGAGTTCCCGCTGCGAGGTTCCGATCGCCTTGCCCTCCGGCCGCGCACGATGACGGCCCTCTTATCCCGAGCGTAGCGAAGGATCTCTCTTCGATCGTCGAACAGCCGCAGCGCAAGCCGCTGTAACGGCCGCCTCTCTGTTCGCACCGGCTTGATCGAGTGTTCGCCAGCGGTGCCTGTGAACTCCGCAGTGTACTGGCGCCACGCGTACGACACCCTGTTGCTTTTTCGCCACTTCTGCATCCAATATAGGGTTGATCAGCAACGAACCAACGTCGCTCGAGGTGGAACAGCCATGCGTGAAGCCGTAATCGTCAGTTCCGTGCGCACCGCCGTCGGCAAAGCAGCTAAAGGCACCCTTCGCGCCACCCGCCCCGACGATCTCGCCGCCACAGCCATCAAAGAGGCGATCACTCGCGCGAGGGGTCTCGATCCCGCCGAAATCGAAGACGTCATCATCGGCTGCGCCACACCTGAAGCCGAGCAAGGCATGAACGTAGCCCGCATCGCCTCACTCCGCGCCGGCTTGCCGGTCACTGTCTCCGCGATGACCATCAACCGCTTCTGCTCCTCCGGCCTGCAAGCCATCGCCCTGGCCGCCGAACGCATAATCGCGGGCGGCGCAGAAGTCGCTGTCGCGGGTGGCGCCGAATCCATGTCCATGATCCCCATGGGCGGCAATAAAATTTCTCCGAACCCCTGGCTCACCGACAATCATCCAGACACCTACTTGAACATGGGCCTAACCGCGGAAAATCTGGCGAAAAAATATGGCATCACGCGCCAGCAATCCGATGAATTCTCGCTCGCCAGCCACCAAAAAGCGCTAGCCGCCATCGCCGCCGGAAAATTCAAAGATGAAATCGTTCCAGTAGACGTCAGCTACACAGTCCTGGAAGCCGCCGCAGCTGGCGAAACCACTGCCTCGAAGCCCAAAACCGTGAAAGTTTCTTTCGCCACCGACGAAGGCCCGCGCGGCGACACTTCACTGGAAGCTCTAGCGAAGTTGAAGCCCGCGTTTCACACCCACGGAGTCGTTACGGCAGGGAACAGCTCCCAGACAAGCGACGGCGCCGCTGCCTCCGTAGTAATGAGCGCCGATCGCGCCCGCGGTCTAGGACTGAAACCGCTAGCGCGGTTCGTCGCGTTCGCCACAGCAGGCTGTCCGCCAGAAGAGATGGGCATCGGCCCAGTGTTCGCAATTCCCAAAGCGCTGAAACTAGCAGGATTGACGCTGGATCAGATTGAGGTAATCGAACTCAACGAAGCCTTTGCCGCGCAAGCGCTAAGCGTAATCAAACTCCTGGGAATGGATCCCGCGCGCGTCAACGTAAACGGCGGCGCCATCGCCCTGGGCCATCCTCTAGGCTGCACCGGCGCAAAACTCACCGCCACCATCCTCCGCGAGCTAGAACGCCGCAACGCCCGCTACGGCATGGTCACCATGTGCGTAGGCGGCGGCATGGGCGCAGCTGGCATCTTCGAGCGCCTGGCCTAGCCGAAGCCGTTGATTTTGTATTTGCCTTTGACTTTGTAGCGGCCGCCTGCTTTTCTTTCTAGGCGGGTGTTCTTGCCTTTGCCTCTGCAGCGGCCGGTTCAGGTTCATCGAACCGGGCAGCCGTTGACGTTGATGGGCCGTTGCCCTTCCGGCCAATGCGGCGCACTGTAGCGCGCCATCGCCACCTCTATTTCTTCGTCGCACTAGCCTTCCAGATCAATTGATAAGGCGTGTCGCCGGCCTGATACGACTCCTCAATCTGAATCGTCTTCTCTTCAACGTGCGAATACACGGCCCGCATATGCATTTTCGCGAATTCCGTCTGTATCACCAAATTGTCGCCTTCCCATTTCGCAATCCCGACAATCGCTCCCGGAAAGCCATTCCCCACCGTCACGGTGGTGTAGGCACCGTTCTTCGGATCCCATGTCAGCAGTTCGTGCCCGATCTCGTTATCCAGTGTGCTGTCTGCTTCAAAATCCGCAATGATCGAAAATCCACCTGGCCCCCAATGCGCCTTGTACCACCCCGTTTGCTTCGCGCCGTTCCCAGTCATCGGCGATTTCAAGTACTCACCGTCCATCGTCCAATCGCCAAGCAAAAAATTCAGCCGCTGCATCTCCGGCCCAGGCTGCGGCGCTTGCATCGCCGGCGGGCTAGCTGGCTTATCGCTCGAAGACTGCTGTGCCCGCAAACTGATTCCCACCATCGCCACCAGAATCACGAACCCCAGCGTCATTCCAACTTTGCGCATGAGCAAATTCCTCCTCGTGAATTTACTTTGCAGCGGGTTCCCACAACCCAACAGTTTTTCCCGCCGGATCCTGTATCCGCGCGAACGTCCCAGTAGGAACCGGCACCGGCGGCACCAGTATCTTCCCGCCGAGCTTCGTCGCCTTGTCGGTGTAGCCTCGCACGTCGTCCACGGCGAGGTAGAAAATCGTATAGTGAAAAGGCTCGTGCCCCAGCCCGGTGATATGTCCGGTAGGCCCCTTGCCGGCGTCAATCATCGCCGCCGGCCCAGCCTCGGCGATCTTCCACTGGAATAATTTCGCGTAGAATTCCTGCGTCGCCTTGCTGTCCTTGCAGCCAATTTCGCAATGCACCACCGGGTTGGCCATGCTCCCTCTCCTATGCCTGCAGAATTTTCTGAAATTCCGCCTTCCACCGCGTCTCCAGCTCCGTCACGCGCTCCTGCGGCAGCCCGTAGGTGGAAAACCACAGCTGCGCCTCAAAAGTTCCGCCCGCGCCTTCAATCGTCAACCAGGCCAAAGCGCCATTGAGCGAATCAACCGTCACGCAGAATCCGCGCGGCGGCATTATGAACGCAACCCGGCCCGACCACACCTCGCCAGTCGAAGTCCGCAGTGAATAGGTCGCGCCCTCGCGCAATTTACCCAGCGCGCCTTCTGCAAAAATCCCCCCAGACCCCGCCAGCTTTTCGTAAATCGCCTCGCGCGCCATCTCCGCTTGCACCCTCGGCCACGCCACCAACCGCGGTTGCTCCGCGTGCCGTTCCAGATACTCGCGCAAATTGAACAGCATGAAGCCCCAGCCGTAATCCGTCGAATCAAAAAATTCCTCGTCCCATTCCGATCCCGAAGAAAATCCCGACTGCGTCACGAGCACCAAAGTTTTTCCGCCGCGCGCTTGCACCGAAAATTCCATGCTCAGCGGGTTCCCCGAAGGAGTTGCCGACTCCCACCCCATGCGCTTGTTCGGCTCCCAAATCGTCAGCGGCGAAGTCGCCTCAAACTCCGGCCCCCACGAAAGCCGCACCTTTCCTCCGACTCCCGGCTCGACCGTAGCTTCCAAAGGAAACCACCGCGCCAGCTCCGTCCCGTCCGTCAGCGCTTTCCACACCGCTTCCACGGGCGCCGCCACTTGAATTTCCTTCACGACCGTACGTTTCTCTGGTGCTGGTTTTGCGTCGCTCATAACGCGTCCTCCGCTGGTTTTGGTGGGATGGGATAACAACCGAGTAGCAAACGATAAGGGCGTCCCGCACCCGCCGATCCATCGGCCATCGTATGCGGCGAAGCAAAGCGCCCGATCACGTCAATGATGCTGCGCTGCAATTCCGCGGCAAATTTCGCGCGCTGCTCTGCGCTTTCGAATCGCAGTTCCGCGCTCACGGACAGCGTCGTCAGCCGCTTGCGCTGCGTCGCAGCCTCCCGGCTCGCGCACACCAGCTCCGCCTGCGCCACGGCCATCCTTCCCAGCAGGTACGCGGCGCTCAGGACGTCCTCCGCATGCTCGCGCGGCAGCCCCATCCTGCCCAGCAATTCCGGCGACAATACATATCCCTGCGCCGTCGTGCGATACCGGCGCTCGATCATATTGCGCCGCCGCCGCTGCCCCGCACGCTCCAGAAAATGCGCCCGCGCCAGTTCCCGCACATGGTAATTCATTTTCTGCCGCGGCATGCGAAATCGCCGCGCCAGCCCCGCGGCAGAGTCCGGCTCCCGCAAAGCATCCAGAATCCGCAAGCGCAAGGGATGAAGCAGCGCGCTCGCGCGACCCATGGACGCGACCAGGTCCCACGCAGGAGCCACAACAGGCGCGGCGTTGGCCGGTGCATTCATGCGCGCATTTCATCAAAGAACATTCTGTATGTCAAGAAAAATATATTTGTCAATAATGGGCACCTCAGGCCCGGCGAGCATGCCGAACCGCGGAGACTTTTCCTGGCTTGTGGGTTTGCAGTGTGTGCAAGAACTGCTGAATCTCTGTAGGTCGTGGCTTTAGCCTCCCCATTGACCCGACCAAGAGCACTGCGGCTTCAGCTGGTCGAGCTTCCTTCCTCGCGGCCCAGGATGAACACGATCCATCTCATCGGCGAAAAAACGTTGACGCCAGGAAGAAAACGATCATACGTATCCCAAACGTAGGGACGAGGACGAGAAGTCGTCCTCCCGGATTGAATTTTCGATATTGCTGCCTCACCTTTTTCATGCTCCACCAAAAATACGGAATCTGCTCATTGTCAGGAAGCTGCCGGTTAACCGTTCCTATGACAACGAGCATGAGCGTGTTGGCGAGAATTGCGCAGAGAACTGCCAACGCGAAAAGAAAGGCGAAAATGGGAGACATGTGGATCATTTACGGAGCACCTGTCGCGGCCCAAATTAGCCAATCATGAGGACCGTACAACCACGATTTCCCTAAGGGAAGTTTTGGGGGGGAGTTTTGTCCTTCTTGCCGCCGCAGGCGCCTGCGCATCGTCTTGCGCGCAGTTTCTGCCCGGTGCGAATTTCCGCTGGCCAGAGTTCCCGGGCAATTTTCCGCGGCCGCGTGCAGCTTGCGTTGCGCCGCATCGCCCGCCGCGTCCGCGCCGCTACGCTTCAGCCATTCGCGCGCCGCCAAATCCGGCGCGGAGGAAACCGGCTTCTTGCGCAGACGCGCTTCCCGCTGCAGAGCCTGATTCATGCACTCGATTACCGCGCATTCGGAGCAACCCGCGAACCCACTCCCCAGGGCCACAGCCGAACTGCGCCAGGCCACCCCATCGCCAATTTACGCATCATGAATCAACAAATCCCGGTAGTCGGTTTTGCGCGCGGAGGGCGACGATGCACAAAATATACTTCCTCGCAGCCTTGTGCCTCGCCGGCGGCTCCGTCCTGGCGATTTCCGGCTGTAGCTTTTATCCCTCCGGAAACTCAGGCCCATCCGCAGGCGTTACCGTGGTGCAATCCACCGATCGGGGAGCAATCGGCTCGAATCCAAAAATTCTCGGCAGGGATGGCGGCTATAGCGGGGTCTTCGGAGGCTACGCAGTCTGGCTCTACGGTGACACATTTCTCACGAATCCTAATGCCGAAGGCCAAACCCTGATCAGCGATTCCTGGTCGTTCACCAGCGACTTCAACGCGCAGGATGGCATCACCGGTTTTCAAGAACGTGAAGATTCCGTCGGCGCCCCCGCCATGCTTCTGTCACTATCCGCAACCGAGCAAGCTTTCAACGCCGCCCACGCCGGAAATCCCTGCCAGGAACAACCCTGCGGCGCGCGCTGGGCGCTCTGGCCCGGAGCGATGGTTGCAGATCCCACCCGCAATCGCGCGCTGGTTTTCTATCAGCTCGTTTCCGCGCAACCGGGCAACTTCAATTTTCAGACGGTGGGCTACTCGATCGCCACCTGGCAGAATTTCGCGGACCTGCCGCTACGCCCCGCCATAAATCCCGCAGCCGAACATCCCGATCTGCTTTTCAGCCAGAATCAGCCGAGTTTTGGCTCCGCGGCTCTGGTGGATCGAGACACGCTCTACGCCTACGGCTGCTACAATTCGGAACTGAGCGTTCCCTGCGTCCTGGGCCGAGTGGACCTCGCCGACGTCACCAATCTCAGCGCCTGGACCTTCTACGTCGGCGATGAAAATTGGTCCAGCCAACCCAGCGACGCGATGTGGGTTTTCACCGCCAACCACATCCTGAATGTCTCCTGGAACGGCTACCTGCAAAAATACGTCGCTGTCTACAACCACCCGCTGTCCGGAGACGTCATGATGCGCACCGCCCCCGCGCCCGAAGGCCCGTGGTCCGCGGAAGTGATGGCTTTCGAAGCCTTGGCGCCGGCCGCAGGCCAAGGCCCTATTGACGACGCGCAAGCGCATCCTGAATACAACGCGAACGGCGGCCAAACCATGCTCGTCACCTACACCCGCGGCACCGGACCGTTCCGCAGCGAAGAACGCCTCGTCTCCGTGCAGTTGCAACTCGCAGCCACATCGTCAAAATAAATTCGCACGCGCTCTGACGCCCAGCCGGGCCGAGCCTTTGACTTTGCAGCGGCCGCCTGCTTTTCACACAACTGCCAAGCATTTGTGCGATAAGCGCCAGCCTATTGTGTTACGCGGAATTGCGCGAGAGAATCCCAGCAGCGCATTCATTCCATCGTGCGGAGGCACAAATGGCCACGGCACCTGTCTCGCAAGTCCTCAATCGCGGCGGCGCATTCCTGATAATTCCCTGCCGCCCCGAAGACGTCTTCACTCCCGCGGATTTTTCCGATGACCAGCGCCTGATCGGCCAAACCGCCGAAGAATTCGTGGAAAAAGAAGTGATGCCCGCGATCCCCGAGCTGGAAGCCCACAAAGACGAGCATCGCATGGCCCAGATGCTCAAGAAGGCCGGTGAAATCGGCCTGCTAGGCGCCGGCATCCCCGAAGCCTACGGCGGCTCCGGCCTCGACAAAATCTCAGCCGCGATCCTCGCCGAAAAACTCGCCGGCTACGGCTCCTTCGCCGTATCCCACGGCGGTCACTCCGGCATCGGCACCGTGCCCATCGTCTATTTCGGCACCGAAGAACAAAAAAAGAAATATCTCCCGAAGATCGCCACCGGTGAATTGCTCTCCTGTTATTGCCTCTCCGAGCCGCAAGCCGGCTCCGACTCGCAAGCCTCGCACACCCGCGCGGTTCTCTCGCCCGACGGCAAGAATTACATTCTGAACGGCCAGAAAATGTGGATCACCAATGGCGGCTTCGCCGACGTCTACGTCGTCTTCGCCAAAATTGATGGCGAGAAATTTTCCTGCTTCATCGTAGAACGCGGCGCGCCCGGTTTCACCGCCGGCGCCGAAGAGAAAAAGATGGGCATCAAAGGCAGCTCCACCACCGCGATCTTTTTCGAGAACACTCCGGTGCCCAAGGAAAATCTGCTGCACGAACCCGGCCGCGGCCACGTCGTCGCGTTCAACACGCTCAATGCCGGCCGCTTCAGCCTCGGCGCCTACTGCATCGGCGGCGCCAAAAAAATTCTGGAAGCCTCCTCGAAATATTCCAAGGAGCGCACCGCGTTCGGCAAACGCCTCTGCGATTTCGGACTCATCAAAGCCAAGCTCGGCGAAATGGCCATCCAGATCTACGCCATCGAATCGGAAGTCTATCGCTCCGCCGGCATGATCGAAGCCGCCGTTTCCAGCCCCGACGCGGGCAGCGACAAAACCAAGCAAGCCATGCAAGTCCTGGAGGAATACGCCATCGAAAGCTCCATCAGCAAAGTGGCCGGCAGTGAAATGGTGGATTACGTCGTGGATGAAGGCGTGCAGATTTTCGGCGGCTACGGTTTCCACGAAGATTATCCCGTGGCCCGCGCCTATCGCGATAGCCGCGTGAATCGCATCTTCGAAGGCACCAACGAAATCAACCGCATGCTCATCATCCAGATGCTCATGAAACGCGCGCTCGGCGGCGTTCTGCCGCTGATTCCCGCGGCTATGAAGCTTGGCGACGAAGTCCTCGCCGGACCGTCCTTCGAAGAAGCTCCCGCCGGCCCTTTCGCGGAAGAAGAAAAATCACTCGAGCAAGCCAAGAAGATTTTTCTGCTGGCTTCCGGCACGGCGATGCAAAAGTTCCGCGAACAACTAGCCGAGCAGCAGGAAATCGTCGCCTCGCTCGCCAATATCGTGATGGACGTCTACGCCATTGAATCCACGCTGCGCCGCGCTCAAAAAGCCAGCGCTGCACGCGGAGAAGCGGCGAGCGTAATGTGCGATGCCGCCCGCTCCTTCATCTACGATGCCGTGGACCGCGTGGAAAAAGACGCGCGCACGGCCCTCAGCGCAACCGTCGAAGGCGACACGCTAGTCACGCAGCTCGCCGTGCTGCGCCGCTTCTCCAAACACGCTCCGCTCGATACGATCGCAATCCGTAGACGCGTAGCAGAGGCCGTGCTCGCGCAAGATCGCTATCCATTCGAAGGTCGCTGATCGCTCAAACCGCAGCACCCAAGTCGGCGGTTTTACGCTCATTTCGCTCGGAGCATCTCACAAATGGCCGCATCCAAAGGGCGAGGCTTGCGCCCCGCCGTCAAGCCTGGAAACGAGAAGGGCTTCAGCCCCGGAAGCCGTTTTTCTCCGCTGTGGACGCTTGCGCGTAATACGTCTTATACTTAACGCATCAGTAATCGAGCCAGCGCAGGCGAAAACAAGTGACAAAAAAAGTCTACAGCACTTAGCCAGCTTCGGAACTCCCTCGCACTACCCCGAAGAAACCATTTTCCGCTTTAAGTCAATTCCCAGTGCCGACCCTTCCGCTGTCCTTCGAGTTTTCAATGACTTACGCGCGATTCATTTGGAAACCTCCGTGCATCTATTCCAGTGAGGGTCGGAGGATCATGAAAACGCATCTTACGAAGTTGCAGACAATGCTGGCGGGGGTTATCGAAAAGGCGAAAGTACGCAAGGGCCTTCTGTCCATTCTGGGAATCTTCTTCGTTCTCCAGGTCTATTTCGTACGGGAATTACTCGCTGCCGAATTACTCTTTGTGATGGGCTTCGCGGTCCTGATGGTTCTGGGCGGGGTTATCTATCTCGTCGGCGCCATCGGTGAACGCGGACTCGATTGGATGACAACGGGCGTTACCTTCAGTGCCGCCATCGCGCGTCGCAGCTACGCAGGCCTGGAAGAACTCAGTAGAAAGCCATTCCGCCATCCACGTTCAGAGTCTGCCCAGTAATCGCGCTCGCGTGATCGGAGACCAGGAAAAGCGCCGCCGCAGCTATCTCGTCAGCTGTCTGCGGCCTTCCCTGTAATATCCCCTGGCACATTTGCTTGAACAGCTTCTCGCTGTCCGCCTGAAAATATTCCGCCAGCCCGCGCCCCAGTTCTTGCGACATCAATGTTTCCGGCACCGGCCCGGGACTCAGCGCGTTTACCCGCACGCCTTTGCGCGCGCCCTCTGCAGCCAGCGTGCGCGTCAATCCGATCAATCCCGCTTTAGACGCCGCGTACGCGCCATTCAATTGAAACGCCGCCTTCGCCGCAATGCTCACGATGTTCAAGATCGCACCGGACCCGCGCGCATACATTTCCGGCAGCACCAGGCGCGACAGCAAGAACGGCCCGCGCAAATTCACCGCCATCACCTCATCCCAGGACCGCGCGCTCACCTGCTCTATCGGCGCCACCGGTCCCAGCAACCCCGCATTGTTCACCAGAACGTGAACCGCACCGAAAGCGTTGCGCGCCTCGCGCACGATCTTCTCGCAATCCGGCTCGCGCGAGACATCTCCTGCGACGCTAGCCGCTTTGCAGCCCGCATCCTGTATTTCCAGCGCCACCTGCTCGATTTCCTTTTCCGTGCGCGCGCTCACCACCACCGAAGCGCCTGCCGTTGCAAACTTCTTTGCGATCGCGCGCCCAATCCCACGCCCACCGCCCGTCACAATCGCCACCTGCCCCTTCAGCAGCATTTTTCGCCCCCTTATTCTTGTAAGTGAAGCGGCATCGTATCACGCAGGTGCAGCCGAGTTTATGTGGGGAGAGGACAGTTGGCGAATCCGGCACGTTGCACTCGATCTATTCCTTGGTTGCGCTAGAATTTCGTGACGAGCCCGGTGTGCGCGCAGGGCCGTAGCGACGAACGCGCGTGAAAAAAATTGCACTCATCGCCGGAATTGCCGTTCTCGCCTTAGCCGTAAGCGCTGGCTGGCAGATCGCGTCATGCGAGCTGGCCAATCGCCAATTGGAAGAAGACCTGCGCGACTTGGCCTCGCGCAACGCCGAACGCATCGGATTGTCAGCCCCGACCACCGATGACGACCTCCGCAATTCCGTCCTCCACGATGCGAAGGAGCTGGACATCGCGCTGGGTCCGAATCAAGTGACCGTGCAACACACTGTGCAAGGAGAATCGTCAGTCGTCCATCTCGCGGCAGACTACACCGCGCGCGTGCGCCTGCTCGGTTTTTCGTTCAATTTCCGCTTCACACCCTCCAGCGAAAGACCGCCCTCCTAGAATGATTTTGTAGCGGCCGGTCTCCTCGCGGAGGGCCGGGCAGCCCTTGCACACGCAGTTGCGTTGCTTTGCGGTCTCGGCGCCTGCGCGGCAGAACATCTCGTGCGAACGAAGTAGCCGCAAAACCCCCATTCAGGTAAAATAAAAAGGCTTAACGGAGAACGATTTGACTCTGACCCAAATTAACGGCACCAACCACGGAGCCAAGACGCTCGTACGTGTTCGCCCGCGCGGCTTCTGCGCGGGAGTAGTCCGCGCGGTCGATATCGTCGAACTCGCGCTGGAAGCCTACGGCAATCCGGTATACGTCCATCACGAGATCGTGCACAACCGCTACGTCGTGGACCAGCTCCGCCGTCGCGGCGCTATTTTCGTCGAATCCATCGAAGAAGTACCCGTCGGTGCGGTTCTGGTTTTCAGCGCCCACGGCGTGCCGCCGCGCGTTCGCACCGAAGCGCAGGAACGCCAGTTGCGCGTGATTGACGCGACTTGCCCGCTCGTCACCAAAGTGCATTTGGAAGCTCTGAAGTTTGCGCGCGAAGGCCGCACCCTGCTCCTCATCGGCCATCGCGATCACCAGGAAATCGTCGGCACCTCCGGCGAAGCTCCGGACCAGACCATCGTGGTCGGCAGCGTCGAGGAAGTGGACCAGCTCGTCGTACCTGATCCGGATCGCCTCGCGTTTCTCACGCAGACGACTCTTTCGCTCTATGACACCCAGGAAATCGTCGCGCAGCTCCGCCACCGTTTCCCCACGATCGTCGGGCCGGCTTCCGATGACATTTGCTACGCCACCCAAAATCGCCAGGAAGCGGTCGAAGCGCTCACCCGCGAAGTGCAATTGATCCTGGTCGTGGGCTCGGCCAACAGCTCGAATTCCAATCGCCTGGTGGAAGTAGCCAAGCGCGCCGGTGTGGCCGCCCGCCTGATCGAAGACGCAAACGACGTGGACGGTTCCTGGCTCGAAGGCGTGAAGACGCTCGGCCTCACCGCCGGAGCATCGGCTCCGGAAATTTTGGTCGAACAAGTCAGCCAGCGTCTCGCCAGTCTCGGTTTCACGAACCAGCGCGACCTGGATCTGATTCGCGAAGATGTGCGTTTCACCCTGCCGCCGGAACTAGCCGCGCGGCAAGCCGCGCACTAAACTGAATTTTCTCGGCCCGCGCGATCGACTCGGCACTTAGGCCGCGCAGGTGCGGCCCCGGCCCAATAAACCTAAGGAGCCTGTGAGTGGCGGTAAAGATTGTCCGGCAGACAAACAAGATTACACTGCTGGGGGCGCCCACCAGCGCAGCTGCCATGTCTGCCGGACTCGAAGGCGCACCCACCGCGCTTCGCGCCGCAGGCCTCGTTGACCGTCTGAAAACCATCGGCTACGCGGTCGTCGATCTCGGCGACGATCCCGTTCAGCTTTACAAGCCCGACGAAGAAAGCCCGCGTGCGCGCAATCTCACCCGCGTGCTCGCGTCGCTCGAGGCCCTGAAACCGCGCGTCGAGCAAGCCGTGAAGTCCGCCGCCTTACCGCTGATTCTTGCGGGCGATTGCTCGGTCGCGCTTGCCACCGTCGCCGGCGCGCGCCGCTATTTCCGCAAGGTCAGCATGATTTACATGGACCGCGACGCCGATCTCAATACTCCCGCCACCACCACCACCGGATGCGTGGACGGCATGGTCGTTTCGCACCTCGCCGGGCGCGGCGCCGCCGAAATGGTGCGCTTCTGGGGCGAGCCGCCGCTGGTTCGCGAACCCGATCTTGCGCTCTTCGGTGTCGCCCGCCTTGATCCGTCCGAAGAACAGCTTCTGAGAAACTCTCCGCTGCGCCGCTATCTCGCGAGCGATGTAAAACGAGACGGTCCGGCCGCCGCAGCCCACGCCGCCATCGATCGCATCCGCGGCAACGGCTACCAATTCGTGCTGCATTTCGATGTAGACGTGATCGCGGACTTCACCGCCACGAATTATCCCGGCACCGGCGGCCTGTCCCTCGACGCAGTCCGCGAAGCGCTTCTGGTTTTCGCGCAGCAGCCGGAACTCGCCGCCATCGAAGTTACTGCCTACAATCCAACGAAGGACCCCGACGGCAGCGGCGCAAAACTAATCATCGATCTCCTGGCCGAAGTTCTGGCAGCGCGCCTGAAGACTCTGCAAGCTGCCGAAGCAGCCATCGCGCCTCCGCCCGTCGCCGCTGCAGCTGCTGCCGCACGAGCCTCCGCCGCGTCACCGGAAAAAAACGCTTCTGCGCAGGATGCAACGCCCGCAACCGCTCCCGGCGAAGCCTGGTCTTCCGATTCGCTCGACCTCGGTTCCGACGCGACGGCTTCGGACGACGCCAGCGACACCGCGTCCGATGCCTCCGAGTCCTCCGAAGAATCGAGCGGCTCCCATTCCTGATTCCGCCCGCCGCCGAAAATCCAGCACTCCGTCGCCCGGCCAAGACGCGAAGCCCTATCCCTCCGTCATAATTTTCGATGTGGACGGTGTCCTGGTAGACACGCGAGGCTCCTTCCAGCTAACCACCCTGCAAACCGTAAAATTTTTCACCAAGAAACGCGTCACCCTGCGCGAACTGCATGCCTGGAAAAATCGCCCCGGCTTCAACGACGATTGGAAGCTTTCCACCGCCTGGGTAAACGACCTGGGCGCCAACTTCTCCTACGACGAAATAAAAAGGAAGTTCCAGGAAATTTACTGGGGCGAGAATTCCCAAGGAAACGTGCGCAAGGAAAAATGGCTCCTGCGCAAATCCACCCTGGCGCGCCTCGCAAAGCGCACAGAGCTAACCCTTTTCACCGGACGCAACTGGCACGAACTGAATTACACACTCGATCGCAACGACCTCCGCGGCAGCTTCAAAACCATCATCACCGTCGAAGAAGTCGCAAACCCCAAGCCCGCTCCCGACGGCCTCATAAAGATCCTCAACGGCCGCAAGCCGAGCGAAGCACTCTACGTTGGCGATAATATTGACGACGCGCTGGCCGCGCAAACTGCTGAGGTCCCGTTTCTCGCGATTCTGCCCAAAAACGGCGAAGAACGCCGCCAACGTAGTACCCGATTGCGCGAGCTCGGCGCAGTGGCTATCCTCAACGATATCAGCCAGCTAGAGCCATGGCTGCGCAAGCTCCGTCCCGTCTGAATTCGTTCCAGTACCTCTCTCCCACCATCTCTGTAGGATATTCGTTAGTACCAAACACGACACCCGTACCATTGTTCCTGTCGCGACTTCCCCCCACACTTGTATGCAGAGGCGGGGCTTAGCCCCACATATACGTGACGAACCCGAACATTCGACCCGCGGCGGCTCGCGCCTTCATTCGCAGCCTCAACATCCTCCTCAAGTTCGCGCGAATGTACGACTTCGGCCATCCGCGCACAAAAAAACAATACGAGACCGCCTGGTCCGAACTCCGCACCGCTCTCGGCACCGGCACCGAAAATGAAGCCGGTGTGCTCCTCGCCGTTTCCGCCGACCAGCTGCTGCTCGACGGCACACCCCTCGAATCCGCTGCCGCCGAAAAAAGTTTCGCCCGCATGCTTTCCAGCGCCGGCATCGCCAGCATTCACTTTTCTCCCAAAGTCACGCAAGCCAGCTTGGCGCGCTTCGTGCGAGGTTTCCCGACCGGTACCGGTGCGAAGCCGGTGCAGCTTGCTGAACAACTGAAATCAGCCCTGCAGGGCGATCCGCACATTCACGTCAACGAAGTCTGCTTCGTTCCCGCCGATTCCGCTGTCGCGCGTTCCACCGTCGCGCAGCAATTGGCCGCGCACACTTTGGGCCTGAATTCGCAAGCCTCCGATGAACTGTTCGCCGACCCCGAACGCCTGCTGCAATTGATCGTCGCTGCCGAAGGAACCAAAGGCGGTGGCAGCAGAGGTTCTGGCAAAGGTGGTTACAGCGACGGAGACGGTGACGGTGAAGGAAACGGCAGCGGCAACGGAAGTGGCGACGGCAGCGGTGGAGTCGGCTCTGGCTACGGCGTCGGCGGTTCCGGTTCTGGCCATGGATACGGTCAAGGTCCCGGTAGTGGCTACGGCCCTGGTGGCGGCTACGGTCCAGGTAATGCCGGACCCGGAAGCGATTCAGGCGAGCGCGGTCCCGGCGGCGGTTTCCATTACGCGCCCGAAGCAGCCGAGATCACTCGTGATCTTCCTTCCGTTGGCGGAGCACCTGAGGGTGGCAGTCCGATTTACGTTGCGGGCGCAACCGAGGCTGGCCAAGCCTCCAATTCCGGATCGACCGAAGGCGGCAACCCCGCGGGTGGCGCCGGCTCCAGCACTTGGAATATCGTCGGCGGCAGCGGCAGCGGCACACCGCTCGCGCCCGATACTCCCGGTTTCTGGCTCAACAAAGGAAATGCAGGCACCGCAGATCCAAGCGAAGCTTCCGCCAGCGGCTCGGCAGAAGGTGGCAGCGTCGCCGGAGTCGGCCCCGGACCCAGCTCTTGGAACATCGTCGGTAGCGCCGGCGGTGGCACGCCGCTCGCGCCCGATGCTCCGGGATTCTGGCTCAACAAAGACGCGGCGGCCGACGCAGCCTCCGGTGGCTCGCGCCAAGCAAGTGGCAGCGCGCTAAACGACATCTCCGCCGTGCAAGGTCCTGGCGGCTCCCGCGGCACAGGCGCAGGCCCCGGCTCAGGTGGCGGTCCGGGCGCTGGTTCGGGCACAGGTTCCCGCAGAGGTTCCGGCGATCGTTCAGGTCGTGGCCCCGGAAATGGCCGTGGCAACGGCCCCGGAAGCGGCAAAGGTTCAGGTCCCGCCGGTGGCGGTAGCTCCAGTCCGCGCGGATGGAATTTGGCAGACGCCGTCAGCGAATCCGCCGAAGTCGGCAAGCCCAGCCGCTGGGGAAATGCCACCGCTGGAATTCGCGGCAGCCGTTCCGCTCGCGGAGGCGCAGGTTCCATGGCCGTCGAAACCGGCCTGATGACTCTGCACGAGGACGAACTCAAAGGCATCATGCAGATGCTCGCGCAGATCGCGCGCACCAGCGAAGGTTCCGATCAGAAACTCGATTCGCAACCTTTCCAATCGCGGCTTTCCACTCTGCCGCGCCGCGCTCGCTTCACCGTTAGCCAGGCTCTGTCAGCCCTGGCCGCGCAAGCGCCCTCCGATTCATCCGACAAACCCACTCTGCTGAAACTCGCCGAGCACATCGCCATTCGCTTCGCCATGGAAAGCTACGAGCGCGGCGACATCGAAGTCAACGCCGTGCGCCAGGTTCTGGACGAAATGAGCCAGGAACTGGAGAGCCTCCGCAAGATCATGGGCGTGTACGAAGAAAAAATGGCGCGGCACGGCATCGAAGTCCAGTCGCACTCGGACATGCTCGCCCAGCAATTCTGGGCGCAAGTGCCCAGCGAAAAAAGAAAGGCCGTCCTGGAATCCGGCGAAGCCTGGTGCGTTCCGCCCGCACAGATTCGTGAGTACGTCGAAGGTCTGATCACCGCAGGGGACAAAGCCGAAGCCGAAAAAGTTCTCACGAACTATGCCAATTGCATCACCCACAAATCGGCAGAGACGCGCCGTCAGGCCGCCATGGGCCTCGCCGAACTCGCCAGCACCTACGCGAAACTGGACGAGCGCCTCCTGCTCAGCACCATCCGCCTGGTCGGCGTGCAACTCGCCGAAGAGCGCGATTCCGAACTCGAAAGCCTGGTCGGCGCTGCTTTCGTGCGCTTGTCGCAAGAGGCCACCAAGTCCCGCTCCTACCCAGCGATACAGCGCGCCGTGGAACTGGTGGAATACGTCGAAGCAGAACGTCCCGGCCTGGGCAAGAATCTTCGCCCCAGAATCGGCGTCGAAGATCGCCTCCCTGAATTCATCGAAGAAGCCCTGAAAACGGGCGAAGCGCCCTCTGGCCTGAAGGACCTTCTGCGCCGCATGCCCGTTGCCGCGTCACTTCATCTGGCAGGACGTTTCAACCGCGCAGGCTTCCGCGAAGATTGCGACCTCCTCATCTCCATGATGGAAGTTCTGGATGTTGAAGGTCTGGAAAATCTGCGGCAGCTTCTCCGCAACGGCGCCCCCACCGAAGCCATCGAAACCTTGGGTATACTCGCGCGGCTCGATCCCGATTTGGTCGAACAAATTCTTCCCGAGCGCATTCTGGGATGGAAGCGAACCGCGCATGACCGCGTCGTCCGCCAGATTGCCTCCAGCGGCGCTCCCGAGCGCGGCCGCCTGCTTCTAAGCCTTTTTGATTTTCTCGATCCGCTGATCCGCCCGCTCGCCGTGGATGAAATCGGCATGGCCGGAGAACAAGCCGCCGATATGCGTCTGGTGCGCATCGCCGAAGGCGACTTACCGAAGGACGCTACCGAATACTTGCAATTGAAAGCCATCGAAGCTCTCGGCCGCCTGCGCACTGCGGGCGCCGAATCCATTTTGCGCAAGATCGCCGAAACGCGCCGCGCCTTTCGTTGGGCCAGCCCCAGCGAATTGCGCCTCGTTGCTTCGCAGGCCATGGAGAAAATCGATCCCGAGTGGGTGCGCGAATTCGTGCCGCGCAGTGGCTTGAGCGTCGCCGAATTCTCCATCGAGCCGCTCGATCTGGACAAGGATTCTTCGGCCATTCGTCAGCGCCGCTACCCGCGCATGCGACTCGAACACTCCGTAGCAGCCACTACCACCAACCTGAAGGAAAATTGCCGCCTCGATATTCCTGAACTCACCCTGGGCGGCGGTGTGGCCGTCTGCGAACAAAGCCTGCATCCCGGCAGCCTCGTGAGTATGAAGCTCTCCACTTCTACGAAATCGGTGAAAGTCCTGGCCATCGTCCGCGACGCCAACACTCAAGCCCGCGCCTTCGAGGTGGTTGACATGGAACTGGAAGAACGCTCCAAGCTTCGCAAGCTGCTCGTCAGCCTCGGCAACGTAATGAAGCGCTCCTCGCCCAAAGCCCGCGCCCGCCGCGCCACCCGCACCCTAATCACTCCCACCACCTAAGTTTTTCGTGGCACAGCCCTGCCCGCCGCAGAAGCGCACTCCTGGCTGTGCACCCGAACGGAGCGCCAGCGAATCCGCATCGCCGACCCTGGGAACGCCAATCTCCCGATGGGCGTTTTGCCTGCGCCACTTGCTGCGCAACTATCACGCCACTCAAATCTGCACGCGCTACCGCGCCTGTTTCATCGTTCCCCGCCGCGCGCCCCTGGTAACGGCAATCTCCTGATGGGCGAATTCGAGGCGTCCGTCAAGACGCCTGAAAACTAGCGATTAGAATGTGGCGCTGTTGATTGTTTTTAATCATTTGCGTCTGTTTCTAATCCTGGGGCACGAGCGATTAGACTTTGCCAGCGCGTACAGGGAGAAACTGGGAGCAGCGGCGCGGGGCGCGGGCTTGTGAATTGCGCCACAGCGTAATTCATCCTGAGATCCCGCAGTGCGGGATTGAAGGGCCGTCGCGATTTTGTGTGCGGTTTGATATTTTGGTTTCGGTTCGAATGTAGCGCGAAGGCGCGGGGAAAACAGCTGCGCGCTGGAACCGTATTGGTCCAGAACCAGTACGAGCTGTACGAAATTCAGTAAAAGCGGTACGGATTGCGACGGACAGGTTTGCTACAGGTTCTTGTCGACGCGGGCGGAGTGTGTCTTACTCGGCCACGCGCCGGGGACGCGAACCGAAGCAAGAGTTCGAAGGGGCAGCTGCAGAGACGCTGCGTCGAAACCCGCTCCCTCGCCTGCGGCGAGAGTGCGGCACCGCTCGAAGTCCAAGACCTCGGCTCCGGTCGCCCGCAAGGGTCGGCCACCCGGCCGCACGAAAACGGACCGTCTAATGCCCAAACAAAACGTTGTCGCCCTCCCAAATTTTGTGGAAACCGCCGACCTGGTCGCGAAATGACTCCGCCTATTGCGACCGCAGAGCGGCGGCGAGTCTGCGTTGAATGTCCGGTGAAGGAAGGTTCGGCCTGCCAATCAACAGATACTCAAAGTTGTCCGCCAGGATTTCTTCGGGATGAATGACGTAGTCGGTATTGCGTCCGACCTGCTCATAGAAACCTTGTATCTGACCGACGCCCAAAAGCGTGACTTTCGACGGATCGTAAGTCGCGTGCGAGCCAGACTTTTCAACTACTAGAAATTCAAAATCGAGATAGTCGAAGAATTCGCCGCCGTTCGCCGGATTGTAATGGTCGGATTTTGAAAACAGTATCGGCACGGCCCAGATTGACGTTGGGCCCGATGCAACGCGGATGCAGTGGTCGTTCTTCGGAGCATCAGGATTCGTGATCCTGCGAGCGGCCAGAGTAGGCGGGAACGGAATCTCGCCGCAGGGCTGAAATCCGATCACAGCGTACGCCCGTTCGCGCAAATCAGGAGCGTTCCGCGAGAGCACGTGGAACAGTTCGTGCGCGATCGTGCCTTGTAGAGCGCTTCTTCTGTTTGCGGCGAGCGCGTTCTGAGGAAGGATAATCGCGTTGGCACGCGTGTATTCCGCGTGACCTTCTTCGTCGCCGGTCGTCTTGATGAAAAGGATGGTCTTCGGAAACGGCAGGTTGAGGTCGCTCAGTTTGGCAGTCAGACCGTTGAACGCGGATTGCACGGCGTCCTGCTCGTTGGGAGTCCAGGCGAGAACGTTTTTCGCAACAAAGGCGAGGTACTCCTGCTCCGTGACGTCGTGGTCCGTCTTCATTCGCGCAGCGCGATCGAACGCACTCAGACGGGACACAAAATCGTCACGGTTCGTCAGTACGGCGATCCCTTGCTCAATGGTCGCGAAGGAAATGGCCGGCAAGTTCGGCGCTTGCGCGCCCACGATTGTCGGCATCAGGAAAACGATACACAGGACAACTGTTTTAATTGGTCGGTGCATGAATGCGCGGAATCTTAGCATAGTGAAACGTCACCTCTGCATAGCGTCGCGTGATATTTCGCGAGCCGGTGGCCAAGCACTGCGAACTTCCCGAGTGAATGTCTTTGGATTCTCGGCGGGCCCCATTCTCACCGACGCCAGGCGTGAGGCTCATGCTCTGGTGCTATGAAGCGTTCCGGGCCGGCCGACCGCCAGCCCGAAAACCTAAGTCTTGCGTCTCGGAGGTATGAAAGGGTCGGCCACTCGCCTGCGCGCTCCTCTTCATCAGGCCGCGCGCAGCGTCTCGATGGGATCAATTTGCGTGGCGCGCCAGAGCGGAACTGCGGCAGAGAGCGATACGATCAGGAATGCAGCCAATGCGGCGGAGGTGAACACGACTGGATCGTGGGTAGAAACTCCGAAGACGAGGCTGTCGAGCCATCTCGATGCGCCCCAGCTTCCTGCGAGCCCAGCGACTAACCCGATCACGCCTAAACTCGCAACTTGCCTTCCCGTACGACGTAAGATGGCGACGGTCCCCGCTCCCATTGCCATGCGAATGGCGATCTCCTGCCTTCGGCAGCTAACCCAGTAATTGAAAACACCATAGCAGCCTATGCTCGCGAGGATCACCGCAATGCCGGCGAACAGGACCAGCAGCAGCGTGGTGAAGCGCCGCTGCACAAGTGTGTCACCGAGCCATGTATCGGCGGTTTTCAAGGACTGAATCGGAATGTTGTCGTCAATCGTAGCCAATGTTTGCCGCACGGTTGCAATCATGCTCTCCGGGTCACCCTTGGTCCGTATCATCACGACCATTGCGGCATCGGCCCGCTGAGCGGCCGATAGATAGAGCTCGGGCAAGGGCGGACTGTCCAATCCAATCTGGGGAACATTCGCCGCAACACCGACGATTTCAACGACGGGACCTTCCATGTAGGGTCCGCCGACTTTAATGTGCTGGCCGAGAGCGGACCCGGAGTCCTTCCACCACGCACGCGCAATCTCTACATTGATCAACGCGACCGTCGGGCTACCCGCCGTATCCGCATCAGATAAAGCGCGCCCGGCTACGAGCGGAATGCGCATGGTCTGGAAGTACGCCGCGTCAGCCATATTGACCAGCGTGACGGGCACATCCTGCGAGCCGGGCGTTGGTTTCTCCACAACCGAATACCACCAGTCGCGACAGTCGCCAGCAGCCGGAGGGCAGTTCACGGCGCCAACGGATTCGACTCCCGGTTGCGCACGAAGCGCGGCTTCCAGGCGCGCATAGAAGTCGAGAATGGCCCCCGCGCTTTTGTACGGTAGAGGCGGCAATTGCAACTCGAGTGCAAGCAAATGCTTGGCCTCGAATCCAGGATTCAAGTTCTCGGCAGCCCACAAGCTGCGCAGCAGGATCCCTGAAGCAAAGAGCAAGATGACAGCCACCGCGACCTCCGCGATGACCAGGCCTCCGCGCAGCGCGTGTCCAATTCGGCTGGTGCCCGAAGCGGTGCTGCTCTCTTTCAACAGTATCGTCAGATTCACCATGTCTGAATGCACCAGGGGTACCAGGGAGCACAGCAGTGTCACTGCCAGCGTCAGCGCCGCAGCGAAGATCAACACCGGGAGATTCAGACTGGCTTCTGAAAGCCGCGGAATATCGCGCGGCCCGAGCGCCTCTATCGCGCGAAGTCCAAAGCCTGCGAGAACGATTCCGAACGCACCGCCAAGCAGCGTAATCGACACGGTTTCCGTCAGAAGCTGCCGTGCAAGCCGCCTGCGCCCCGCGCCGATTGCAGTGCGAATTGCCATCTCTCGCGCGCGGGTGGTCATGCGAATCAGCAATAGGCCGCCGATATTCGCGCAAGCCAGAATCAGGATCAGGCAAACCGAAGCCATCAAGAGGACAAACACGTGCGTTAGGTCGCCGGTTCGGTGCTCGGTGAGGAACTCGGCAAACGCGCGATGGTCGCTTTCCGGGCCCGGATCTGCCTGCGCGAGCCGCTGCAGGATGGTATCCAAATCCGAGCGCGCCTGGGATAGCGTGACTCCAGGCCTGAGCAGACCGAGCACGCGCATCGATTCGTGTTCGTCGCGCTTTGAAGCCTGCGCAGCGGAAGGACGGAAGGGAAGATAGTAATCGACCGGCGGGAGGAAGAAGCCGGGATCTCGGGCAAGGACGCCGATGACAATGTATGCAGTTCCATTGAGGGTGATCGTCTTGCCGATGATCTGCGGATCGGCTGATAGGGTTTCGGCCCAGAAAGCCCTGGTCACCAGGACCGTCGCAGGAGACCGCGATCCATCATCGCTCGCGGTCAGCAGGCGACCCATTATCGGACGAGAGCCGGTCAGCCCAAAAAATCGGTTTGTGACGACACCGGCGCGTGTGAGCACGGCCTGACCCCGGCCGGTGAGCGTCAGATCGGCCTTCTGGAAGGCAGCCATCGACTCGAAGGAGTGATTCTCCATGCGCCAGTGTTCAAAATTGATCCAGGTTACGCTGATGCCGCTGGCTTTCGCGGAGGACTCGCCGAGCCACACCAGACGCTCGCCCGAAGGGAAAGGGAGCGGCTTCAGAAGAACGGCATACACCGCGCTGAAGATGGCGGTGTTTGCGCCGATTCCGACAGCCAGCGTCAGAATCACGATGAGCGAGAAGCCGCGGGCTCTCCCGATACCTCGCGCCGCGTAGCGAAGGTCTTGCAGGAGCGATTCAAACGTAGGGAATTGCCATGCTTGATAGCTTCGCTCGTGCACGGCGGTCGCGTTACCAAAGTGGCGCCGCGCGGCGGCACGCGCCTCTTCGAGCGGCATCCCTCGCTCCCGATTTTCATCAATCAGGAACTGAAGATGGGCGTCCATCTCCTGCTGCAGTTCGTCGGCGAGATTCCGCCTTTTCCCGAGCGCACGTGCTACCTTCGACCACCATTGGCGCATGAAATCAACTCTCCGCTGCCAGAATCCTTGCCATGGCTAGAGCAAATCGCTGCCACTTCGAAGTTGCCTTGATCAGTTGCTTGCGCCCGGCCAGCGTCAGTCTGTAATAGCGGGCGCGCCGCCCGTTGGGCGAAGTCTTCCACTGCGGGGAAATCCATTTGCGCTGCAGAAGACGTTGCAGCGCAGGGTACAGGGATCCGTTATCGACGAAAATCTCACTGTCGGATTGTTGTTGCAGAAACTGCGAGATGCCATAGGCGTGGTTCGACTCTCGCTGCAGGCTTCGGAGGATCAGCACTTCCAGAGTTCCTTGCAGCAGTTCAAGTCTGTCGTCGTCAGGTAGACTGTCTACGGTAGTCATCCTATCTATTTACGATAGAAAGCAGGGTCTGTCAAGCGAGTCTGCCACGGCCACCTTCACCCCCCGGAAGAGCAGGTGTCGCCGCAAAATCAGGGAGGTGTCCAGCCCCAATGAGGTGTACAAGGATTGGGCGGGCGCTTACCGCGCAGCGGCCGTTTCCGCTGGCTGCGACGGCTGCCGTAATGCGCGGGCTTGGGCTAGGAGTTTTTTCAGCTTGCCTTCGATCGGGGCGTCGCCGATGTGTTGGTCCCGCAGGACGCCTTCGGCATCAATCGTGAAAGTGTGCCGAATGGTCGGCCACCGGGCTATCACCGCAGACAGTCACCGTCGCCCGTGCGTCAGACCCCAGTAGACCAAGAACGCCCCAGCGGCGACGAAGCAGAGCCGACCAAACCAGGTCGGAAGCGTTTTCCTGACAATGCCACGCAGGGTGGGGAGCGCGGTGAAGAAGTTCACACCTGGCAACAATCCGGCGACGGTCACGACGGTGCCGAGTAAGACCAGCAGAACCCCTGGTGTCTTCAAGCCCTGTCCAATGATCAAAAGCGGACCCATCGCTTTCCTTCGCAGATTAGCGTCGAGGTGACGTCCGCGTAGACCCCGCCGCCAACACGTGGCGTTCCAAAGTAAAAGCCAACGCCACCGGCACCACCCACCAAGCCAGCGTACTCAAAAAAGGGAGCCCCCGACGAGACTCCCCTTGGCCAGCTGTGAGTTAGGGAGATTTAATTGCCGCCGTCGTCATCATCCGAGCTGGCGGGCAGAGCCAGTAGCCACGCTCCCTGGCCATGAGAGGCGGCATAAAGTCTGTGCGCACTGGGCACGATGGTAAGCCCCGCAACCTCGATGTTCGGCATTCCTGGCGCCGCAAGTTTCCAGGACTTTTCCTTGGGCACGAGCTTGTAAACGCCGAAGTCGCTGGAGATGAATATATCGTGCGTGACCTCGTCCCGCGCGATACCCGTGATCGGCGTATCGAGCAAGTCGTAGCTGAGGTCTTTCCACGTTGCGGTGCCGTCGGCTGGGTTGTACCGCACCTCAAAAACATGGCCAGGTGTTGAGGGTGTTGAGGCGTTATATCCGCTGTATGACAACCAAGCGCGGTTGCTATCGCGAGGATCGATAAATATCCCGCTGACGAATCTTCCCGGGCTGTTCGCAACCAGGGAGTCGAGCCGGGTGAACGTCACTGACGTCTCCGGTTCCGCGTCCGCGTTCTTACTAATGAGGACGCGTCCGGCCGCCGTGGCCGCCCAAAGCGTGGAGGTGTTCTGCGCGGTCCGAGCGACTGCCGCAACATCAATACCCGCTCGGTCGGCACCGTAATCTGACCCGATCAATTGTCCATTGGCTGAGGGATCGCCCAGCGGCACCCAATCGCCGCAGGTACCCGCAGGATCAACGCCGGTGAATTCGTTGCAGTTTGCACGGAACGCCGCCAGAGTTCGGTTTCCTACACCCTGGGTTTTGGTCCGCCAAACGTGACCCGTGCCGGCATAGAGCGTTGTGTGAGCCTTGGGGTTGGGGTCGGAGATGATCGAAAAGTAGAACTCGGCTGGCTCGGAGAAGATGAAGAATGTGTCCCCGATGAAATTCCAGTCCGACGTTAGCCCGCCACTGAAATTCGAGTCGGGTTCCGGGCCGGCGTAGGTGTGGAAGCGATATTGAGGATTCAGCACGTCGAAACCAGACTGGCCACCATCACCGAATATCGTCTGGTTCCACTGGGAATGATCTGTATCCGAGATCGTTTCCCAAGTGCCGTTGTCCTGCGTTCCGCCCTGGAGATCGTTGGGGTCAAACGGATTCACCGAGAGGCTCTGGAATTGCAGAGTTGTCAGCCCCTTGTTGATGCCTCGGAGCCGCGTGGGAACCAGCGAGAGCAGTTGCTGGCAGCGAGCCAGGGCTACTGGCGACAGTCCGCGCGTGCTGCAGTTTGCGGATATGTCGGTCAAGGCACCGCTGGAACGGATGATGCCGCCGTCGGACGAAGCCCAGAACAGCAGAGGATTGCTGGGATGAAATACGATCCAGTGCTCATCCGGGTGCATCCCGTTGGGCTGCACCGGGTCGGTGGCATCCATGGTCATATCGGTGAAAGATACGCCCGCATCGAAGGAAAGCACCCAGGCGCGGCCATTGGAAATGCCTCCGGTCTCACCGTAGGAATACGAGCCTCCGACGTAAACCATGTCCGGGGCCCCGGGAGGAGTGGCAACGCGATTGTCGTACCAGCACTGGCCTCCGCAGTCGTTGTAGGCGCCATAGCCGGGGTTAGCCGGATTCGGACTGGAAAGGACGTTAAACACGGGAGTGGGAGTTGTCACATCGTCGCTGCGCGAGAGCTGCGCAGGTGGCGTGCCAGAGGACCCCTCGTACAGATACATGCGTGTCTTCCCGTTGGGCAGGGTGGTAACCGAAATATCCGGGCGCATCGCGGTATCTATGGGATTCAGCGACGGATTGATTTGCGTCCACGTTTTCCCGGCGTCCTTCGAGCGCCAGACTCCGCGGGAATACGAGCTGGCATAAACGATATCCGGATTCGAAGGATCAAGCGCCACGCGCCGCACACCGAATGGCGAGCATGGATCATTATCCTCAGCTTCGTTCAGGTCCCCCGTGCATACCGAAACGTCGCTTGAGCCGTTGTGGATGAAGGTCCAACTGTGACCGCCATCCGTGGACTTGTAGAGGCCCCACTTCGGCGCACCCGGAATCAGATCGACAGTGCCATTGCAGCAGACCGACGACTGGCCGCGAAGGCCCTGCGTGGTTGCCGCGTAAATCGTGTTCGGGTCTCCCGGTTTCACCGCGATCGAGCCGATGGCACGCTCGTTGAACACCGATTGGCCCATGGGGCCTTCCCAGGAATCCCCACCATCCCTGCTCTTGTAGAGACCTACGCCGGCTTCGCATCCGCTGCCGCAGGCATTGGCCTCGCCTGTGCCAACCCACAGAGTGTCTCCGTCGGGATCGTTTGGATCTATTTCGATGGAGCCGATCGCGTTGATTGCAAAAACCCCGGAGAGATATTTCCACTGCGGCTGGTCATCCATCGCATCGCGAGTGCGCCAAATACCACCGCCTGCGGGACCGACCCACAACGTGCACTTGTCCGCCCGGCAATGCGAGGAGAGCGCCATGGCTGTGGTGCGGCTGGCCGCCGGGTAGGCGTTCGGAATATATGATGCGAAGCTGCGCAGCGGAGTGAAAGGGTAGAGCGCGTAGCTGGGCCCGAAGCTTTGCCATGGGCCGAGCGTATCGTGGCTGAAGTCTTTCCCTGCCATGGCTGCATGGGCTGCCCGTGCTCCCTCGATTCGGTCCGCCGGGATCGTTGTACCCGGATAGGCGCGATGCATAAACTCCTGGTGCGCCAGGCCTCCGGGGCTGCTGAGCCCGCCATTGTCTGGAACCGTTTGCGAGAATTTCTTGAGGCGCTCGGAAAGCAGTGGTGGTAACGACTCCTGCTCTGATTCTGCCGCGACCTCTTTCTGTTCCTTCTGGATCCTCTTCTTGGACTTCGCTTTCTTCACCGCTTTGGGCGCGCTGGCTGAACGCGCATCTTGCGGGCTGCTGCTCGGTTGTTGCTGCGCAAAAGCGCCCGCGGCCATGAGAAAAAAACACAGGAGTAGTGCATTGACTGTCTTCATTTCGTTGATTCCTCCTCGCACGGTGGATACGATTTCCTGCCCGGTTCGTCTCGCTGCGGCGTCGGAACAGAATCGTGGCTTGCACCCTTGGCGGCCGAGCTTCGACAACTTGCGTACATCTTAAGAAGTCGTGAATTTCAGTCAGCTGACTGAGCGAATTCGCTTGGTTCAGCTTCCTGCAGGGAAACTTGCGCCTGTCAGTTGGAGGAAGATACTACCGCCAGTAGTTTTGTCAAGGGGTGACTGGACGCCGCGCCCAGCGGCGCAGGTGCATGTCCTCCGCTTTGTGCACCAGGTCCATTCCACCCCCCCGCCCAATTCCTCAGGGATGCGGTGGTGCGAAATCGTAAGCCCGTCGAGCGCCACAGATCTTCCCATAGCACTCAAGCAGCGCCCTACCAAGGGCCACAACACCAATCGGGAGGTTTTTGTTCCCAGGAACGGCGCGCGGCGGTGCGTCGGTCCTGGAAAGGGACTGGGAAAGATTATGGATTGCATGGATTCTTTGAATTGGACATCGTGGGTAGATGGCGGCAAAGTAAACATGCCGATCATCTCCTTGACGTGATGATGGGCACGAACTCAGAGGTTCCCTCCTAACCACTGTTTTTCGAACGCGTCACTTGCTGACCTTGTCGTCCGCAATGATCCAACCTTAGCAACGCGCGCCGAAGCATGCGGCGGCGTTTACGACAACGAATTCCTGAGGAGGAATTTATGACATCGAGCAAGAAACTGTCCCGGATTTGCGTGTTGCTGTTGTCTTTGGTTTCATCGTTTGCGTTTCCATCGAATGCGGGAGCACAGCCGGTGATCGCCGGCCGGTTCACGCTAACCAGCCCGGCGAAGTGGGGAACGGTGATGCTACCGGCGGGTGATTACACGTTTGCGGTGGAGGATAGCGTGTCGCCGCCTCCGGTGACGATTTTCACGGCGGACGGCACGGGCAAAGGGATTGTGATTCCGGCGTTCGTCAGCGAGATCAAGCGTGACGACACGGGCAGGATGACGCTGGAAATCAGAGACGGGCAAGCGGTGGTGACTGCGTTGTACGTGGAGAGATTGGGCGTGGTGCTGCATTACGGCGCGGAACGGCCGAATGTGGAGTTGGCGCGGAAGAAGGCTGCGCCTGATTCGAAGATGACGTCGTACTTGCAGGCGAAGTGACGGTGATTAGTAAGTAGTGATTGGTGATTCGTGATTGGTGCGCCGGCGTGGCGGTGGGCTGAAGGTGGGCCTGCTTCCGCGCCGGCGTTTTGTTGTGCGCGCGTGCTTGCTTGTCGGGATGGTGGGCGAGTCCTGTTGGCGCGCGGGATTGGCGGTGGATTACGAGGCGAATTTCTGGGAGCGTTTTACTTCGTCGGAGAGAATGATGGCTTCGGCGATTTGCTTCATGGATTTGCGGGTCTGGCGGCTTTGTTGCTGGAGAGTGAGGTAGGCCTTCTCTTCGGTGGTGGCCATGTCGCGCTGGAGGATGCCTTTAGCGCGCTCGAGGAGCTTGCGAGTTTCGAGGCGCTCCGAGAGCTGGGTGTTGGCGGTTTCCAGGCGCGCCATTTCGATTTCTGCGCCGACCAGAAAGCCGACCGTGGAGATCAGCTGGATGTCGCGCTGTTTGTAAACGTGCGGGCGGATGTGCTGAAGGTTGATGACTCCGACGAGACGGCCGCGGCAGAGCAACGGGACGGATAGGAATGCCTGGTAGGAATCCTCCGGCAATTGATTGAAGAACTTGAAACGCGGATCCTTTGCGGCGTTGCGCGCGACGGCTACGGCGGTGCGGTGTTCGGCGACCCAGCCGGTGATGCCTTGGCCGACGCGCAGCTTCAGGCGATCGACTACTTCCTGATGGGGATTTTTCGAGGCGCGCAGGACGAGTTCTTCCTCGTCCTGGACGTAGATGAAGCAAGAATCGCAATTCACAAGCGCGACAGCGAATTCGAGCACGCGTGCGAGAACTTCGTGGAGAGGATCCTGGCCGCTGGCGGCGATGCTGCTGCCAAGGTCGTGGAGTAGATCGACATCGGCGTCGTGTGTGGCTGTCGTGGTGTCCATATACAAAGTTAGCGGGGCTGCGCGTCGCTGTCCAATCGCAAAAGCGGATGTGGGGGATAGGGAAACTGGGAGGTACTTGGCAGGGCGGCGCTAGGTTTGTTGGCGCAAGGCGAAAGATTTGACGCAGAGGTCGCGGAGGTCGGAGCGCAGAGTTCGCAGAGAGAACCTGCGGCAGGCAAGCAGCGCCCCTGTTCTGGCTGCGCGTGGAACTGGTGCTGGGTAACGGGCGAGGCAAGCCTCGCCTAGCTCGTTTCGTCGTCGCACATTGCGCCTCGACGAAAGCGGCGGCAAGCCGCCGCACTCCATCGTGGACTGGGCGGGGGGCGATCGGAGGGCTCCCGTCAAACATGGACAACGGGAAGATGCGCGGCTAGAGTAGTTGCGCATTGGGACCCGTCTCCAGCGGAGAAAAACATTTTGCGCTTGTGGCGCTCGCGGTGTTTGTGTTCTTGTGCGCTGCGGGTGGCGCGCTTTCCACTCCGGGCGGCGCGCAAGACAACAAGAAATCCGCTTCCGGCTTAACGCAGCGCGCGAACACTTCAACGGCGGTTCCTACCTTTGAGGATATTTCCGCGCGTGCGGGGCTTACGGTGGCGCACATCGCTTCGCCTGAAAAAAAATATATTGTGGAGTCCATGAGCGGGGGCGTGGGATTTATTGATTGCGATAACAGCGGGGTGCTGTCGGCACTGGTGGTGAACGGGTCGACGGTGGATCGTTACAAGAATGGTGGGGATTTGATGGTTACTTTGTACCGCCAGGTGGGGAATCGCGAGGGCGCGCCGCTGAGATTTGTAGATCGTACGCAGGCGGCGGGGCTGACGCGCAAGGGTTGGGGGATGGGCGTGGCCGTAGCGGATTTTGATAACGATGGATTTTTAGACATTTTTGTCACGGGGTATGGCGGGAACGCGCTGTATCGCGGGCGGGGGAATTGCACTTTTGAGGATGTGACGGACAAGGCCCGGGTGCGCGGGAGCGGGTTCATGACCGGCGCGGCTTGGGCGGATTACGACAAGGATGGGTTCGTGGATATTTTTGTTTCGCGCTACGTGCATGTGGACCTGGATAACGTGGCGGCGTTCGGAACATGCAAGTTTCGCGGGATCGTGGTGCAGTGCGGTCCCTGGGGGATGACGGGCGAAACGGATCTACTGTATCACAATCGCGGCGACGGGACGTTTGAGGAAGTGTCGCAGAAGGCGGGCGTGAGCGACCCGAACGGGTATTACGGATTGGGCGTGGTGTGGGGCGATTACGATAATGATGGCTGGCCCGATTTGTATGTGGCCAACGATACGGGGCCGAATTTTCTCTATCACAATAATCACGACGGGACTTTCACGGACCAGGGAATGCTGGCGGGCGCGGCGCTGAGCAGCGAAGGCGACGCGGATGGTTCGATGGGCGTGGATTTCGGGGATTACGATCACGACGGGCGGCTGGATATTTTCGTGACGAATTTCGCGGACCAGGAAGACAACCTTTATCAAAATTTGGGCGCGAAGGGATTTGATGATGTCAGCTGGAAGGCCGGAGTCGCCAAGCCCAGCTACCCTTATGTGAAATGGGGGACTGGTTTTTTTGATTTTGATAATGATGGTTGGGTGGATCTGTTCGTCGCGAGCGGGCACGTGTATCCGCAGATGGACCAGCTGGAGGGGATCGCGCGCTACAAGGAGCCTTTGCTGCTGCACATGAATAATCACGACGGGACTTTCACGGAATCGGCTGCGGCGGCGGGATTGGGTGCGGTGCCGGTGGCTTCGCGGCGCGGAGCGGCGTTTGGGGATGTGGCGAACGACGGCAACCTGGACGTGCTGTTGCTGAATGTGGGCGAGGCGCCGAGTTTGTTGCTGAATCATGGAGTCGCGGGGAATCATCGTGTGGAATTTCGATTGCTGGGAACGAAGAGCAATCGCGCGGCGATTGGGACGCGGGTGACGGTGCGGGCTGGGAAGCTGGTGCAATTTAATGAAGTGCGCGGCGGGGCGAGTTATCTTTCGCAGAATGATTTGCGGTTGCATTTTGGGTTGGGGAAGGCGACGAGTTTGGATTCGGTGGAGATTTTGTGGCCTAGCGGGGCGGTGGAAAAACTTACGGGCGTGGCGGCGGATAAGATTTATGTGCTGGTGGAGGGGCAAGGTATCCAGGGGACAACTCCACTTGCGGGGGACGCCAGGTCAAAGGCACCACCGATGAACGCAGATGAACACTGATAAGGGCGAAAGATTTAACACAGAGGGCACAGAGAAAGGCAACGGCAACTGCACCGGCGCTTTTTTAAATGGAAACGGAACGCGGCACTGCGTTCGAAAGACGCCAATCGGGAGATTGGCGTTCCCAGGAACTGAGCCGTAGAGATGTTGACGGTTGGGCGAGCTCGGGCGCAGCAAGCGCGCCCCTACCGTGGCTAGCGCCCAATAGTCTTCTTCGAAATTAAAAAAGGGCGCTGCGGGTTTCCGCGGCGCCCTTTTTTTCAGTGTGTACTTCGCCGTGCGAATTGTTGCGGCTCAGAACAGCAGTTTCAGGCCGAACTGGAAGATGCGTGGGTTGTGGGCGGCTTGTGGCTGCAGGAAGCCGTTCCATGCGGCGGGGCCGAGGCATGACGGGTCGGCGGCGGAATTGTTTGCGCCACCGAAGCAGGTCAATGAATTGTTGGCGACGCCGCCGCTACCGGTGGTGCTAGCCGTGGAATTGCCGCTCTCCCATTGGGTGTGATTGAAGATGTTGAAGCCCTCGGCGCGGAACTGCAGGGCAATGGATTCGTGGATCGGGATATTTTTGAACAGAGCCATGTCGAAGTTCAAACGGCTGGGATTGTTCAGGAAGTCCCGGCCGGAGTCGCCGAAGGTAAGGCCGGTGGGTGCGGCAAAGGCGGCAGGATTGTAGAGCAACGGTCCGCTGCCGGGAACCAGTGACGCGATAACGGCTGCGGACGGCTTGCTGTAAGGGCTGATGCCGGTCACATCGGCGTAAGAGCCGTTGGTGCCCACGCCGTTGCCGACGCCGGCGTTGTCGCCGAATATTCCGTAGAGAACGCTAAAGGGCTGTCCGGTATTGAACGAGGTGATGCCGGAATACTCCCAGCCGCCAAAGACTTTTTTCGACCAGCCGGCTTGGGTGAACCAGGGAATGTTGTAAACGTAGCTGAAGGTGAAAATCTGGCGTTCGTCGAAGTTGGAGCTGGCGCGGTTGCCGCGCACATCGTAGGAATTCACGAAGTTCTGATCGCCCCAGTCGGAGGAGTCATCGATCGAGTGGCTGTAGGTGTAGGACGCGGCGATGACCAGCGGCGCGATGGTGCGGCGGATGGACATCTGCAACGAATTGTAGGATGAATTGGTGCGATAGGACTTGGCGGTGATGGAGCCGAATCCGACGTACGGTCGGAAGGGGGAGGGATCGTTGCCGCAGGCAGTGCTGAAATTTTCTTGGACGCTCATCGGCGAATTAGTGATCGGCGTGAGCGGATTACCATTAACAAGACCGCTAGTGCAATCCGATTGGGTGAGGACTTGGCCGGGCTGATAGGGATTCTCGGCCGCTGGCGTCGGATGAAGTTGATTCCCGTCCAACTGTAGGGAGAGATTTGTGCCTTTGCTTCCGACATACCCGATTTGGCCTACGGTGTTCTTGAACAGCTCGCGTTCGATGCTCAGGTTCCATTGCTGGGCGTAGGGCCAAATGCTTTTCGTTGGGATGGAGAAGACGGTCAGAGGATAGGCGAGCGCGCCTGCGCCGCCTCCGATGCAGAGGTAGCCGGTTGATTGAGCGCAGCCGTTGACGCCCGGAGCGATGTTCGGTTGCTGCGGGTTGAGCACGAACGGAGGGTTACCTTCCAGAGATTCGGTGTTGGCTTCATTGCCGTTGCCGTGATCGAAGAAGACGCCGTAGCCGCCACGCAGAGAGGTTTTTCCGTCGCCAAATATATCCCACGCGAAACCCACGCGCGGCGCCGGGTTGAATACGTGTCCTTGCATGCAAGTGCGGGGAAAACCTGACGTGCCGCATTGCACGATGCCGTTGAAGTTTCGGGGATCTGTCGGCGTCAGAGGCTCAGTCAACCCCGGGTCGGCAAAGAGGTTGCCGTTGGGACCGACCGATACCGCGTTGGTCTGGTTGAAAGCGGACGGCTCGAAGTTGAAGGCATTGTCGTACTTCTCGTAATAATTGCCGAAAAGGCTCAAGCGTATACCGACATTCAGAGTGAGGCGTGAGGTGACGTGAAAATCGTCGTTGATGTAGGGCTCGATATATTTGTAGCGGTTGTAGTATTTGGGCTCGTGATTTGGCTGGGAGAAGGTGGAGATGTTTCCGACGAGGAGATCGGCGAAGGCGTTTCCATTGGAAACCAGGGAATTGGACGCATCGAAGCTCAGGGAGCCCTGGAGTCCGATGCTGGCGAACTCGTTCTTCTGAGCGATGACACCGTAGGCGCCCATCTGCAGGGTATGTTTACCGAAAATTTTGGTGAGGTTGTCGCGAATGGTGTAGGTGGGATTCGCGTTGTTCCAAGGCTCATCGGAAGGATCGGCGGTGAACCCGGCACCGTAAGCGGCATTTCCGGCGACGGAGACTGTGGGCAGTTTGCCGCCAAAATCGGGAAACAGGCCGGTCATCGTCATGCTGGCGGGGCGTTCAAAGGGGCCAACGTTGCTCAGGAAGATGTGGTCGCTGGTGTAGCTGAAGACGAATTCGTTCACCAGAGTGGGTGAAGCGGTGTACGTCAAACGGGCCACGGCGCTGGTGGTGGGGCCGACAAATTTTGTTTGGATCGAGGGAAGGGTGGCGTTGGACCACAGCGTGGTGGGCGTGGTGGTGTTCCAGGAGTCGTGGACGTAGTGAAACATGCCGCGCAAATTGTTGGTGAAATTGTGATCCACGCGGAGAAGCTCTTCGCGCCAAAAGGTGGGCTGGGAAATGGACGCGTTGTAACAGGCGCCGATGGTGGAAGGGCAACCGGTGGTGCTGTTGGGGGCGCTAATTTCGGCGAGGATCGCTTGGGCGTTGGGGTCAACGGTTACTTGATTGTTGGGGAAGGTGTTGTAGGACGTGATCGCTGGATTGCCGGTGTTGGCGGAGGCCGCCGGGCAGTCCGGATAAAACGCGGTCGGCTCGGGATTTAGAACGCTGTTGGGATCGCCGCGGTAAAATACGGTTCCAGCCGCGGGGCACACGTCGGAAAAATTCCCGCCGCGCTCGGCGTTGGAGGGGACGGCAAGGTTGAAAGTGTTGGGGACGCGTTCGAGGCGCCATTCCTGCGACCAGAAGAAGAAGGTTTTGCTCTTGTCTGAGTTGTAGTGGCCGGGAATGTAGATGGGGCCGCCGATGGTGTAGCCGAAATCATTTTTCTTATAGGGTGGGGCGGAGGATGTTTGATCGAAGTAATTTCGCGAATTGAAAATGTTGTTGCGATTGAATTCGTACACGTCGCCATGGAAGCTGCTGGTGCCGGACTTCAGCTCGGTTTCGACGGTGCCGGACGCGTTGCGGCCGTATTCCGCGCCGTAATTCGAGGTTAGAACGCGCACTTCCTGGATCGCGTCAATGCTGGGATAAACGTTCAGCGAGTTGTTGCTGCCGTTGTCCATGTTGTCGCCGCCGTCGAGTTCCCAGTTGTTGTTCTCACCCCGGCCGCCGTTCACGGAATACACCGTATTGCCCGCGATGCCGACTGTCCCTTCATCTTGTCCGGTTTGATTATTGACGCCGGGGGTCAAAGTGATGAGCTGCGCGAAGTCGCGGCCGTTCAATTGCAGCTGCGTGATTTCGGCGCCGGTGATGGTGCCGCCGACTTGCGCGGACTGCGTTTCGACTTGGGCGAGGCCTTGGCCTGCGACGACGACTTCGCTGGCGAGGGAGCCGACTTCCAACGTGACGTCGATGCGCGCTTTTTGGCCTACGCGGAGGACCACGCCCTTGGCCTCGTACGTCTTGAAACCTTTGGCGGTGATGCTGACGTCGTAGGCGCCGCTGGGCAGATAGGGGATTACCCAATCGCCGTCGCCATTGGCGGTGGTGGTCTTGTTCATGCCGATGGTGGCGTTGCTGACGGTGACGGTGGCGCCGGCTACTACTGCGCCGGTGGTGTCATGCACGGTGCCGTTCAGCGTGGCGGTGTCTTGCGCGAAGGCGGCGGACGCGCACAGGAAAAACGCGAACAGGCAACCTGCTTGGCGAAGGTATCTCATTTACGTCTCCAGGTAGCGCAGCGTACGCGCGGATTTTGCTAGCCCGAAATGCTAATACCCGAAGTTGCTGGTATTGCGCGATGGGTGGTGGGGGTCGCAGCAGAGCTGGCAGGCTAAGCTGAGACCAGTGCGGGAACAGCTATCCCGGCAAACAGCATTCAGAAGCTTGAAAGACCCCACCCCAAACGTTTTATTAAATTTATTAAAAGTGATTTATATACGGGAGCGAGGATATGTCAAGCGAAAAACTTCGGGGTCATGGCGCGGTGGGGAGGCCTCGGAGGCGGGTAGCCGGCGGTCACTGCATTTTGCATCAAGGCCTACTCGATTTGCTCGGCACGCACGAACCCGCCGAATTTGCTGCGAGCTCTGCACAGCGTGCGAGCCGTGGTCGGACGTGAAGCTGTTTCGACAAACTCGCGTTGACCCGATCTATCTTTGCCGTAAATGCGCTTTGTCAAGAGCGGCGTACCCAGGCGTCGGGCGAGCGGGCGCGAAGTGTGCTAGTTTTTAGCCGTGAAGTGCGGCGGAATATTGCGCGTGGTGCTTTTAGCGACTGCCGTAGTCGGCAGCGGCGCGTCGGTGGGATCGGCCGCGCAGCAAGCGGCTCACTCCGGCGGGGTTGCACCGGCGGCGCAGGACTTGGCGGGGCTTTTTGCCGAGGGGGAAGCGGCTTTGCGGGCTGGGGAACTGGACAAGGCGGCGGGGGCGTTCCGGAAAGTCCTGACGGCGGATCCACGGGAGGCGGGTGCTTATGCGAATTTGGGAGTGATTGCGATGCGGCGGCAGCAGTGGGGGCAGGCGTTGGAATTGTTGCAGAAAGCGGAGCGGCTGGCGCCGAGTGTCGCGGGGATACGTTTGAATATTGGATTGGTTTATTACCGGCAGAATGATTTTCATTCGGCGATTGCGCCGTTTGAAACGGTGGTGCGCGACCGGCCGGAGTCGGTGCAGGCGCGTTACTTGCTGGGGCTTTGTTATTTTTTCACGGAGCGGTATGGCGACGCGGTGACTGCTTTGGAGCCGATCTGGGCCGACGAATCATCGGACTTGAATTATCTATATGTGCTGGGGAATGCGGCGAACAAAGCGGGGCGGAGCGATTTGGAGGAGCGGGCGCTGACGAGGTTTGTGGAGCTGGGGCGCGATACGGCTGAATATCATTTGCTGATGGGGAAGGCGGCGCTGAACCGCGAGGAGAATGATAAAGCGATCGCGGAACTGCAGGAGGCGGCGGAGCTGGATGCGCGGCTGCCGTTTCTGCATTTCAATTTGGGTTTGGCCTACTTGGCGCGGGCGGATTTTGAGAAAGCGCGGGACGAATTCCTGAAGGATGCGGAGATCGAGCCGGACGTGGCTTTCGATTACGACCGGCTGGGCGTGGTTTATGCGTATTTGCAGGACGACGCGAAGGCGGAGGAAAATTTCAGGCGGGCGCTGCGGTTGGATGGGCACCTTTCTAGTTCTTATTTTGGATTGGCGCGGGTTTATCAGCGGCAGGGGAAATTTTCCTTGGCACTGGGGGCGGCGGATTCGGCTTTGCGGATGGATGCGAATAATGCGAATTATCACAATTTGAAGGGGCAGATATTAATGCGGTTGGGGAGGACAGAAGAAGCGCAGAAGGAACTTTTGACGGCTACGGATTTATTGAATACGAGCCGCGAGCGGCGGCACAGTGAGTTGAACCAGGGGGAATTGCCGCAGCCGGAATTGACGGCGGAGCCCAGGGTGCAATGAGCGGGGGAAAGCAGATCCCTCTCTGCGTCCGGCGCCCGCCAGAGGGCGGCGGGTCAGAAAAAGCGCGGGACTCCGTTCGGGATGACACGCACATTTTTTGTGAAATGTGGCGGAGTGCTGGCCGATCCAAGGGCAAACCGGGGCGGCCGCTATTTCTGGGACTTCAGGAATTTTTCTACTTCGCGGGCCGTAGGCATGGAAGGTTGGGCGCCGTTGCGGGTTACGGAGATTGCGGCTACTGCGGTCGCATAGCGCGCGGCCACGAGAGGCTGCTTGCCGGAGAGCAGGCTGACTGCAAGGCCGGCGTTGAAGGCGTCGCCGGCGGCGGTAGAGTCGATTGCTTTTACTGCGAACGAAGGAACCATTTCGCGGATGCCATCGGCGGTGGCGATGAAGGCGCCTTGTGCGCCCATTTTAATTGCGACATTTTTCGGGCCGCGTTCGAGAAGGAGATTGGCGCAGCGCGCGGCCGTGGCGGGAGTGACCGGCTCGGTGGGAGGCAGGCCGCAGAGAATGCGCGTCTCGCTTTCGTTGGGAGTGATCCAGCCGGTGACCTGCAGGAGGCCCGACGGCAATTCGCGAGCGGGGGCGGGATCGAGCATCAGCGGAATTTTGTAGCGATGCGCGAAGGCGCCGAGGGTTTCTAGAGTGATGAGCGGGATTTCCAGTTGCGCGAGGATCATGCCTGCTTTGCGCAGCAATGCGGAGTGCGCGGTGATGTCTTTGGGCTGAAGTTTGCCGTTTGCGCCGGGGACTACAACGATGTTGTTCTGGCCGTCACCGCCGATATTGATGAGCGCGACCCCGGAGGAACCTTTTACGGCATGGACGGATTGCACGGCGACGCCGGATTGGCGGAGGGCGGTTTTCAGCGCGGAGCCGAACGAATCGTCGCCGACATTGCCTAACATGCTGACGGGGTAGCCCAGTTTCGCGACGCCTACGGCTTGGTTGGCACCTTTGCCGCCGTGGAAGGTGCGGAAATCCTTGCCGATGATGGTTTCGCCGGGGAGGGGGACGTGGTCGGCGCTGGCCACGAGATCAAGATTGATGCTGCCTGCTACCACGATGGGTTTGCGCATTTTGGTGTGCGCCTCCGGGTTCGCACGGCGTGGGAAAGCGAGATCCCGCGCTGCGTCCCGCGCCCGCCAAACTGCGGACGGGAAGAAAAAGCGCGGGACTCCGTTCGGGATGACAAGCAAAACACTCATCCGGCGAACGGTTCAGCGGATAAGGCTATCACCATCCGGCTCGAGCGTCGCGCGCGGGTTGTGGGATTTCGTGGCGAGTGGACAGGTGCCTCGTGGTGGGGCGTCGTGCTAATCTTTGGTGAGTTTTTCCCGCGGTTCTTCGAGCGACCCTGCCCGGGTGGCGGAATGGCATACGCGGAGGACTTAAAATCCTTTGTCCTTAACGGGACGTGTGGGTTCGACCCCCACCCCGGGCACTTAATTCAAAAGACTTACGGCTGGCTGTTTTTCTGAGGAAGTTTGCGCGACGGTCACTTTTGTTGTGCTTTGGCTGTCCTGCGTTTCAAGATACCGCGTTAGGCTCCGCGCGGCCTCGCTAAGATCGTCCTGCGATGTGATGTTGTACCGCTCGAATACGGACTCCGTTTTGTGCCCTGAGATTTTCATCGCGACGCTCCGCGGAACTCCGGCGCGAATCAGATCTCTTACGCCGGTTCTACGAAGGTCGTGACGAATTAACCCCACAGATTTTGCAGCCTTGCCGGAACACCGCGCACACGCACCCGATTCGCCAATTTCGCCCGAGCGCGCGGCGCAGACGGTCCTTCCGAGTCCGACCTTCACGCACGCCGTCCGCCACACCTTGTATCGATTTTTGATCGGCTTCCCGCCGTGCGAAAAAAACCGGCTGGCACGCCGGATGCTTCCGATCATGCATCGCTCGCTGGATTTGAATCACTTCGAGGAGTTCACCGTGGAGCGGGAGAGTGCGTGCCTCGTCGTGCTTCGTTGTGCCAGGTTCAAGGTGGATTTCGCGCTCGGGGATGTCTGCCTCATCCCACTTAATCGCGAGCACTTCTCCGATCCTCATGCCGGTGTGGTACATCGCGACGAGCACGCTAGACCCAGGGCCGACGCCGAGTTCAGCGAACAGTACCAAACACCTCGGAGCGCCTCTGCGAATTACGGAACCGCACTGCGCGCACTTGCTTTTGTTCCAAAATTCCGCGAAAGGGATTGGAGTAGACGCTGGGGCAGAATTGCTTCGCGAATTTGATTTTATTGACACGGTACACACCTCCAGAAGATTCCAGAGGCCCGTGCCAAATTGGGCGCGCTTTATAGGGGAGTCACAGTTATGCCGAGCTTCGCGTTGGAGCGCAGCCCCTATTTTTCTAAGCGGCTTGTGCGTACAACGGTCAGGCGTCAGCCTGGTCTCGCTGTCAGGTGCCACAGTCCCGACTAGTTCGCGCTTGACCACGCGTGAACCCAAAATACAAATTGTCGATCTGCGAGTCAATGGAGATGTGAGAGTTTGAAGACGTTAGTGGATTTTTCCGGGAGGGGACCCATCCTGCTGCAGGATTTTGCGAATCTCAAAATAGCGCGATTCTGGTGATCACGGTGACTCAGGGACTTTTCTTCTTTTCTACAGAGGTCTTCGCGCTGCCTTTAGTAGTGTCATTCTTGCTCTTGAGTTTTATCAGCGGAGAAGTCTTTACATCCGTCTGGGTTTCCACGACAGAGGTCGCAGTCGGCGCCGGCGTCGAAAGCGGGCCTGCGGGGCGCAGAGAGTCGAAGAATTTCTGCACAGCAGCATCTTGGAAGTATTGGATGTGCGAGCATTTGAGGAGAGGGCGTGAGTTACCGAAGAACAGGGCGGAGCTGGTCGGCACGACGAGGTCGTTCGGTATACCATCGAGAGCCCCGAAGAGTATGTTTTCGATCTCGATGCCGAATCCTGACGTGCCCGCATTGCGATCGAACTGGCTTCCCCAACATTCTACGTTTTGCTTATCGCCGAGTTCGTTAAGGAGTGCCAATCCCTGGCTGTTCGATCGCATTACGTCGATACCGAGCGGAAGCGCCGGGGCGTCTAGTAAACAGGAATAAGCGAGAGCGAGGGGCGTCAGCGCTGGCAGCGCGCCCATGACCAGGCCGCCCAATTTGAAAATCTGGTTACGAAGCTTGGTCCCTATCTGAACTAAGGGAGTACCCAGATGTGGAGTGCCAAAGGTATGGAGAGCCATGGCAGCGGGGTAGTGCTGTTTGCGAAGTTTCTCCAGTCCGACGCGCGCAACTAGCCCGCCGCGGGAATGTCCAACGATCATGAGCTGCTTGACATTGAGGTTAGAAGAGATCAGTTCCGCGAGCTTTGCGCCGTTCTCGGGCACTGGAAGAAACGTATCGTGCTCGAACCGATATGTGGGGACGTGAAGGTGTTCGGGATACAGGTCCTTCAAATTCTGGATCCCGCAGGAGACCGTACCGTGAACAAAGACGATAGCGGTATCGTGGGCTACCGGCGAGATGCGATCGAGACCGGGCACGCCGTCCGCGACCTTAGGATGCGCGCTGATCGCGGAAGCCAGGCGTTCGACGAACAGGGGATCGTGATCGAGGGTCGGCTGCGGGCGTGAAAGCCTGTGCAAGACCTTGCCGACTATGAAGCCAAACTTGGCACGGACAGAAACAACGAATTTGTTTCCCGCCCGTCGCATCGTGTTCCATCCGTCAACTACAACGCTTGCGGTGCCGAAGTAGCCGCGCCAATCAAAGATAGTTTCGAGAGCGTGCTCGGGCGTCGCATGACGATATCGCAGCCGCGCGATGCGATTCTCGTCCTCGAAACTCGGCTCGTATTCGATGAGAAGTTCCTCCGCGTCAATGCTGATTGGAATGATCGCGCCTGTGCGATCATGCCAGGCAAGCGTGGTTGGGATAGCGCGTACATTATCCGAGGGCTTAAAATCTGGGAAATACCCGAGAGCCTCATCGAGAGCTTCGATCCTCCCAGCGCCGGCCCAGTCAAATTCGACCGACTGTTCCTGCGCGGCCTTTGCCCAAACTTCAATCGCGTTGCGTGAAGTAGAGGCGCGGCCGAGCTCGCGATGGCCGGAGGCCTCGCTTTCGAGATATTCGAGCAAGTGGCTATATTGGTTTTGGAGGAGTGTCCGCCCTGCAGATAGTGCCGCCTCGCTCGAAGGCGCGGTACCAGCTGGGAGTTCAGAGATTTTTACGGGATTCCAAACGCCCTTGGCAAATGAAGAGACTTTCCACATGGCCACCTGCGCAGGAACATAGACATTGCAATGGCTAAACGATAAAGCGAACGACGGCGGAAGGCAACGAAATAAATAAATTGTCCTGAAGGTGAGAAATAGAAACGCCTCCGGGCGGACGGCTCATCTAATTGGCGGAGTGGCTACGAGCTAATTCGAATATCAAAATGGCGGACGCTTCGGGTTTTGGCCGGCGCCATTTCCACCGCAGGGCGTTTTTTGCCGCACGGCAATTCCGCGCTGTGTGCTGCTGGTCATTTTGAGATTCGCAAAAGACTCCCTTCGATCTCCCACGGGTTACACGCATTGTGTGCCAAATGCGACATAAATCGCCGAGCCAATAATCCAGAGTAGCTCATCGGGTTTCTGAATCCGACGATCTTGAGTTTGGAGGCGACCACTATGTTCGGATATGGATTGATTGGAACCCTAGTCGTTATCCTTTTGGTCATTTGGATCGTACGCGCTTTGTAAACGCGAAATCGCATTCGTGACGGACCCCTCGAGTCTGCAAACGGTGGGGGCTGGTGCCCGTCACTTCGCTGCCGCTACCGACCGGATTCGATCAGTGTCCAAAGTTACTTTGGCGCCCCAGCCTGTCACGCCCTCTGGAATCACCGGCCGGAAGGCTTCCGCGAGGTCATGCATCTCCGCGCGCACCGTCTCAAGCGACTCGCCAAACTTGCTCTCCAGGTAGCGTTCGACTCTCTTCGCGTCGATGGACCTGTTCTTGATGACTGCCCCGATTCCATCCGTGGTATTCACTGCTGGCACTTGGCGACTGCAATTCTCAATAAAGAATTCGTCGTCTCGCTTTCGTGTCTGCGCCTTCGCGGTCTTCGGATGAAATAGTTCACTCACTTCTGGCCGTTCAATTGTGTACATCTTGCGGGTGATCAATTTTGCTCATCTAGACGGGTTAGTCCGGAAAGTCTACGATTGGTGCCCGCTGGACAAGTTTCCTAAGCTCATTGAAGGAGCAGACTAGAATGGCGAGTAGGCGGAGCCTCGGCGTCAGTCGCACAGTTCTCCGCAAAAAGTTCCATGCTGGGATGACTTTTCGGAACTACCGAGACAAAGAGATCGTCTTTTCGCAGGGGGATTCGGCTGATTCCGTCTTCTACGTGGAAAGCGGCACGGTGAAGCTCACGGTGGTCAGCACGCGCAAAAAAGCAATAATTGCCATCTTGCAGCAAGGTAGTTTTTTTGGCGAAGGCTGTCTGGCGGGGCAATCTCTGCGAATTTGCACGGCGCGGTCGATTGGACAATCCAATGTCATTCGGCTGCAAAAGGAGAGCACCGTTCGCACGCTCAGGAGAGACCCGCAGTTTGCAACCGCGTTTGTTGAATACTTGCTTTCACGGGTTGTTCGATTCGAGGAAGACTTGATAGATCAATTCTTCAATTTCAGTGAACGGCGACTGGCACGAGTTCTGTTGTTGTTTGGGGAGATAACCAAGGAATCGAAGTCGGACTCCCCCCTGAAGGTAAGCCAATCGACCCTGGCAGAGATGGTTGGTACCACCCGCGCAAGAGTAAGCAAATTCATGAACGAGTTTAAGAGGAAGGGTTTGGTCAGCTACAACGGAGCCTTGCAAATACATAGCGCTCGGGTCGCCGAGTTCCTACAAAACCGTCCTCTGTCCATTAAGTGAAAAGTGGAGAAATCACAATGAGACGACTGACACACGAGCAAATATCTTCCGTCCGCTGTCCTACGTGTGGAGTCGCCACCGGGAAGAGGTGTGTTTTGGTTGCAGGTGGCCTACGAGATGAACCGCATGGAACCCGGAAGTCCTTGGCTGCCGAGACCGTGGGAAAGAAACGGAAGAAAGAGTCGCACGCCGCGCTACTAGCCCGATTGAGAAAGGAGATTGCCAAGCCCAATCTTACGAAGTCCGTGAGAGAAAAATCCACCGCTGAAGACCTTGCAGAATGGAATGTAAGTTAGCGGTCTAGACTCCATTGGCTGATGTTCAATCCCGCACGTTGACCGGCTGCTCCCTCATCGCGCCACTGCTGTCGAGTTGACTTTCATAATCTAGCGGGCGAACGTTGGCCGCGTGACTGATCTTCACATCGGAACTTCTGCCTTCACCGCGGCTGGCTGGGAGCAAGCGTTCTATCCTGCCGGGATGAAGGCCGCCGATTACTTGCGCTATTACGCGACGAAATTCAACACGGTCGAGGTTGACTCCACGTTTTACCGTACGCCGTCGGTCGCCACTGTAAACGGCTGGGAGCGCAAGACCCCGCGGGGTTCATTCTTGCCGCCAAGGTTCCGCAGATCATCACTCACGAAAATGTCTTGCAGGACTGCGACGACGACTTGCAGCAGTCTCTAGAAACGCTGGATTTGATGGGTGAGAAGCTTGGGGCACTCCTCTTCCAATTCGGATATTTCAACAGGACGGTTTTTAGGAGCGGTGGTGATTTTCTAGTGCGGCTCGATCCATTTCTGAAAAAATTGCCGAAGAGGTACAAATTTGCGGTCGAAATTCGCAACAAGAACTGGTTTTCCAAACCGCTTTTCGACCTGTTGCGCGCGCACAAAGTCGCTTGTGCGCTGATCGATCAGGCTTGGATGCCTCGCGTGAGCGAGATATTTGAGAAGTTTGATCCCATCACCGCCGATTTCACTTACATCCGGCTCTTGCGGGATCGGAAGGGAATCGAGGAACAAACGAAAATCTGGGACAAGGTGATTGTGGATCGCTCGAAAGAATTAATGAACTGAGTGAATGTGTCTCAGCGCAGAATCCGGCGAGGTGTCAGCGCATACGTTTACGTAAACAGCCACGATGCGGGATATGCGCCGGCAACGGTTGAACAGTTTCAGAAGTTGTGGAAAGCGGCCGGTTGAAGGTCAAGAATGGCTATGCGAAACTAAAGCGAACATGCTATTTTGTCTTTCCGATGGACGAGGGTCGAAAGAAATTAATTTATCTTGTCGCCGGAATGTTCCTGGTTCGGCGACCAGCGGGTCTGGATCGCCGGCCATCACCCGCACGGGAAAACGCGTTCCGCGACGCGATTGATAACGCTGTGGAGTTAATGAGAAAGATTGACGCGCGGTTCCCAACCCCGACAAAGACGTGATAGCGTCCACCGCGTCGCGCACCTTTCCTTCGAAAGGTCTGATGCCGAAATGCGCGAAGCGCAGACGGATCTTTGCGGCAAATGCGGCGCCGAGATTGATCCCGTCCGAAAAGTTAATTTCACGCTTAAAAACCGAACTCGCGTTTGCGAGCCATCTTTCGTCAGCGAAACTCCGCGCCAGACACAGCCCAAGCGCGATTGGTCGAACTGAAATTGTTCACGCCGCGTCCGACGGGAATCACGTCACGGAAATGTTTATCCGCGAGACAATTCTGGCCTAGGACGGCGACGCCAGCGCCAATGGACGACGGCTCCGTCCTATGCCGGACTTAAGTAGCTCGGTGAATTGTTCGGCGACTACAGGCGGACTGAAATAATAGCCTTGTCCCTCGTCGCAGTGGCGGTCCTGAAGAAAAGTGAACTGCTCGTGCGTCTCCACTCCCTCCGCAGTTACTCGGAGCTTGAGGCTTTGGCCCATGCCGATAACTGCCTTTATAATTGAGGCGTCATTTGCATCACCGGTGATCTCTTGCACGAACGATCTGTCGATCTTGAGCGTGTCGATCGGAAATCGCCTCAGATAGCTTAGACTTGAATACCCCGTGCCGAAATCATCGAGCGCCAGCCGCACACCTATCGCTTTCAGGGCCTGAAGTATAGACGCCGTGGTCTCCGAATGCTGCATCAGGACGGTTTCGGTCAGTTCAATTTCTAGATAACGTGCCTCCAAGCGAACATCTGTCAGGATAGCTTTCAGGTCTGCAATGTAGCCATCGTTCCGGAACTCTGCAGCGGAAATGTTCACCGCCACTGGCACTGCCGGAAAACCCGCGTCCATCCATGCTCGGGCTTGCATACATGCAGCGCGCGTGATCCATTGCCCGATCGGCACCATGAGGCCACATTCTTCGGCAATGGGAAGGAACTGACCTGGAGGAACGAGGCCGCGATCTGGATGCAGCCAACGGATGAGCGCCTCTGCCCCCGTAATGGCACAGGTCTCCAGATTTATCTTCGGCTGGTAATGCACCACAAACTCTTGGCGCTCCAGGGCGTGCCGCAGGCTGCTTTCGAGGGATTGTCGCTCACGCGCGTGTACATTCATGTCGCTTCTAAAGAATTGGTAATTGTTGCGCCCCTGTTTCTTCGCGTCCGACGTCGCCGTGTCCGCGGCCTTCAGCAGCGCCTCCGCATCCTCGAAGTCATCGGGATAGATGCTGATGCCAATGCTCGCCGTAACATCAAGATTGTGATGGTCGATTGAATAGGGCACCATGAGGTCGCTGAGAATCTTCTTCGCGACTTCGGCGGCGTGGTCCACGCCCCTAATGTCTGAAAGCATTACGACAAATTCATCCGCGCCCTCGCGGCTCACTATATCTGAGCCGCGCAGACACGCCACTAAACGCGCCGCAACCATTTTAAGAAGTCTGTCGCCCATTACGTGTCCCAGGGCCTCATTGATGTTCTTAAAGCGATCCAAATCCAGAAACAGCACCGCCAGTCGATAGTCGTGGCGCCGGGCTAACGCCATCGCCTGCGAGAGCAGCACCTTGAGTAGTATTCGGTTCGGCAAATCCGTGAGACAGTCATGTTGCGACAGATGGGACATCTGTAGCGCCAGCGCTCGCGCCACACTCACGTCATGGAAAACCATCACGCCCCCGGTAACGTGGCCCTCCCGATTGTGGATGGGCGCGGAGGAATCTTCGATGCCAGATTCATAGCCGTCACGCCGCACAAGAATACAGTTCGTTGCCAACCCAACAGTCTTGTTTTCCTGGATGGCTAGTTCCACGGGGTTCCGAGCGGATTCACGCGTTGAACCGTCGATAATTTTGAGTATTTCGGTGGCCGGGCGCCCTGCCGCCTCTTTCCACGGCCACCCGGTCATGGCTTCAGCTACCCCGTTGAGATAGGTTACATTGCCCGAGACGTCGGTGCTGAGCACGGCGTCACCGATTGAGTTCAGCATCACCTGGGCGCGTTCCTTTTCTAAGAACAACGCCTCTTTTAATATCTTTCGCTCGATCATGTTACGTAGGGCTCGAGGCAGCCAATAGCGGTCCAGATGCCTCTTCAGGACATAATCCTGCGCTCCCCGCTGTATACATTGCGCGGAAAGATCCTCACGTTCCAAGTCACTCAGGATCAAGATCGGGATATGTGGCGCCACTGCAAATACCTCGTCAAATGTCGTGATACCTTGACTATCGGGCAGGAACAGATTGAGCATCACCGCACCTATCCCTCTCCGACTCAGTCGTTCGAGCCCGTCGCAGCGTTCCCGAACCCATTCCACATCGACCGGAACGGTGGCAAGAATCCCCCGGATCAAGCTAGCATCGGCGGGATCGTTCTCAATGAGAAGTACGCAGTCCTGGTTATCGCTCACTTCATTCTCCTGGTAGTGAACTAACCCGATACCTAATCAACGGCAACTCAACGTCATTCACACAATTGATGATGAACACTTCTTTGGGAATACTCACAGGAGAAGTGGAACAGCAGTAACACCCGCAACCACGCGCCACTTCGAAGGGGACACAAGTCTATACTGGCGGCACAAGGGGACACACCGGGTCTGAAGGTAGGTGTCCAATGGATTACGCGTCTCCAATTGACCGCGGACGGTCATCGTGCCCGTTCGCGCCGGCGTTATTTTGAGAATCGCAAAATGCCAGAGCCGCTCGGTCGCAGCAGCTTTACCCCAAACTTTTGTTGTAATTTCGTGAACGAGAACAAATCGGAGCAAAATGCAGCCAACGACAACCAACGTAGCAAATTGTCATCTTCTAGAAAGCGCACGGACTTAGCTGAAAGCGAAGATGATGCAGAAGCCGGGATGAGAGACTTAAAATCCACTTCGCCATACTTCCCGCTCTTCTGTTAGGTGTCCAGCATGAACATAATGCTTACTGTTTCCTTTCGTCGCCCTTCCACGGAGCGCCCGACAGGCGTTCAATGAGGCGTGATGAAACGGCAGCCGCCGCCTTGATGTCCAAAGCAAATCCCGATGCGAGCAGGGGACCGATGTCGGCGGCGAACTCGGGATCGTCTAGCTTGGCCGCGATGTTCTTCTCGAACTGAGCGCGCGTCACCTTGAGGCCGTCCTTAGTCATGTATTCAGAGAACGCCTCGACGACACGATCAGGATTGACCGCTGGATTATTCAGCGCTGTTGCCAGGTCGAATATGTCGCGCCCTTGCTTGCGCTGATACAACGCCCGCATTTTGGTTCCAAGGAGTTCGTCCAATTCATAGCTGTTAACCTCGCAACGGCCCTCGAACCAGCGCGACACGATCCGGAACGGTATTCGCCTGAAACCATAGACCGCGAAATGTTCCCGCGAATTGATCTCCACTTTCAGCTGGAGAGGAATCGGGGGTGTATCCTCGGACTGGAAACGGTAGCTGAAAGTTACGCGTCCCTCGGTCTGCTTCCACTGCGGCTTACCGAGCCAGGGATCAAGAACCGCGCGCAGCGCTTCCATCGTAGGACCCGCTGCCTCTGCCTTCGTCTGGACGAGGTCGATGTTCTCTCAATAGCGCGCAGCGGGCCTGAGATGAAGCTTATAGAGTGCCGTGCCGCCACGAAACGCCAGCGCATCGCGCAGGTGCACGTGCGAAAATATCTCGACGAGCGCGCGACTGATGACGAGATCCTGCTCGACCTGAAAATCCTGGACCCACGGGGCTACCGCCCGCCATTCGGTAACGTAGTCACGTGGGATCACAGCTCCGCCTCCACCTTTGCATTGATGTAGAGCTTCCAGCTCTTATTGCGGCGGGCGCGCTTGTGCTGCGCTTGCGGCAGGAGCACGGTTGACTGCGTTGCGTGCTGGCGCACAAATTCTTTGAGAGCCGGAATCTTGGCCGCGAAGCCAAGATGTTCCAGCATGTATCCGAGCCGTTGCGCCCTGGAGATAGGTGCTGTCCGGGCAGCAACGGCCAATTTCTCTGGATCAATCCGCTCTGCAAGTTCGGAAAGGACCGTGGCCGCCTGATTGAGCCCGCCGGCATGGCCTGCGTATCCCACAAGGTCGAGTGCCGTCGCTTCAGGTGTTGAAACGAGCAGGGTGCCCCTTGGCGTGTTGAAGGGTTGAACCGGCACGTCTTTCAGGCGCTTGCGCGCCATGAAGACGACGCGGACTGCCCCGCATTGTATCGGACGCCGGTTACTTGCAAGGAAGACCTGGAACTGCTGCGGGCGCTGATGAGCTGCGCCGTGATACTGTGCCGCAGATAGCAAGCCAGTATAATATGACAGATTGAGACGCTTCATCAGCGCTGGAATAAACTGGTCGGCGGGAAGGCAGCCAAGAGACTGATATTCCGGTGGGAGATTGACGTAGAAGCCGCGCGCTGGGGAAGCGATCAGCTTCTGTTTTGCTAAACGGTTCAGTGCGAGCTTGGCGGCAGCGGCGGAAACGCCGAGCGCATCCTGCGCTTCACGAGAGGTAAAGTGATATTTCCCGCTGGCAGCGAGGCCGTTCGCATATTCTCTGGCATTCCGATATTTCAATTCTTAATTCACATACGTAAAGTATCATTTTTTGATACTTTATGCCAGTGGGATATTAATATAGGGACATGCTCCATAATTAGAGGGCTGAATCTAGCTGATATTGCAGGATATTCACAAATACTCACACACTTACTTACACACTTTCACACTATTCAATTTTAATGCCAATATTATCAAATACTTACAAACACACCAAGGGCACTTCTGTTTTTCGCTGTGATTCCCGCTGACAAATGAGGATTGTTGATTTTGGCGCGTGCGCGGTGCCAAGCGGCGGGCACGGCATGCCCTGGCCCTACGGCGCGGTAAACGTGTCGACGCGCGGGCAAGTTGGGGCGCAGCCCTTCGATCCCGCACGGCTTGATCCCCGGATGAATCGCCCTGCAGGGCGATTCACAAGCAGCGCCCCTGCCGACGATCATGACGGTGTCGGTCGTGTTGAAGAAAACGAGGGCGGCTTCAGGGGCTGAAGCCCCGCCCTTCCGAGTGCACAATTGGTGAGATTGCGGTTAGGGTTTTTGCAGAGCCGGGATTACGGCGGAGAAGTCTTTATCGCCGTAGCCGGCAGCGATCGCTTTTTCGAAATCGGTGATGGCTGGGGTGGCAGTGTTCATGGCTATGCCGCGGCGGGCGCCTTCTTCGCGGGCATAGGTTAGATCTTTCGCCATTAGGCGCAGGGCGAAATTGGGGGTGAAGTCGTTGGCGGCGGCGCGAGTGGTTAGGATTTTCAGGAGGGGACTGCCAGGGGCGCCGGCGGTTAGGACTGCAATTGATTTTTCTTTATCTAAGCCGCTGGCGTTGAGTAACGCCATGGCTTCGGCTAGGGATGCGGCTTGCACGCCGCAGAGAAAATTATTGACGAGCTTCAGCGTCGCGCCACTGCCGAGGGGACCCAGATGGAGAACGTCGCGGCTCATAACTACTAGGACGGGGCGGACGGCGGCTAGGGCTTCGGCGGAACCTCCAACGAGAAAAAGCAGTTCGCCGGCGGCGGCTTGCGGCTTCGAGCCGGTTACCGGAGCGTCGAGCAGCTCGCATTGGCGGTGTTTGGCTGCTACGGCCAGTTCGTGAATCCATTGGACACTCGCAGTACTTGATTCGACGAGCCATGTGCCGGGAGCGGCTGCGGCTAGCGCACCCGTATCTTTATCGAGCCAGACGGCGCGGGAGGCGTTGTCGTCCGCGAGCATACTAATAATGATGTCGGCGCGCGCGGCGGCATCGCGCGGCGTGCGAGCGACGAATGCGCCGGCTTTCGCAAAGGGGGCGGTTTTTTCCGGATTGCGATTGTAGACGGCGAGTGGAAATCCGGCGGTCAGGACGCGGCCCGCCATTCCTGCGCCCATCAGTCCTAATCCTAAAATTGCTACGCGTGGCTTGGTCATTGATTCGTTCACCCCAGTGGAATTACTTCTACGAGTGCGGGTTTGGCAGTCGCCGCTTTTAGCGGGTTGCGCAGCGCGCGGCCGAAGCCTGCGAACTGGATTTGCATCACGTCACCGGTGGCTAGCCGAATGCCTTCGCCGAAGCTCAGGCTCACGGCGCCGAAGAAATGGACGTGAACGTCGCCTGGGCGGCGATGCGTTTCGTATTTGAAGTGGTGGTGCTCCATGTTACGCAGGCTGTGGCACATTTCGGTTTCGCCGGTGCGGATACTTTTGGTCCAGAGGGGGTGGCCGAGGCGTTCGATGGAGACTTCGCCGGCGACGGAATCGAAGGCGGGATCGATGGCCAGTTCGGGACCGAGAGAGGCGGTGCGCAATTTCGAGCCGGCGAGATTCAGGTAATTCTTTTTTTCGAAAACGTGGTCGGAGAATTCATTGCCGCAGGTCATGCCGACGCGGCGCGGGCGGCCTTCGGCGTCTATCAGATAAATTCCGGCGATTTCGGCTTCTTCGCCGCCGTCTTCCGCGTAGGGCGGAACATCGAGAGGCTCATTGTGCGCGCGCAGAAGCGTGCCAGTGCCCTTGTAAAACCATTCCGGGGGCGTGCCGATTTGTCCGTCGGCCGGGCGGCCGCCGTCGATCCCCCAGCGAAACATTTTCATGCTGTCGGTGAGATTTTCTGCGGCCATGGCGTGCATGTCCTGTCGATCGCGGGCGCTGCCGAGATGAGTTAGGCCCGTGCCGGAAACCAGGCAGCGGGTTGGTTCTTCGGGATGATCGATCGGGAGCAGGACGCGCCAATCGGATTCGCCTTTGTAGATGGGGTCGTAGTCGAGCGCTTCATTTGAGAGTTTCTTTTGCACGAGCGCCGTCAATTTTGCGCCGCTCGTGACGGCTTCCTGCGCCAGGGAATAGGTGGACGAGGTCTGGTCGAGCAGCCGTAGCTTGGGCTCTTCTACTAGCGCCACCTTGCGTTGACGGCCTTTTGCGATTTGGATCAGTCGGGTCATTGGATGCGGCTCACTCGATCACTTCGAATTTTGCCAGGGCTTTTTCGTTTATTGTGAGGCCTAGGCCGGGAAGATTGTCGTCGAGATCGACGAATCCGTCCTTGGCTTTCGGTTCGCCCTCGAAGATATACCAGAAAAGTTCGTTGCCGACTTCTACGTCCACGATGGGGAAATATTCTGCCATGGGGGAATTCAGGCTGGCCATTACGACGTGATAGTTGTGCATTTGTCCGGCGTGGGGAATCACGGGGACCGAGTGTGATTCGGCGAGCGCGGAAATTTTGCGCGCTTGGGTGATGCCACCGACGCGATTCGTGTCGAACTGGATGTAATCCACGGCGCGGGCGGCGACGAGATCGCGGAAACCGTACTGCGTGAATTCGTGTTCGCCGCCGGCGATGGGAATGCGCGCGTAGGATTTCAGCTCGGCGTAGCCTTGGATGTCGTCGGGGATTACGGGCTCTTCCAGCCAGCGGAGATTGAAGGGTTCGAGGAGGGGGAGCATGCGTTTCGCGTAGTCGAGCGTCCAGCCCATGTAGGCGTCGGCCATCACGTCGATGCCATCGCCCACTGCCTGGCGAACGGTTTTCACGAGGTCGACGTTGTGTTGCATGCCTGCGGCGCCGTCAGCGGGGCCCCAGCCGAAGCGGAGTTTCATGGCGCGATAGCCTTCTTTTTTGTAGCGCTTGGCTTCGGCGGCGAGTTCGCTGAGTTCGATGCTGTAGAGGCGGCTGGCGTAGACGGGGATGCGCGGTTTGGTGCGGCCACCGAGCAGGCGGAAGACCGGTTGCTTCGCGGATTTGCCGAGGAGGTCCCACAGCGCGATGTCCACAGCGGAGATTGCGGCCATGCCGATGCCTTTGCGCCCGAACGCCATCGTTTTGCGGTACATGTGCTGCCAGAGGAATTCGATGTTCCATGGATCGGTGCCGATGAGTAGCGGTTTCAGGTAGAGGTCGATCACTTGTTTGGTGATCGGAGGCGCGAGGGCGGCGTTGCCGATGCCGACGTGACCATCATCGGTGAAAATCTCGACGATTAGCCAGCCGTGGAACGTGAAAGTTTGCATGGACGCTTCGGGCAGCGTGAGCAGGTCCATCGGATTCGTGCAGAAATGCGGCGGCAAGGGAACCGTTTTGCCGCGCCAACGGACCGCTCTTGTGCGAACATCTTTAATCTTCATGGGGCTCCTTCATGAGCTGGTTTCTGCTGCTAGTGTTTGCGCCATATTCAGCGGGGCGACTTTGGGCACCGTCGTTAGTATCACGAGAAAAGCGATTACGTGAAATGTGGCGGCTAGAGTGAATACTGTCTCGTAGCCGAATCCGTGATCGAGCAGGTAACCGGCCAGTTCTCCGAAAAGAATGCCGCCGATGGCGCCGCCGAAACCGATCATGCCTGCTACTGCGCCCACTACGCTGCTGGGAAAAAGATCCGTGGGCAAAACCATGACCATCGTGGACCAGGACTGCTGGCCGAAATATGCCAGGCTGAAGATTGCAATGGCCCAGGCGATGGGAGCGCGCGTAACCAGCAGGATCAGCGGCATTACTGCGGCGCTTAGGCCGAGGGCGACCTTGCGGGCTGCGTTCACTGTGAGATTGCGGCGGACCAGATGGCTTGAGAACCAGCCACCTAGCAAGCATCCGATGCCTGCAGCAGCGTTGGGGATCCAGGCTACGGCGCCGACGGCTTTGATGTCGAAGTTGCGCGCGTCGTAGAGATATTTTGGCAGCCAGAAGAGATAGAAGTACCAGGCGGCGTCGCTGAGGAATTTTGCGGTGACGATGCCCCAGGTTTCTTTGAAGCGCAGCAGATCGAGCCACGCGATTTTTCTTGTGGCGGCGGAGAGAGCGACGATTGGCGGAAGTTTGTCGAGATCCTGCGCGCCAAGCGCGGGATGTTCGCTCGGAGGGTAGTAGGATTTTCTCCACCAGGCGGTCCAGAGCAGGCCCAGCGCGCCGGTGATGAAAAAAATCCAGCGCCAGTTTAGGTACAGGAGAATCACCGCGATGAGTGGTGGCGCGACGACCGCACCCACGGCGGTGCCTCCGTTGATTATGCCCATAGCGGTGGCTCGTTCGTTCACTGAAAACCATTCGGCTACGGCGCGGGTCGCGGTGGGGAAGCCGCCGCCTTCGCCCATGCCCAGCAGGAAGCGGCTGACGGCGAGCATGGCGAAAGTTAACGCCAGGCCGTGGCTGGCGCACGCTAGCGACCAGAAAATCATGATCACCATGAAGCCGCGGCGCGTGCCGAGTGTGTCCGAAAGTTTGCCGCCGCCTGCGTACATGAAGGCGTAGGCGAGCAGGAAGGCTGATTGGAGATTGGAGAATTGCACGTTCGTGAGTGGGATGTCTTTGCTGATGGCTTTTACGGCCACGGGGAGGGTTTGACGGTCGAGATAGCTGATGGCGATCGCGGCGCTTACCAGTATTGCGATCCGCCAGCGCAACATTTTGGGCTCCCTGGGTTAATTGCTCAAGCAGAGACAAATTCAAGAGCAACGTCAACAACGCCCGTACAAAAAAAAGAGCAGGCGGCCGCTACGTCAAAGTCAAAACCGACGGCAACGGCTGCCCGGTTCCATGAACCTGAACCGGCCGCTACAAATTCAAAAGCAACGTCAAAGACAAAAAAGTCGGCGAGACTCCGGCGCTACAAAATCAACCGCTCCCTAATGATTGTCGCGGGCTACTGGCGCGCCGCTCTTGCCAACCAGGAAGTCGAGGTCGGCGCCTAGATTTGCTTGCTGCACGTGCTCGGTGTAGAGCTTTACGTAGCCGCGAGCGGGCGACGGCGGCGGCGTCCATTGGGCGCGGCGTGCGGCTAGCGTGGCGTCGTCCACATTCAGGCGAATCGAGCGAGCGGGCACGTCTAGCGTGATCGTGTCGCCGGAACGCGCGAGCGCCAACGGGCCGCCGGCTGCGGCTTCGGGCGAAGCGTGCAGCACCACTGTCCCGTAGGCGGTGCCGCTCATGCGCGCGTCGGAAATGCGGACCATGTCTTTCACGCCTTTGCGAAGAATTTTCGGCGGCAGCGGCATGTTGCCGACTTCCGCCATGCCGGGATAGCCGCGCGGGCCGCAATTTTGCAGTACCATCACGCAGGTTTCGTCGATGTCGAGATCTTCCCGATCAATGCGCGCGTAAAAATCTTCGATGGAATCGAAGACCACGGCGCGCCCGGTGTGCTGCAGCAATTGAGGACTGGCGGCGGAGAGCTTGATGACTGCGCCATCGGGTGCAAGATTGCCGCGCAGCACGGCGATGCCGGAATTCTGTTTGAAGGGGTTGGCGAAGGTGTGGATTACTTCGCGATTCCAGCAAGGAGCCTCCGCGACATTTTTCCAAATGGTCTGGCCATTCACGGTGAGCGCATCGCGATCCAGCGCGCCATTTTCGCCTAGCTCTCGCAGGACGGCGGGCAGGGCGCCCGCGTAGAAAAAATCTTCCATCAGATACGCGCCGGACGGCTGCAGATTCACCAGGCACGGAAGGTGCGATGCGAGCGTATCGAATTCAGCGAGCGTTAGCGGAACTCCAATGCGTCCGGCGATGGCAATCAGATGAATCACAGCGTTGGTGGAACCGCCGATCGCAGCGTTAGCGCGAATCGCATTCTGAAATGCGGCGCGCGTCAGAATTTGCGACATGCGCAGATCCTGTTTGACCATCTCTACAATGCGGCGGCCGGTGAATTGCGCAAGCGTGTGGCGGCGCGCGTCCACGGCGGGGATGGCGGCGTTTCCCGGCAAGGCCATGCCCAGCGCTTCGACCATGCTGGCCATCGTCGAAGCAGTGCCCATCGTCATGCAATGACCTTTTGAGCGATGCATGCAGCTTTCGGCTTCGAAGAACTCCTCGAGCTTCATTTGCCCGGAGCGAACTTTTTCGGACATTTGCCACACGCCCGTGCCGGAGCCGATATCGTGTCCCTGAAATTTTCCGTTAAGCATGGGCCCGCCAGAAAGGCCGATGGTGGGCAAGTCGCAGGACGCAGCGCCCATCAGCAGGGAAGGCGTGGTTTTGTCGCAACCCATCAGCAGGACGACTCCGTCAATCGGATTGCCGCGGATGGATTCTTCCACGTCCATGCTGGCCAGATTGCGGAAGAGCATCGCGGTGGGACGCAGCAAAGTTTCGCCGAGCGACATCACCGGAAATTCCAGCGGAAAGCCGCCTGCTTCCCACACCCCGCGCTTTACCCATTCGGCAATTTCGCGGAAGTGTGCGTTGCAAGGCGTGAGTTCGGACCAGGTGTTGCAGATGCCGATCACGGGGCGGCCATTGAACATGTCGTGCGGCCAGCCTTGATTTTTCATCCAGCTACGATAGATGAAACCGTCGCGGTCTTTGCGGCCGAACCATTCCTGGCTGCGCAATTTTTTCATGGTCATGGGTGCGAATCTCCGCGCCGGTTGGGGCGCAAAATCGTCTGTCGCGCGACTTGCAGTTCTGCAAGCGGTATTGCCGCACCTGAAAACGTTTACTCGCGCGTTGCTGGTGGCGCGGTGACAATATTTCTACACGGACGCGTGCGCGTGATGTTTCCGCGAAATGTGCGGTTCGCCGAAACAAACCCGCCGTACCGCAGTATCCCATTGCGCCGGCGCGAAACAAAACGCTGCCATGATATCTCAAAATGAATCAGGCGGCTCCGGCAAGACGAAGGTGATCTGCGGATTTGCGCCGCCGGTGATGGAGCATCGGAACTCCCACCCTTCAAAAACGAAGGGCGGGGCACCCGCTCGCGGTGATTAGGGCGCGAGCCTAGCCGGACCAGCGGCCGTCTCGCAGGTCTTTCCACGCGCCGCCGTCGGCGTAGCGTTCGGGGTAGAGCGCTTTCGAGCGCGGGTCTTCGGCGACGTCTAGTTGAAGGACCATCCATTTTGGATAGGGGACGCCGGGGTCGGACGCTGCGTCTAGTTGGCGGATGTCTTCTGGCGCGAGCTGCAGATCGACGGCGGCGATATTGTCTTCCAGCTGCTCGAGCTTGCGGGCGGCTACGATTACACTGCTGACGGCCGGGCGTGCCAGCGTCCAGGAAAGCGCGACGCGCGCGGGGCTTACGTGATGTCGCGCGGCAATTTCTTTCAGCGTATCCACTACGCGGTAGCCGAGATCTTTGTCGAAGGGAACGAACGCGCCTGCTTCGGCGAATCGCGTGCCGGCGGGAGTTGGATTCGCGCGAGTGTATTTGCCGGAGAGAAAACCGCCGGCGAGCGCGCTCCAAACCAGGATGCCGATGTTGTGATATTCGGCGAACGACTGAAACTCGTATTCGAGACCGCGGCCGACGAGGCTGTAGTACATCTGGGCCGTGACAAATTTCTCCAGGCCCAGATTTTGCTGCAGCATCACGGCGGTGGCGGCTTGCCAGGACATGTAGTTGGAGAGGCCAATGTAGCGGACTTTGCCCTGGCGCACGATGTCGTCGAGGGTGCGCAGAGTTTCTTCGAGCGGCGTGTTGCTGTCCCATCCGTGGATTTGGTAGAGATCGAGGTAGTCGGTTTGCAGGCGGCGGAGGCTGTCCTCCACTTCGCGCAGGATGTTCACGCGGGTTGCGCCGCTATGATTGAGATTGTCGCTCATGGGCAGGCGGACTTTCGTGGCAAGGACGATTTCCTTGCGTACGCCCTGCAGCGCATTTCCCACCAGGGTTTCACTTTCTCCCAGGCTATACACGTCGGCGGTGTCAATGAAGTTGACGCCTTTGTCGAGGGCGAACTTCACCATGCGCGTGGTGGCGTCCTGATCGAGGTTGCCCATGTTCATCTTGCCGCCGAATTGCATGGTGCCGAGGGCGACTTCGCTGACGATGAGTCCGGTATTGCCCAGTTTTCTGAATTTCATTTATGGTGCTCCTTCCGCGGAGAATCAAAATTGCGATGTGTATTTGGCCCGCTTCGGTTCGAGATTTCGCAACGGGGTTGGCGTCATCAGTAGATAGGATTATATTGCGGACGAAAGGTTGCAACTGGCGTCACGGATTTACTTGGCGCGACCTCGGAAACTGCCGCACGCTGAGCCAAATGGCTCTAACAAGTGTGTTGACGAAATGCAGCGGCGGACTGACTATCTTTGTCGGCAAGGTTGTTCGCGAGAATGAACAGTGGTGACTTAGGAGCTTTGGCATGACTCGTTCCCCGCGTCACGGATTGGATTTCAGAAAAGCGTTGAGCGTCGTAGTTTTTGCGGCGGTGTGCGCCAGTTTGGCCACGATTGCGCTGCTGGCGGCAACGATCGCGACTCCGGCTGGAGCTTCGTCAGCGGCCGAAAAGTCACTGCGGGTTTATTTTGTGGATGTGGAGGGAGGGCAGGCGACTTTGTTTGTTACCCCTCAGGGGCAGTCGCTGCTGATTGACACGGGCTGGGACGGGAACAATGGGCGGGACGCGGACCGCATCGTGGCGGCGGCAAAAGACGCGGGACTCAACAAACTTGATTACGTGTTGATCACGCATTTTCATGAAGACCACGTTGGCGGGGCGCCGCAACTCGCCGCGCGGATTCCGATCGCTACGTTCATTGATCATGGTGAGAATCGCGAGAGCACAGACGGGCCGACCGTGCAGGGTTGGCAGGCTTATCAGGCGCTGCTCGCGACTGGAAAATACAAACGGATTACGCCAAAGCCGGGCGAGGTGCTGCCGGTTGAGGGAATGCGCGTGGAGGTGATCAGCGCGGATGGCGCGTTGATCGAAAAGCCGCTGCCGGGAGCAGGGCAGGAGAATGCGGCTTGCAAGGAGTCGGAGACGCGCCCCGCGGACAAAACGGAAAATCTGCGTTCGCTGGGAACCTTCATCACCTTCGGAAAGCTGCGCCTGCTGGATTTGGGCGACCTGACCTGGGACAAGGAAATGGAATTGATGTGCCCGGTGAATAAGTTGGGGAAGGTGGATGTGTACATTGTTTCGCATCATGGATGGCAGCAGAGCAGCAGCCCGGCATTGGTGTATGGGATTGCGCCGCGGGTGGCAATCATGGATAACGGCGCGAAAAAGGGCGGCACACCTTCGACTTGGGACCTCATCGAAAAATCGCCGCATCTGGAGAATTTGTGGCAAGTGCATTTTTCGGATGAGGGCGGCCCGGCGCACAACGTTCCCGCGGAATTTATCGCCAATCCGCCGGGGCCGGACGCAGGTAATTATTTGGAATTGACCGGATATGCGGATGGGAGCTTCGACGTATTCAATTCGCGCACGCAGGCGAAGAAACACTATCCGGCGCAGTGAAACTCTGGCGATTAGTTTGACTCGCTGGACATTGGGTCTGTGCTGATCGGCTCAGGAATCGCCTCAATGCGGCCCAGCCAGAAGACGTACCCGCCGATGCCCGCGAGCAGGAAGGCAGTAGCCACGACGAAGGCCCACGCGAAGGACTGCGTGGCCGCCACCACATATCCGGTGACGATCGGCGCGACAATGGCCGACAATTGATTCCCGAAATTTAGTATTCCACCGAGAGCTCCCACGCTCCCTTCCGGTGCAATCAGCGACGGAATGGACCAGCCGACCGGAGCCGCGGCGGCAAGACCTCCCAGCGATACGCTGATCCAGAAAAGCGCGCTGCTGGGTGTGTGTGCGCGCGCGGCGCCCAGGATGCCCAGGCCGAAGGCGGTGCCTCCTACCAAAACGCATTGGCGGACGAGCGAAGCATCGCGTCCGCGATGGATGAGCGCGTTGACCAGCCAGCCGCCGATGAAAAAGTCTGTGAAAGTGGCGAACAGCCACGGCACGCTGGAATACAGCACGGAGTGCAGCAGATTTACGTGCAGAGCCGAGGACAGATAGCTGGGCAGCCACGTAAGCAGCAGATAGAAAGTGTAATTGTAGGCGGCGAAGCCGAGCACCAGGCCTTGCACTTTGCGTTGGCGCAGCAGGTAGGCGAGCGAGCTGCTTTGTCTTATGTTGCCGTGGCCTTCGGCTTGCGCGCCGCCGCGCACGATGAATTCGCGCTCGTTGGCGGTGAGGGATCGATCTTCGCTGGGATTGCGGTACAGCCAGTAGAACAATAAAAAATAGAGAAAGCTGAGAATGCCGGTGGCGGCAAAACTCCAGCGCCAGCCGAAGTGAATCAACAGCAGGCCGAGCAGCGGCACTCCGACGGCCGGGCCGAATTTCGACGCCGCATCGAAAATCGCCGTGGCGAGGCTCCGTTCGTGCGATGGAAACCAGTAGCCGACGGCTTTGGAATTGCCCGGGAAGGTGGGAGCTTCGCCAACTCCAAGCAACAAACGCGCGGCGAAAAAACTTCCCACGCCGGCGGCGGCCGCTGCGCCGAAGGACGCGACGCTCCAGAGTAGGGTGCTGACTCGGCCGACGAGCTTTACGCCGAAGCGGTCGAGTAGCACGCCGCAGGGAAGTTGCAGCGCGGCGTAGGTCCAGCTGTAGGCGCTCAAGAGGTAGCCGAACTGCACGGCGTTGATGCCAAATGCCGCGTGCAGCGCATCCTGCGACACCGAAATGTTGACGCGGTCAAAATAATTTATCAGCACACCGAGGCCCAGCACGCACGCGATCACCCAGCGGCGGCGGGGGATGGGGCCGAGTTCTTCTTCGCGGAATGGGGAGCGCGGTTTTGCCGGTGGAGAAGTCATGTAGTGGATGGCGGGCCGCGCAGCCGCGTCGCTCGAGATTGTAGACGAGGCGGGCGGTACACGGTGAAAAATGGTTTGGCACTCGCCGTATGATATGCGGTAGCAAAAGATTGATTCCCGTGGTGATTTCTGACAGGTGCGGGTTCGATTTTGACAGACGTGGGATAAAGGCGTTTGGGAAAAAATCAGCGGCTCGTGATTCGTGGCGAGTGGCTAGAAACGGCTCGGACGATTCTCGAGTTCTCACGCCGACGCTAAAGTTTTTTTATCTAGCCGCGGGAGCTAGCAGCTGAGGCCTGGCGCGGCGGGCGGCGGTTCGGCGTTTTGGGGGGATTGTGGTATTTATCGAAGAGGGGAATCAAACGGATATATCATTATACGAAGCACGGGGTTCGGCACTGCCCCGGCACTTTCAAATATGAATCGAAAAGACAGAGTACTTGCTTCGGTGGACCTTGCGGTCGCAGATGTCCCCGATGGCGCTATCGTCATGTTCGGCGGATTCGGCGGGGCGGGGTTTCCCAATAATTTGATTCAGGGGCTGGCGCGGCGGGGCGCGCGCAATTTGCGCGTAATCAGCAATAATTGTGGAACGGGCGACGGCGAGCTGGGGATTCTTTTCAAGAACCGGCAGATCCGGCATGTGGTGGCGGCGTTTCCGGGACCGGGCGCGACTTACTTTCAGCAGCAATTCGATGCGGGCGAAGTGGAGCTGGAGCTGGTGCCACAGGGAATCCTGTGCGAGCGGATGCGCGCGTTTGGGGCTGGCATTCCGGCGTTTTATTCGCCTGTCGGAGTGGGGACGGACGTCGCGAAAGGCAAGGAAGAGCGCGTGATTCGCGGCAAGCGGTATATTTTGGAGCAGGCGCTGGGCGCGGACTACGCGTTCATCAAGGCTTATCGCGCGGATCGCATGGGGAATCTGGTGTATCGCAAGGCCGCGCGAAATTTTAATCCGATTATGGCGACGGCGGCGAAGATCACGATTGTGGAAGTGGATGAAGTGGTGGAAACGGGGACGCTGGATCCGGAAACGATTGTGACGCCTTCGATTTACGTGGACCGCATCGTGGTGGCCAAGGGAATTCACAATGCCTAAGGCGCGGCTGACGCGGGAGCAGATCGCGGAACGCGCGGCGCTGGAACTGCCGGACGGGGCTTACGTGAATTTGGGTTGGGGGATACCGAATCTGATTGCGGCGTACGTGCCGAAAGACGTGGTGGTTTATTTTCACAGCGAGAATGGAATTCTGGGTATGGGTCCGCGCGCGAAAGCGGGCGAGGAAGATTACGATCTGGTGGATGCGATGAAGGTGCCAGTGACGCTGGTGCCTGGCGCGGCTTATTTTTCGCAGGTGGATGCGCATGTAATGACGCGGGGCGGGCATCTGGACATATGTATTCTGGGCGGATTGCAGGTTTCGGAACGCGGCGATCTGGCGAATTGGCGGGTGCCAGGTGCGAAGGGCGCAGGCGGGATTGGCGGGGCGATGGACATTTCCGTGGGTGCGGAGAAATTGATCGTCACGATGGAGCATAATTCGAAGGATGGCCAGCGCAAAATCGTGACCGCTTGCAGTTATCCGCTGACGGCGATTGAGTGCGTGAATACCATTATCACGGATTTGGCGGTGATTGATGTGACGACTGACGGATTGGTGTTGCGCGAGGTGGCTCCGGGATTTACGCCGGAGGAAGTGCAGGAGCAGACGGAGCCGAAATTGCGTTGCAGCGAAAATGTTCCGGAGATGGCGCTGCGGACGAAGTGAGCGCGGGATTTCTGTTACTGGGGATTCGGAGTATGATTTTTTGACCATGGACAACAGCGCAATCGAACGGAAGAAGCCGCCCACGTATTGGATTGGCGAAGGCGGCGGATGGCTGCTGCGCCATGTGGTAAGTGGCCTCGCGGCGACGGGCATTACGCCGAATATGTTTACGTTTTTGGGGCTGGCGGTGAATTCTTGGGCCGCGGCGCTTTTTGCGATGGGGCTGTTCCGGCAGGCCGCGGCGGTCTTGTTTCTCGCGGGATTTTTGGATATGGCCGATGGGCAAGTGGCGCGGCGCGTGGGACGGGTGACGGCGTTTGGCGCGTTTCTGGATTCGACGCTGGACCGTTATTCGGATTTGGCTTTGTATATGGGATTGGTGGTGCATTACACGTTGATCGGGCGGCCGTTTTATATGGCGCTCGCCGCCGTGGCGATGGCGAGCTCGTTCATGGTGAGTTATGCGCGGGCGCGGGCGGAATCGATTATTCCTTTGTGCAAAGTGGGATTTATGGAGCGGCCCGAGCGGTTGGTGCTGCTGATCATGGGCGGCGCGTTTAATCGCATGGCGCAAGTGCTGTGGGTGATCGCGGTGGTCTCGACGATTACGGTGATTCATCGCGTGGTTTATACGTGGCAGGAGCTGCGGGCGGGGCGATCATTGCCAGCGGCTGACGCGACGCAGATTTCTTAGCGCGGGGCGCGCGGTTTGGCGCGAAAGTTTTTAGAATTTCTTCACAGGGTTTTCCTGCAGCGATTTTTCCACTGGGCTCGAAACAATTTCCTGCACGCGCTGGCGCAGCGCGTCTACGTCGGCGCGCGCGATCTTCGTCGTGTCAATCGTATCGTGCAGATAGACCGTGATTTTTTCTGGATGCAGCATCCAGTGGCCGGTTTGGAAGAATTGGTAGGAGCCGACCATGCTTACGGGCACGATGGGAATTCCGAATCTTTGCGCGATGCTGAAGATACCTTTCTTGAAGAGTCGGACGTGGCCGTCGCGGGTGCGCGAGCCTTCGGCGAAAGCGACCAGGCTGACGCCAGAATCGAGCGCGGCTTTGGCGCGTTGCGTCATGATTTCCAGGCCTTCGCGGCTGGGCGCGTCGGGCACGGGAATATTTCCGAAGCGGCCCATCATCCAGCCGTAGACCGGCACTTTGAAGTGCGATTCCAGTTCGAAGCCGCGCAGGAATTGCGGGACGGCAGAGTAGATCACGAACGGGTCGAAGAGATTTACGTGATTGCAGATGAAAATGCTGGTGCGAGTAGCGTCGAATCCCGGGGCGCGACGCACTTCGAAGCGCGCGCCTGCGAGACGGAGAATATTGCGGAAGAATGCGCGCTGCGGCCAGTCGTTCTTGCGTGGGTCGACGACAGCGCCGAGCAGAATGAGAATTGTTCCCACCACCGCAAAATGTAATCCGCTTGCAGCCCACAGGAGGGCCGAGCGGGCGTTGCGATAGGCTTGCTTCATACGATCACGTCCAGCGCGGCCGGAAGAATTTCCAGGAGCTGGCATTCCAGGCGCATGCTTTCGCCGTCCACCATTACGTTTACCGGGCCGGCGAGTTCGAAATCGATGCGCTTCGTAGCGGCGCGGGAGGCTTTGCGATGACGAATGTGTGTGCCGGTGAAGAGGCGCGGCAGGGTCCAGATGAGGCCGAGGCGGCCGATGGGGCCCCAGCGGACGTATTCGATCAGGCCGTCGGTGGGATCGGCGTCGGGGGCGATCATCATGTGGCCGCCGGTGAATTTGCTGTTGTTGAAAGTTAAGAAGAGGACGGGATTGCGATTCCATTCTTTTGTTTCGGCGAGGTGATGCGGAAATGCTAGATGCTCGAGCCGTAGGAGGCGCGTGAAAACGCCGAGGATGTAACCGAGTTCGCCCCAGCGCTTGAAGCGGCGGTTGCTGGTTTCGGCGACGTCGGCGGGGAAGCCGAGTGTGAGGAGATTGAGGAAATATAGTTCGCCTTGAGCGTGGCGGAGCCTGATGACGTCGCAGGGTCGGCGGGTATTTTTTTTTAGGGCTGCGATGGTGTGTTCGACACCGCGCTCTGTGAAATCTTTCAGAAATGAATTGCCGGTGCCGAGCGGGAGGAAGCCTAGCGTGGGGCGGCCGCGCGTTTCGGCATCCGGGAACAGACCGTTGAGGATTTCGAAGGAGGTGCCGTCTCCGCCGACCGCCAGGAAATTGCGGATCCCTTGGCGGTAGGCTTGGCGCGCGATTTCGGTGGCTTCGCCGGATCGAGTTGTGTGCTTTACGGCCAGAGCAATTCCGATATTGCGGACTTTTTCTAACATGCCCGCGGCGAGTTGGCCGGAACGGCCGCCGCCGGCTGCGGGATTCACGATGGCTAGAAATTGCGTGCTCACCGGCGCGAGCGCTCCGGCTGAAGGAGCGTCCTGTGAATCATAGCGGCACCACGGCGTTGCGATCGCGATATTGGCGGATTTGTTCGGCTAGTTCGGCGCGCTTGCTTTTCAGGGAGGCGGTTAGCGGGAAATCGCGGTCCCAGGGGAGATAGCCGCTGATGCGTTTGTAATTCAGGAGGCGGCGATTGCGTTCGGCGACGTCTTTCACGAGCGCTTCGGTAATTTCTTGCCCGGTTTCCGGATGCAGCACGAGGACGAGCTGTTCGCCGACCATGGTGCGGGCTGGCCACAGATAGTTTGCGGCGAAGACGCAGAATTCCTTTACGGAGAGGCCGGCGAAATAGGTTTCGACGTCTTCGGGATAAATATTTTTGCCTTCTTCGGTGACGATCATGTTTTTCTTGCGGCCGAAGAGTTGCAGATGGCCGGAGGGATCGAGGCGGCCGAGGTCGCCGGTCATGAGCCAGCTGTCCACGATGGTTTCGGCGGTCATTTCGGGATCGTCGAGGTAATGCGACATGAGTGTGCGGCTGCGAACCGTTACTTCGCCGATTCCCTCGGCGCCTGGATTTGCAATTTTCACTTCCATGCCGGGAAGGGGCTTACCCACGGTGTCGCCCCGGAAAGGCTTCAGGTCGTTGACGGTGATCACTGTGCCGGCTTCGGTGCAGCCGTAGCCATTGCCTACTGGGATTCCCAGATCGTAGAAAAATTGCAGAGTTTCGGGTTCGGTGAAAGCGCCGCCTACGAACAGGGCGCGAAGTTCGCCGCCGAAAGCTCGATGGACTTGCGGCAGTAACGCGCGGCTGATTTTCAGGTGGGGGCGACGGCGGGTCAAGGCGCGGTTGGTTGCGATTAGCGCGTTGAGGATTTTCCGTTTGCCCTTTGGCAGATCCGTGAATCTTTGGCGCAGGCCGCGTTCTAGATTTTTCAGAACCATGGGCACCAGGGCCATGTAGGTGATTTTGTATTTTGTAAAGGCTTCGCGAATGAATTCGGGGCGCAGGGTGCGCAGATGAACGACCGTGGCGCCGCAGGTGAAGGGGCCGATGAAGCCGACCATGAAATCGATTGCGTGATTCGTGGGGAGAATGCTGAGGTAGCGCACGCCGGGCCAGAAGGGATAGAGCGAGGTAAGGGCGACGCATTGCTCGAGATAATTTTCGTGAGTGAGGACGCAGCCTTTGGGGCGTCCGCCGGTGCCGGAGGAATAGACGATGCACGCGGGGTCGTTGCGTTTGCGCGGGATGAATGTTGGTTCGGCTGCGGCGCGAAAATCTTCCCAGCGATTCGCGCCTGCTAGATCAGCGCCCGTCGGAGCTTCCGTCACCAGCACCGTGTGCACGGCTAGATCTTTGAATTGCTCGGATTGCGTCATTGCGCGCCACAGGTGGTATTCGATCACCAGAAATTCCGCGCGTGAATGGGCGAGAAGCTGCAGTTGTTCAGCGGCCGTTAGTTTGTAATCGAGCGGGACCAGGACGCCGCCGCAGAAGAAAATCGCGTAGGCGGAGATCAACCACTTGGACTGATTGGTCATAATTATGGCGGCGCGTGTGCTGTCCCGCAGTCCGGCATTTTGGAGCACGCTCGCCAGGGGCAACGCTTGTTCTTTGAATTGGCGATAGGTGAGGCGCGCGTTTTCACGATCGCGATCGGCTTCGATGAGGCAGATTTCGTTTGGCCAGCGATCTAGTGCGGCGCGCAGCGCTTCCCCTAGCGAGTTGAATTGGCGAAGATCCAGCATTACAGGCGTGATTGAATCCGTTGGGCGAGGGTGCGGAAGTCGGTTACGCCCTGGAGTTCGTAGTCGGGGAGCTCGATCTGGAAATGCTGTTCGATGCGGGTCAGGAGGTCCAGGGCCTGGAGGCTGTTGATACCGAGTTTTTTGAACAAATCGTCGTCGGGAGCGAGCTGCTCGCGCTGCACTTTGAAATGTTCGGCGGCTAGGCGCAGGACTTCGTCGGTGGTTTTGTCCAGGGTGTTCATGTCTTTCTATCTTGCCACAATTTTGCTTGGGTCGGCATGGTTGGTGCGCGGGGCTAGGGGAGATAGGGGAGCGCGTCGGTGCTTTCGACAAACTTGCGCAGGCCGGCGTCTACCGCGGGGCGCATGAAAAGGTCGCAAAAGATCTCGATTTCGCGGCGGAGCTCGTCGTGGGGGATTGGCTTGATGAATTTTTTGGCGGCGATGGCGGTGCCGCGATCGAATTTTTTTAGCTGCGCGGCGGTGGATCGCGCTACGCGGAGGGCGTCGCCTTCGGCTGCTACTTGGCTGACGAGGCCGACCGATTGGGCTTTTGCGGCGTTGATGCTGCGGCCGGTTAGAAGCAGGTCGCGGACTATGGCGTTTCCGAGGTCGCGCTTGAGGCGGGGAATTCCGCCGAAGCCGGGAATCAGGCCGAGACGAAGCTCAGGGAAGCAGAAGCGCGTCATTTTATCGGCGATGATCAGGTCGCAGGTTAGCGCTAGTTCGAAGCCGCCGCCGAAGGTGACGCCGTGGACTGCGGCGATGGTGGTGAGGGGAGCTTCGTCGAGAGTGTTCATCACATCATGGATGCGTTCGAGGAAATCGCGGAGAGCGGCCAGGCGGTCGTTCTTCGGAAGCTGCTGGGCTACGCGGTAAGTTTCGCGGAGATCGGCTCCGGCGCAGAAACCTTCTTTGCGCGTGCTGCTGATGATTAGCGCGTGGGTTTCGCGTTGCAGCGCGGGGAGCGCGGCGATGAATTTTTCCAGGTCGGCTAGCGTGGCGCGACCGATTTCGTTGCAGGGGGCGCGGTCGAGAGTTAGCTCGATGGTGCCGTCGAGCACATGCCACGAGAGAGTTTCGCCTTGAAAGATGTTCATGAGGATTTCTTCTGGTAGAGCGCTTCGATTTCAGCGTCGAAGCGGGCGGTGATGGCGTCGCGTTTTAGTTTGCCCATGGTGGTGAGCAGGCCACTTTCGATGGTGAAGGGTTCGGGGACGACGTGGAACGCGCGAACTTGTTTGTAGTGAGGCTGCGCGGCGTTTACGGTTTCGATGGCGGATTGAATTTGTTGCTCGGTTAATTTGTTTGCGCCGTTGCTGGCGTTGGGCGTGACGAGAGCGGCGAGGAAGCTGCGTTGATTGCCGATCAGGACCACCTGCTGGGCTTCGGGCAAATGTTGCGTTAACTTTTCTTCGATGGGTTCGGGCGCGATGTTGTGGCCTGAATTCAGGATAATCAAGTTCTTAATACGGCCTGTGATGCGCCAGTTGCCGCTTGCATTGGGTTCGCCTTGATCGCCGGTGTGGAACCAGCCATCTTGCAGGGCTTTGGCGGTTTCGGCGGGGCGCTGCCAGTATCCGGCGAAAATATTGGGCCCGCGGACCAGGATTTCGCCGTCGTCGGCGCGCTTCATTTCTACGCCGGGGATTGCGGGGCCTACGAAGCCGGGCTCGACGTGGGCGGGATCGTCGGCGGTGCAGATAGCCGTGGTTTCGGTGAGGCCGTACACCTGCAGGACTGGAATGCCGATCATCATGAAGAAAAGTTGGGTTTCGACGCCTAGCGGGGCGGAGCCGCAGATCAGGGCCTTCAGGTTGGGGCCGATACTCTTGCGGATTGCTGGGAACATGAGGGAATTGCCTAGCGCCAGCCAGAGAAAATCGCCGATTTTGGATTGTTTATTGTGGCGGCGGACGAAGGCTTGTTGGGCGCGGCGGAAAATTGCTGTGGCCAGGCCGCCGCGCTCTTGGACGGTGGTTTGAATTCTGGCGCGGACTCGTTCGAGGAGCGTGGGGACATTCAGGAAATATTCGGGCGCGGCGATTTTTAGTTCGTCGGCAAGTTTGGCGAGATCGGTGGAAAGCGCCAGGACGCTGTGACGCGACAGCGCGGTGAGGAGGAGTATCCAGGACGCGGCGAAACAGAAGGGAGCGTACTGAAAGATTCGGTCGGCCTGGCTGCGGGGGCCCATTAATTTATCGAGGCGCGAATTTGTGGCGGCTACGATGTGATCGACGTTTCCGGCGGTGAGGATTACGCCTTTGGGTTCGCCGGAGGTGCCTGAGGTATAGATGATGGAGATTACATCCGCGTCTTCGTGGTGCATGGGTGGCGTGGGGGTGCTTGGTTCGCCGGCGAAGACGCCTTCGAGTAGTGAAATCTGCGGGGCTTGCGGCCACAACTTTTTTATTTCGGCGGCGATCGCGGCATCGAGACAGATGATGCGCGAGGGCGTGGAGTCTTGCATCATCACGACCAGCTCGGCGGGGGCTTGGCGCGCGTAGAGCGGCACAACGACGATTCCTTCGGCCATCAGGGCTAGGTCCAGCGCGGCCCAGCGGATGCGGTTGGGCGCGAGCAGGGCGCAGCGATCGCCTTTTTTGAGGCCGCGGGCTAGCAGGAAGTTGCGAGCTTGCTGGGTGATCGCGAGCAGTTCGCTGCCGGTGACGGAGTGGATTTTTTCGCCGTGAATTTCCTGGAGCACCGGTTCGGTGGCGGATTTCTTCAGTCGGGCGAAGATATTTTCGACGAATGTCATGCGGCCAGGACTCCGCTGTGTTTTTCGAGCAGTTTTACGAGGCCCGGGCCTAGCGGGGGAAGATAATCTTCCCAGCCTAGGACGCCTTTGCGCACGGGGAATTGCGGATAGCGGCGCGCGACTTGCTCTTCGAAATAAGTGCCCATACGCGCCATGAGCTGCAGATTGCGGGCTACGGTGCGCTCCACGGCGTCGGGAATTTCCTCGCCTTGGGAGTCGAGGGCGCGGAGGGCTGCGACGATTTTGTCGGCGAGGCCGGCTTCGTCGACGCGCATGAGCAGATGTTCGTGACCGCGTTCGCGCAGGAGATTGCGGATGCGCTCGTCCATGGTGACTCCGGCGGAGGGAATGCCGGCGGGCATGGTGGTGACGATGGCGTGATAGCGCGACGAGAGCAGGCGATCGCAGGCGCGCAGGATGCTGACTAGCTCGTACATGTTGAATTGGTCGGAGCCGAAGACCGGCGTGCCGCCTAGTTTTTGCGCGACGCGCTCGCAGGCGTCGCGATCTAGCATTTCCATCGCGACCAGTACTGGGAAAACTTTGCGCGATTTTTGATAGCCGGCTACGCCCGTGGCCATCTCTGAAAGATATTTTTCGTAGGCGGCGTCCACTGGGGAGCCGGAGCGATGAAAGTAAATCGTGCGGTAGTAGCTTTTTTCGTATGCGCCTGCTACGGAGTGCGCTAGCCACTTTGCGAGCGACGCGGTGACCGGCCACCAGAACGGATTGATCGGGCATATCGCGAGTACGGGAGTTGTGCCGTCCCAGCCTGCGTCGCGGAGGGCTTTGCGGCCGAATTCGGGGGCTAGCGGCTCGAAGGTCCAGGCTGTGTCGGTGCCTAGTTCGGTGGGGACGCCGAGTTTGCCGAGGACGGCTTGCGATTCGACATTGCGCGTGATGATGAGCGAATCGCGGCAATAGCGGTGGGTCATTCTTTGCAGCAGCGGATCCATGGCGCCTGCTTCAGCACCGTAAGCGATGCTTAATTTATTTTGCGCGGAGGCGATGCCCAGCGCGCCGATCATCATTGTGGTGAGGGCGTTGGCGAACTTGCTCTTGAACATGGAGCCTTCGCAGGCTACGACTCCGTCATTCTTGCGGACTACCTTGTGCAAGAACGGCGGGAAGACGTCGGGGAGATGCACCTGACGCGCGTCGCCGAAATATCCGCGGGTGAGATCGAAATTCTGCGACATGACGCTGAGGGCGATATTTTCGTCGCCGAGGATGCGGCGGACTTGGCGGATCATTTCCTCTACGCGGACGTCGGAGCCGGTGTTGCGCGTGCCGTTGTAACCGGCGAAGAGAAGCTTCAGGCTTGTGCCAGGTTGCCAGGCATGACCGGCGCCGAGCATCCATTCGAACTTGTTGAGCTCGATGAGGCCGCTGACCCAGGATTCCAGGAGCAGGTCGGTCATTGGCGCGGATCCGGAGAGGCATTGGCGGCGCGGGAGGCGGTGTGGACGGGAGCGTCGGCGGGCCATTCGCGATATTTGAAGACGAAATGATTTTCGCGGCTGAAGCGGAGCAGGGGGAGGCTGTATTGCGAGAACGGGGCGGGATGACGGCCGAGTTCTTCGACGACGCGCGAGTTGTCGAAAACCGTGTTCCACAGAAGATAGGGGAGGAAGACTTTCAGCAGAGTGGCTAGGCCGCCGATTTTTCCGGCGCGGCCGGCGAGGGCATTTACGATTTTCTCGGTGGATTTTTCGAAGCTGGGGACGAAAACGGGGCCGCGCTTGTCTTGCGCTTTGCAGAGCGCTTCGGTGAGTTCGATGAATGTTTCGGATTCGCGGCCAGACGAGAGATGGTAAATCTCGTGAGCGGGATTTTCTTTTTGATGAAGAGTGGCGACGGCGTCGGCTACGAAATCTACCGGGACGATATCGATGCGATCGCCGGGGCGGAAGGGCAGCATCGGGAGGCTGGCGAGGAAGACGAAGGCGCGGACCATGTCGAATTGATTGGTTTCGGGGCGGCGGCTGTCGCCTAGCACGATGCTGGGACGGAAAATCGTGCGCTGAACGTCCGGGAGGAGCTGGCGGACCATGTGTTCGCAGAATTTTTTAGTGCGGGCGTAGGGATCGTAGTCGGAACGGTTCCAGTCGATGGCGTTATCTTCCTGAACTACTTCGTTCGACCGCTGACCGGCTACGGCTACCGTGCTGACGTGGCTGAAGCGGCGGAGGCCGTGCTGGTCGCGGGACCGCTGGGCTAATTGGATGACTTCGAGCGTGCCGCGGAGATTCACGTTGAGGCAGCTTTTTTCGGATTTGCGATTCAGGGATGCGGCGCAGTGGATTAGGGAGTCTGTGGAGCGGACGAGTTGCGCGTAGTCGTCGTTCGCCAGGCCGAAATGCGTGTCGGTGAGGTCGCCGCGAAAAATGCGGATGCGTTCGTGCAACAGTTGGTCGAAACGCGCGAAATCAAGATGCAGTTGGAGAGCGCGCCAGAGGCGTTCTTGCGCTTCCTGTTCGTCGCGCGCGCGGACGAGGAGATTCAGCGGGTCGGAGTGGCCCGTAAGCAAATTCGACGCGATGTGCGCGCCGATATATCCGGTGGAACCAGTCAGGAGGATGGCCACAGTGGTTGAGTGTCAGGATACCGTTGCCGGACCCGAGCTTGCTGCGCCCGCTGCTCCCGCGGCGGTGGTGGCATTCGTGTCGCCGCGTGCTCCGAGCGGGACTGAGCGCCGGGGACGCGATTCCGGCTGGCGTCCTTCGATGAGAGGATAACACCACTTGCGCAGAGCGGGAATGTGCACGTTGATCCAGTAATCCCACCAATCGAGGGCGCGGGAATCGTAGCCGAAGTCGGCTTGTTCGTCGGGGGGAAGGGCGGCGCTGAGGCGTTCGACGTTGGCGGCCTCGAAGACGTGATCGTTGTGAAGGATGAAAGGTTCGAAGAGGGAGATGAGCTTGACGACCTTTTCTAGTTCGCGTTCCTGGCGGGCTAGCGGAGGCTTGGACGCGAACGGTTCCATGGTGCGGTTGATGGCTTGCACGACAGCTTTTAGCGCGGGGGCGGAGATGGCTTCGTAGCGCGTTTTGGAAACGGGGATGGCGTCGAAGCGCAGGCGCATGCGTTGCTGGATGTCGGTGTGCGCGCGATAAAATTTGCGGTGGCCCAGGCCAGTGAGTTCGATCGAGCGGCGCATGTTGCACGCGTTGGCTACCGAGGTGGCTAGTTGGTAGACCCGCTGGTGGCGGCGGGTGACTAGGGCGGCGGAGATCAGGGTCATGCCGCGGCAGACGAGATCAACCGGGATTAGGTCGAGGCACTTCGATTCGTTGGTGGGGAGTTGGCGGAAGAAAGTTCCTAGCAAGTAGGAGAGCGAGGCAGAGGTGTTGATGCCTTCGTTCCAGCCCAGGAACGGCTTTTCCAGGGAGGATTCGACGATTGCTGGACGAACTACCGCGATGGCAGCTTGCGGGTTGGCGTCCAGGAAATTGCAGATCAGGGATTCGGAAATGCTTTTCGTGAAGGTGTAGGTGTTGGGCCAGCCTAGTTCGTTGGCGCGGCGGGAGGCTGCGTCGGTAAGAGTTTGGCGGAGCCAGCGGACGCGGTTTTTGCGGACTTGATTTTCTAGCGCCGGGCCTTGCAGGTCTTTGGCGGCGTGTTCTTTCTTTTGCGCGGCGCGGCGGAGTTCTTCGGTTATTTCAGGCGATTCGGCGCGGGCTTCTGTTTCTTTGATTACATTTTCCAGTGATTGCCATTCTTTTACCGCGTCGTAGTCGGCTATGCCGCGCGGAGTGTAGTTTTTTGGCAATTCTTCCAGGACGCGGCCATCGCGTTGGCCTACTACGTAGCAGGTGGAGAGGTGCAGGAGCGATGCGTGATTGCATTCTTTCAGAAAATCGAGGACGTAGGCTGTCGAGCGGACGTTTACTGCTAGCGCGTCGCGCAGGTCGGGGTTGAAATCGGTTAGGCCGGAGCTGTTGACGATTACGTCGAGAGTGCGGCAGAGCTTTTGCTGGTCTTGCGCGCTTAGGCCTAGGTTGGGTTTGCTGACGTCGCCGTCCACGACTTCGATGCGCTCGGTGAGAAATTCAGCGAATTTGTCGCCGTGGCGTTCGGCCAGCTTTTCGAAGACTGGGGATTCTTCGATTACGCGTTGCAGGCGTTGGAGGGACGTGTTGGCTTTGTTGTGACGAACGAGCAGGTAGATGCGGCCGATTTCCGGGAGATCGGTGAGCAGATTCGCTAGCCAGACTTTTCCGATGAAGCCTGTGGCGCCGATGAGCAGGATGTTTTTTCCGCGCAAGGCTGCGCGAGTTGAAAAAACCGGACGGCCATTGCGCGACTCGTAGTGGACTACTGGAACGTAGACTTTGGGCGCGGCGCGCTCGGCGGGTTTGACGGCTTCGTCGAGCACTTGCGGATTTTTTTCGAAGCCTAGAATGCTGATTAACTTTTCGCGGGGGACGCGGCCGTCTGGTTGGCTGCCGGTGAATCTGGCGAAGGCGCCGCGGGGGCGGATCACTGGGTCGAGTAGGCGTCCGGTGGCCATGCCTTCGCGGAAATCGAGGCGATTGGAAATGATGCGCGCGATGCCTAGATGTTTTGCCAGAGGACGCATGATGTGATCGAGACCCTGGCTTACCAGGACGATTTCGCCGCCTGCGGCTATTGCTTCTTGCAGTTTCGCGATGCCTTGCTGCTTCAGGCGCGGCTTCAGAAAATATTCGAAGAATTCTTCGCCCAGGAGGTCGAGACGGTCGCGGCTGACTCCGCGGAGGACGGTGTGGAGGAGGCGGGTGGCGAAGACGCGGTCGGTGATGTAGAGGAAGGGGCGGGCGAGGGCGAGAATGGCCATGGCGCCGCGGCGCGTCCAGCGTTCCAGGAAGCTTTGCGAATTCCAGGCGAAGAAGCCGACGGGGCGGACGGCGGTGAGGTTGAGCAGGCTGCCTTCGACGCGCCAGAAGACAGGCTCGCGCGCGGGCGCGGAGGCGTGTTGCGCAGGCCCGCTTAATTTCGAGATTTGAGCGTTTGAAATAGACTGCGACATCGTTGCGTGAGTTGTTGCTGGTGATTCGGAAGTAGTGAAATTATCACGGTATTTGGCGGCAAGCAAGCGGAGGGCATGCTTGGGAGCTGCTAGTTTGCGGGGCCGGCGAACAACAGCAGATTGCTATCCGGATCTTTGACGATGAAATTCCTGGCGCCCCAAGGCTGCTTTTTCAGTCTCTGGTGAAAGGTAACCCCAGCGGAGTGAAATTCAAGAAACAATAGCTTGATCTCGTCCGCTGTAGCGACAGTCATGGATACCGACAGCAGTTCCTCACGAGCGCGGCCCGTGGACTCGATTACGGGAGCCTCGACGCACCTAAGGTTGAGGCGCGCTGCGTCGCGACGCACTTGCGCGCAGTAGGGAGGTTCGCCGTAAACGAATACGAGCGAAAACCCTAACTTCTGCTGGAAGAATTCGCATGATTTTTTGAGATCGGTGACGAACAGTTGCGGCTCGGCGCAGGTAATCGTGGCTTTGGACTGCGGCGATTTCGCTTTGTGCGACGTGGCGGAGAGTCCGGCTTTCAGGGCCTGCCAGCTATCGAAGCCGTGCTGTCTTGCGACCATTACTTGCGCGTCGCTGAGCTTGAAGTTCGCCGCAAGAATCTCCGCATCGGGCATATTCGAGAAACGAGGTAGAAGCCCGCGGATTTGTGCGGCGACGGGATAGTGCCGTTCACGATGCCAGCGCAGTATGAGTTTGGCTTGCTTTTTGAGGTTCTCTAAATTGGGCATGTAGGCCTCCACGATGGGATCGTAGGTGGGCGTTGCCCTTCGGCGTTGCGCCGATGCACCCTACATGCGCCGACCGTAGTATCGGCTGGCCGGTCGATAACTGTTAACTGGGAACGACGGGAGACGGCGGGTTGGTCGGCAGGAGTTACGGATTTTGCGGAGTCTTGGGCTTCAGCGGAATTTCTTTTCCAGAGCGGGCAGTGTCTCAATGAAAACGTGGCCGACGATTGCGAGGCTGCGCGGGTCAACCTTCTCTAGCGTGTCCTGGGGCGTGTGCCAGTAAGTGGACTGGACTTCGTCGTCGATGAGGTCGCACGCGGGAACACCGCGGCGGATGAATGAGAGATGGTCGTCACCGGAGACGATCGTACTTTCGTTCACAAAGACATTCGCATAACCGAGTTGGTTGGCGGTCGCCCAAATCAGATCGGTGAGCCACGGCGTGGAGTTTTTGTCTCGCTTGATCTTCAGATCGGATGGGCCAATCATGTCCGCTAGGATCATCGCTTTCACTCGCTTGAGATCTCCGGAGAGCGCCATGCTGGCGGCCATCTCGCGGCTTCCGAAAGTGCTGTCCGCATCGCTCCACTGAACGCTGCTCCTGTCGGTCCACTCGCCCTGCGCTTCTTCGCCGTCGAAAAACACGATCCAGGTGTTGAGAGTGCTCTTGGTCTTGCGAGCGCAGAAAATTCGGGCTAGCTCTAGCATCGTGCCGGTGCCTGAGCCGCCGTCGTCGGCGCCGACGAAATTCGGCAAGCGTACGGTGTCGTAATGTGTGGTGTAGAGGACGATGCCGCTGCCTGTGCCGGGAATCTTGGCGATAATGTTTTTCATCGCGATATCGCCGAGCGGCGTCGAGCCGTGGAAATCATGCTCCTCGATGGGGCAGCCGATACCCTTTAGCTGGCTGATGATGTAAGTCTGCGCGCGATGGATTCCATCGGAGCCTGGTGGGCGGGGTCCAATTTCGACTAATTTGCGAACGTGTTCGAACGCTTGGGCGCCGTCAAAGCCACCCGTCGCGGTCGGAGGGAGAACTGCGGGAGGGTTCGCCGCCTGCGTTGGTGTGGAGGCATTCACGGTTGGATGGCTTACGTTCGATGGCTGTGTATTGCAGGCGACTGTGCACAAAAACGCGAAGCTCGCGATGATGATCCCAATTTTTCGCACCTTGAACCTCCGCATGGGCTGTGCCGACTGCCGTGAGTCAGTCAACGTTTGAACCATACTTACGACAATGCTCGGAAACGGAGGGGGTACACCGCGCATCGAGCCCCTTATTGAACGAACGTAACCGACGAATAGAGGAGATAGACAAAGCCATCTTCTGCCGGAAATCGATAAGCGCCCATTGCGCCGAGAACCTTTGCCGCGATTGCCGTCATCTCCCAACCCGCGTGCTCGTCGACTGGTCGCTTTGCTTCGCTTGACGCCGGGAGATTTTCAAGCTCGCCAAAGGCCCGCACCCTCTCAACTTCCTGGGTAACGCAGAGCGGAAAGCACTGATTCGCCCAACTCCACAGCCACGTACCGCTCGATAGTGAAGTGGAACCGACGACTTGGATTGCAGCAACAACCTTCGGCTGTCCATCCTGAGAAAATGTGAGTGTTCCGCGGTCGAGGTCATCGTCCCATCGGGGCCAGGAAGAAATGCGCAACTCCGCTTCGCATTTTTTTGTACAACTCCTGGAGGTGATGCACAGCCTCATGCGAAAACGTTGAAAATTTCTCAGGATTCGCTGTTTTCGACTCCGACGAAACTGTGTACAAGGCACCGGTCCCACTCGAAACGCCATTCCACTGGTCGAGGCTATTTTTCAGGCTTCGGGTAGTCGAAGCGGAAAGTTTCGTTGGCTGGGCCTGCTACCCCTCGGGTGTTGTACTTCAGCAGGTACTCCAGATGTTGTGGGTCTTCTGGGTATGCTACGCCATCTGGGTACGGGTACGGCGTCGTTGTGTGGAATGGCAGCGGATCGACTGTGTCGCCGTGGGCGGCGTAGAAGTCCATGTCTTTGGCGAAGCCGTTGGCGTAGAGGAAATAGTCGCGGGTCCAGCCGCTTAGCAGATCCGGCAGATGCGTGGAATCGAAGTCCACCGAAACTTCGTCGCCGGAGCCGAAGATTACGTATTCGTCGTCGGTTTTCTGTATCAGGTCGGTAACGTCGCCGTAGCGGGTGTAGTTTCCGATTTGGCGGGCGTAGGGGCCTGTGGCACTGACATCTTGGTATGTGTAGGAGAGATCGTTTTTCGGATTGCCTTCGACTACGCGGGGGTAGCCGCGGAATTGCAGCTTGGCTTCGGCCAAGGGGACTTCGGTGAGTTTGAATTCGGTATCTTCGGGAGAATTATCCACGCGGATGCGGTCCCAATAGACGCGGAGATTGGTGGAGATGCGGATGAAGCGGGCTCCCTGGGGAATTTTTCCGGTTAAGTCGGCGACCATCGTGCGGGAGAGGCCTGCGGGGAAGCCCATGTCGTCAATCACTTTGACCCATTGGCCGGAACCGTCTTGCACTTCGACGTATGGTGGCACCGGAGTGATGCCTGCTTGCCAGGCGGCGTACATGGAACTGGCGCTGAAATAATCGGTGAAACCGTCCATTAGGAGGCGCAGGGGGCGCGCGGGATCCCAATCGCCTAGGTCGAGTTCGATCCAGTGCATTTCGGCGAAGCCGGCGTAGGGAGCCAGCGGGAAATTCGTGACGTATTTGTGATCTTGTTCGCTGAGGAGGGGGAGGAGATTGCGGCTGTGATCGTCCCAGGCGCCGACGGGGAGATGGGCGTCGCGGCTGGCGATTACTTTGAATTGCGCGAAGGGGAGTTCGCTGGCGAAATGTTCGTTGGGATAGACTTCGACGTCTATCGGGTGATCAACCGCTAGCAGGCGGGCTTGGTCAAGATAGTCGAGCTCCTCCATTGGTTCGAGCATCTTGAAACGCAGGCGGCCCTCTTGCGGCTGGGCTAACGAGCCGGTGACTTTGAAATATTCGGCGGGGTTGGGGATGTTGCGTTGGTTCGGGCCGGTCCAGTGGCCGACGATGCCGGCGCCGATCATGTCGGCGAGAAATTCGAATTTTTCGCCGTTCCAGACGAAGACGATGGGGCAGGAGCTGCCGCGACGGTCGATTTCTGTGACGAGTTCTTCTTTGTGGGCTGGGATTTCTAGTTCGTCTTGCAGGACGCCCGTGGGCCAGAGTAAGCGGATCACGTCGGCTTGGCGTTCGGCGCCCAGGCCGGCGACGATTGGCGCGGGGCCTTGTCCCAGGTAGCCGGAGGCGCCGGGGATTTCCCATTTTTGTTGCAGGGCGCCGGCGTAGAGTTCTACTTTTGTGCCGATGGCGGATTTATTGTCGTTCTCACCTTTCAGGGCGATGCGCAGCCAGTTGTAGCGATTGCCACCTTCATTTTTTAGCAGCACGGGCGGGAGATTGTTTTGGGTGATTAGGAGATCGGTCGCGCCGTCGCCATCGAAATCGAAGGCGACGATGCCCCGGGGATTTTTCAGCGCGATTTTGTCGAGACCTGTCGCGGCGGTGACGTCGCGGAAACCGGCAGCGCCTTCGTTACGGAGTAGGACGATGTGGCCTGCGCCGGAGAAATCTTCGCCTACTGCCACCAGGTCAATCCAACCGTCGTCGTCGTAATCAATTGGGGCAAGGCCCCAGCCGCGCATCCAGTCGAGGTCGGGGAGATTGACTCGTTCGAAGGTTTTTCCGGCGTTATTGCGCCAGAGGCTCAGGCCGGGGGCGCCCCAGTGGGTGAAGGCGAGGTCCATCCAGCCGTCTTTGTTGAAATCGAGCGCGACTACGCCGGCGGTGGGAGCGGGCATGTCGCTGCTCCAGGGAGTGGTGGCTTGGAAGGCGCCTTCGCGAGGATTTAGATACACGACGGGGGATTTTTGCCAGCCGGTTACGACGAAGTCTATGGCGCGATCGTTGTTGATGTCGCTGGCGATTGCGCCTACGGAGGGCGCTGTGCCTGCCAGGGCTGTTTCTGTGGTCCAGTTTGTGAATGTGCCGTTGCCGTTGTTGCGCCAGAGGACGTTGCCGGGGGTTGGGGCGTCTGTCGGGAATTCAAATGGGCCAGCGGAATTGGCTAGCGGGAAATCGTTGAAGCGGGTGACGTAGAGATCTAGGTCGCCGTCGTGATCGAAATCGATGAAGGTTAGGCCTAGGGCTCGTGCGCCGGCTTGCGCTTCAGTGTCTATTCCGGCTTCTTTGGTTTCGTCTTTGAATGCGCCGTTGCCTTCGTTGTGGAACAGGATGACTCTGCCGTTCATGGTGATGGCCAGGTCGGGCTTGCCGTCGTTGTCGTAATCACCTACGGCGCAGGCCATGCCTTGGCCGTGGATATCGAGATGGGCTTCGCGGGAGACGTTTAGAAATTTTCCGGCGCCGATATTTTTGTAGAGAGCGGAGTTGCCGCGGCCGTCGGCGTCCACCAGGAAAATGTCGGGTTTGCCGTCGCTGTTGTAGTCGATGATGCAGGCGCCGCTGCCTAGGAATTGGGCTAGGGTGCTGGCGGAAGTTTGCGCGGCGGGTTTCGCGGTGCGAGATTTTCGCATGGAGAGCGTTGCGCTGCCTGCCGCTGAGGGTGTGGTGTCGATTGCGCCGTGCAGTTGCGTGGTGGCGATGCGTGCTCCGGCGGAGGTGGGCAAGTTGGCGGCTTGTGTGACGTTGCGGAAATGCACCGGCATCGCTTGCGGCACTGGCTCGGGGGCGGGCTGCATGATTTCGGCCAGAGAATACTTCCCTTGCTCGCCGTAGATGAAGCTTACGGGCTTGCCGAGTTTTTGCGAGGTCATGTGTTGGAAACGGTCGAAGTGTGTTTTGGCTTCGGCGGTTTTGCCGCTGCGTTGCAGGGCTTGGGCCATGCCGAATTCGGCGGAAACTTGGAAGGGATTTAGAACGAGCGCGCGCTGGAAGGCGGCGATGGCTTTTTCGTACTGCTGCTGTTGGGAATCAATCAGGCCGAGAAAGTATTGCGTGTCGGCGTCGTAGGGATCGAGCGCGGCGACTTTCTGGAAATCGGCGATGGCGGCGTCGGCGTCGCCTCCGGCTTTTTCCATCAGGCCGAGATTGAACCAGGCCCAGGGATTGCGCGGGTCGCGCTGCGCGGATTTTTGCAGAATTTCGCGAGCTTCGTCGAAGCGCTGCATGTTGAGGAAGGCGATGCCGGCGTTGAGGCAGCCGATGTCGGTTTCAGGGTCGAGAATGCAGGCGCGTTGGAATTTGCCCAGGGCTTTTTCGAATTGCTGGCGATTCATGAGGGAAACGCCGAAATTATTTTCACGGATTACGTCGGCGCGGGGGTTTTCGGGTGCTGGGGGGGTGGAGTCGTCTTCTCTTTGCTGGCTTGCGGCGCGGGTGCGGGCGTTTGTGTGATGAGGTGCTTGCTGCGGTTGCGATGGTTGCTGGTCTGATTGCTGCTGTTGCTCTTGGCTGGCTGCGATGAGTGTGCAGGTGAAAATCGTCAGGAAAATTGCGGCGCGGGTGATGCGGATCATTACGCTCCCTTTCTGAGTGCGTTGGACATTCTACCGCGTCAAAGTCAAAGGCGCCCAGCGAAAGCTGGCCGCCACAAATTCAAAAGCAACGTCAATCCCCGGGGTCGTACCGGCGCGCGTGCTAGACTGGCGGGCGCGTTTGCATGCTTTTGGTTGAGTTCACTATGGATGATTTGAATTTTCTTTCGGCGGCGGAGATGGCCGAGCAGATTCGGGCGCGGACGATTTCGCCTGTGGAACTGGTGGACGCGCATTTGGGGCGGATCGCGGAGCTGAATTGTGGGCGCGAGTCGAAGTTGAATGCGTTTGTGTGTGTGGATGTGGAGGGGGCGCGTAGGCAGGCGACGATGGCCGAGGCGGCGGCGGGATCGCGCTCCCGAATCGATGCGCTCGGGCCTTTGCATGGTGTCCCGATTTCTGTGAAAAGCTCCGTCGATGTGGCGGAGTGGCCTTGCGAGTGTGGGAGCCGTTTGCGCAAGGGTTATGTGCCGTCGGAGGACGCGACGCTGGTTTCACGCTTGCGGGCGGCGGGCGCGATTTTGTTGGGCAATACGAATGTGCCGGAATTTTTGATGGCTTATGAGACGGATAATGCTCTTTACGGGCGGACGAACAGTCCTTGGGACGTGGAGAGGACGCCGGGCGGATCAAGCGGAGGGGAAGCGGCGGCGATTGCGGCGGGCTGCTCGGCGGGGGGAGTGGGGAGCGACGGCGGCGGATCGATACGGATTCCCGCGCATTTTTCGGGGATTTGCGGGTTGAAGCCTACACCGGGACGCGTGCCTTGTACGGGACATTATCCTGCGTCGGCGGGGCCGTTTGCGCAGTTGGGGGTGGTGGGGCCGATGGCGCGGACGGTGGCGGATGTGGCGCGATTGTTTGCGGTGATGGCGGGGCCGGATATTGGCGATCCGGCTTCGGCGCCGGTACCGCTGCGTGTATGGGATGATTCGGAGATTCTGAAGCTGCGCGTGGCTTACTTCGAGGATGACGGCGTGACGCCGGTGACTTCGGAAACCGCCGCTGCGGTGCAGGCGGCGGCGGAGGCTTTGCGCGGGCAGGGATTTCAAGTGGAGGCTTGGCGGCCGCTGAATTTGGATCGCGTGTGGCAGCTTTGGTGGAATTTATTTGGGCGCGCGGTGCAGATGGCGTTTGCTGCGACGGTCGAAGGGCGCGAGGCGGAACTGAGTCCGATGTATCACGCTTGGCGCGAGCGCGTGGGGCTTGAGCCATCTCTCGATGGGCGGGAGTGGTTGAACACTTTGATGGGGCGCGACGCTTTGCGCGAGAGATTGTTGCGGCAGATGGAAACTTTTCCGATTTTGTTATGTCCGGCTTGCGCTATTCCGGCGTTTCATCATGGGGAGCGGGAATGGATGGTGCAGGGGCGCAAGGTGGAATATTTGAAGGCGATGAGTTATTCGCAATGGTTTAATTTGCTGGGAAATCCGGCGGCGGTGGTGCCGGTGGGGCGTTCTCCTGAGGGACTGCCGATTGGAGTGCAGATTGTGGGAAGGCCTTGGGAGGATGAGGCGGTGTTGGCGGTTGCGGCGAAGATTGAGGCGGCTACGGGTGGGTTCAGGCGGCCGCGTTTGTAGCGCCGGTGATTCCGTTCGGCCCACGGAAAAATTCAATGGCGCTCTGTTAGCCGGCGGTGTTCGCTCGCGCGATCAGAAAAATCGCCAGGAAATAGAAGATGAACATCAGCGCGAGAAAAGCTTGCGCACGTTTGTTGGCGCCGGCGAATTCTTTCCAGACGAAGATGCCCCAGAGGGCGGCGACCATGGGAGCGGATTGGCCGATGGAGTAGGAGATGGCTACGCCGGTGAAATTGGCCGCGACTAGATTGAAGACTGTGCCGGTGGTCCAGATAGCGCCGCCTAGCAGGCCTAGCACGTGGCCGTTGACGGGGCCGCGAAAGAAACCGCTGAATGCTACGGGCTCGCCCACCAGCGGCTTCTTCATGAAATATAAATTCCACCAGAGGCAGGAAAGCAGCGCGCCACCGGTGAGGAAGACGGCGATGCTGTAGGGGCCGAGGGTGTTTCCGTGAGTGAGGGCGCGGGTGGAGAAGGGCGCCCAGAGACCCATCAGGATGCCGGAGATGACGCAGACGATGATGCTTTTGCGCGAGGCTTCTTTGTTGGCGCCGAGTTCGCCGTAGGCTTTGCCGTCGAGGATTACGGCGACCACGGCGCAGAGGACTCCGGCGCCGAGCATCATTACGTTGCCTCTTTGCTGCTGGACGAAGCTGAGGACGGTGCCTACCACCAGCGCGATGCCGATGGCTACGGGGAAGGCGATGGCTAGGCCGGCCATGTCGATCGCGGCGACGAGGAGGAGGTTCGCCAAGTTGAAAATTATTCCGGCTAGGAGGGCCCAGCCGATGTTGGAGAGGTCGGCTGAGCGGACATTATTGAGGAAGCTGGTGGGGCCGTCGGTGGTGGAGCCCATGGTGAGCGCATAGACTAGGGCGGCTAGGAAAATTCCGATGGCGTAGTCCCAGTAGAAGAGTTCGAAGCGGTAGTTCTTAACGCCTTTGTAGGTGTTGGCCCAGGAGCCCCAGCAGGCGGCAGTGACGAACATCATTAACAGGGCGGTGCCGAAGGTTGTTGGTGTGAACATTTAGGTCCTTTATACAGATGCGATTGAAAAACGCGCGAGTACGACGGCAACGTCACAACCAACGGCTGCCCGGTTCGATGAACCCGAACCGGCCGCTACAAAGTCAGTACCTGGGTCCGCGCAGCTAAAATGCGCCGGCGCCTTTTGGGCTTTGGTTCTTGATGAGCGCTATTACTTCGTCGTGTTTGGCCATGGCGCGGGCGCCGATTTTTGTGCAGCATAGCGCGGCGCAGGCGTTGGCGAACAGGCCTACTTTTTGGCAATCCCAGCCTTGGAGGAGAGCGTAGGAAAGGCCGCCCATGAAGGCGTCGCCTGCGCCCGTCGTGTCCACTACTTCCACTTTTAGGGCGGGGACTCTGGCGATTTCTTTGGGAGTGGCGATGAGGCAGCCGTCTGCGCCCAGTGTGATGGCGACGACGGTGGGGCCCATGCGCAGGAGGGCGGTGGCGATTTTTTCATAGTCGGCTTCGCCGGTAAGTTCGCGAGCGGCTGCTTTGCAGGGCTTGAGGACGTCCACGAGGCGGAGCGCGGTGCAGAGTTCGTCCTGGGTGCCGAGGTCGGACTCGGCATAGAAGCTGGGGGAAACATCGAGATCGAAAAGGACGCGGACTTTGGCGTCGTGCGCGACTTGCATGGCTTCCTTGACGGGGGCGATTGCTAGTTGCGACGCTTCGGTGTGGAAATGTTTGGCGGCTTGAATGTGCGGCGCGAAACGATGCAGCACTTGATAGACGGAAATTTTTCCGGTGACGTTGGGGAACATGTAGATGCAGCGTTCGCCGGCGACGTCCACGGGAATCCAGGTGAGGGCGGAGTATTCACCTTTCACGACTTCGATGCCGGACAGGTCCATGTGATCTTCGGCGAAGGCTTTCTGGATGATGCGGCCGTTTTCGTCGTCGCCGATGAGGCCGAGCCAGCCGCTGCTGACGCCGAGGCGCGCGACCTGGGTGAGGTTATTGGCGGTGACGCCGCCGGCGTGGATTTCCATGCGCGTGGCGTTGATTTTTTCTTCGGTGCCGAGCAGGCGCGGCACGATGGCGAAAAAATCCACGGTGCAGCTGCCGATTCCGACGACGTCTACTTTCGCAGTGGTGTCTGACATGGGTTCGATTCCGGCTACTTCGTAGCTGCCGCATGCGCGGCGGGCGGCTCGGCCATCAGGTCGATGAACATTTTGTAAAACTTTTCCTTATTCAGTTCTTCGGGGATGTTGACGAGTTGCTCGCCGAGGCCGGGTTGCGCGCCGTCAGTCCACACCAAAACGTTGCCGTAGCCCGCGGTGTGGGAAATGTCGATGTCCATGAAATATTGCGTTTGCTGGGTGATCACGGTGGGGTCGAGCCATCCCGCGACAGCGAGCTCGTCCCACATGAATTCTTCGTCGGCATATTTTGCCAGGTACTGCGACGCGGGGCTGGATGATTTGGCAATTTGGGCGATCAGTTCCTTGGTCATGCGAGTTTTGACGGAGATGTCCACGGTAGTGATGGTGATTTTGTGCCACGGCGAGGTGAGGACGATGTGCACGGCTTCGGGGTCCCACCAGAAATTAAATTCGCGGCGATTTTCGGCGACCCAATCTTTGGGGACGACGGGGGCGATGCTGCCGCCCATGACCACGAGTTCCTGGGCGAGCTCGGAGACGTGCGGATCGAGGCTGATGGCTTGCGCGATGTCGGTCATGGGGCCGCCGGCGTAGATGGTGACTTCGTGCGGATATTTGTGGACCATCCGGATGATGAAATGCGCGGCGTCTTCTTTTTGGGCTTGCAGCTTGGGATTGCCTTCGGCGAGATCGGGAACTTCGAAGGGCAGGTGATATTTTCCGCGCAGGCCGTCGCCCAGATTCATGCCGGGGCGGTGGCCGTTCCATGCGCCTTGATAGTGAACTGTGCCGTAGAGTTTTTCCCAACGTTCGATCATTTCCATGCGGTTGATCAGCGGGTAGACCGCGCCGGGATATACGGGAATGTCCTGGTGGCCTGTGAGTTCTAGCATGCGCAGGGTGTGGGCGACTTCTTCGTCGCGCCACATATCGCCGCTGACGACTGTGATGCCCAGCGTTTCGACGTTCGGTGATTGCAGGAACATCAGGATGGATTGTTGGTCGGTGGTGGCGGCGCCGCGGGCGTCTTGGTCAATGATTACTTTGCGCTTGGTTTGCGCGGCGGCGCTGGAGGCGGAGGCCAGCGCGACGCAGGCGATGATGAACGGCATGATTCTTTTCAGACCCATGGCTGTGATTGATCCCCTTGTGGTTGTTCGGCTGATGATAATTTGTGGCGGCTTCGCTTTGTTGCGTTCCGGCGGCGGGACACCTGTGACACCAACGGAGCTTATAGTTCTCCGTGGAGTGTGAGTCAAGGGAAAAGCGCATTCTTGCGGTTCGGTGGGCAGTGCCGACACGGGGCGCGTCAATAGCGGATGTTATAATCCGCGGATGTTTGCGGGGTTCGAAAAATCGCGGACTTTCCTGGCGACGCTGTTGATCGTGATGGTGTGTCTTGGCGTCGCCGCGGCTTCGCGAGTGTGTTCCGCGCAGTCGGCGGCGCCGGGGCAAGCGTCGACTTTGATGGAACAGGCGCGCGCGGCCGCCGTGGCGGGGCGATTCGTTGACGCCATCGCGGATTACGGCGAGACGTTGCGGATTGCGCCGCGGAATGTGGACGCGGCGATTGGTTTGGCGCAAGCGTATCGGGCTGTGCACAATCTTGATGCGGCCAAGCTGACTTTGGAGCAGGCGCGGCGCGAGCATCCGAAGAGCGCGGCGCCGCTTGCGATGCTGGGGGATCTGGATTTGGAGTTGCAGACTTACGACGCGGCCATCGCGCACTTGACGGCGGCGCTGGCGCTTGCACCGGCGAACTTGGATGCGCGCAATCGGCTGGCTGTGGCGTACAAGGCAAAGGGCGGCGCGGCCGACAAGGCGGACGCGCTCGAGCAGATCGCGAAAGTGCTGGGGCGCGATCCGCAGAATGCGCTGGCGCTTTACACGCGGGCGGAGATTTACGCGGACGAGAACCGCGACGGCTTGGCGTTGCCTGATGCGGAGAAAGTGGTTGAGCTGCAACCGGAGAATTCGCGCGGGCGAGAGCTGCTGGGTAAGATTTTGGTGCGCGCGCCCGCGCGAGCTGCGCCGGAGGAGATTGCGCGACGCTGCGGACGAGCGGTGCTGGCACTGGAGCCGCTTGTGAACGCTGCGGGGACTTCTGCTTCGGCGGATTCGGAGACGTTGTTTTTGCTTTCACGCGCATATCGCTGCGCAGGGCAGGATGAGCGGGCGGCGGCGGCCCTGGAGGAATTCGAGAAGGCTTCGCAGAACGACCGAACCACCAAGGAAAATCAGACACAGGCGAAGCATTTGGTGCAGCAGGCGGACGAGCTGGCAATGAAGAATGATTTCGCGGGGTCGCTTGCGGTGTTGCAGCAGTCGATCGCGATGGATGCGACTTATCCGGGGGCGTATTCGCAGCTGGCGAAGCTTTATTATTCGGCGGGCGATATCGCGAAGGCTAGCGAGGCGATTGGGCAGGCTTTGGCGCGGGCGCCTTATCATCCGGAATATCTTTACGTACAGGGAAGGATTTTGGAGAGGCAGGGGAAATTGGATGATGCGCTGGGGGCGTTTCAGCGGACCGTGTTGGTGAATCCGAAAGAGTCGGATGCTTATTTTGAGATGGGGGCGATTTACCAGCAGCGTGGGCAGCGGGGTGAGGCGCGGGCGGCTTACTTGAAGGCGGTGGAGATTTCGCCCGAGGATCCGGATTACAAGCGGGCGTTGGCGGGGTTAAGCGGCGGCACAGGTGCGACGCCTTGAAAGACAAAGTCAACTACGCCCGCCTAAAAGTCAGGCGGCCGCTGCAAAGTCAAAATCAAAGCCACAGTCAAAATCAAAGTCGAAATCGCGCGGCTGCAGCTGGCCGCTGCGACTTCAAAATCTGGGGTCGGGCGCATGGTTCCACAAACTTGTCCCGGGCGGTTTCGTCTGGCGACGGGGTTTGTATCTGGTAAAATCCTGGCCCTATGCGAATGCACAAGGGCTTCCTCTGGGCCGCAGTTCTTGTCGCTGTAGCCGGCGTGTCACTCTGCGCGGAAAAGGGCGATCGCGTTGCGGAGCGCGTGGCGGCGCAGAACGCGATCTTTGAGGAGCAGTACGAAACCGATCTGCGGAATTTTCCCGAGCGGGCGACGTCTTATGGCGACTATCGCTACAACGATAAGCTCGCTGACTATTCGCTGGCCGCGATCGCGGAACGGCACCAGACGGACCGTGCGTTTTTGGCGAAGCTCGCGGCGATTTCTACCACTGGGTTCGCGGATCAGGATCAGCTTTCGCATGACGTGATGGTGCGCGTCCTGCAGCAGCGCGTCGCGGATTTCGATTTGAAAGAATATGAGATGCCGGTGAACCAGCAGAACGGCATCCATACCAGCCTGGCCGATTTGCCGCTTTCGGTGCCGCTCGATTCGGTGAAGCATTACGAGGATTACGTGGAGCGGCTGCGGCAAATTCCGCGCGCCCTCGAACAGACTAGCGAAGTGTTGCGCGCCGGGATGCGGGACAAGTTGCTGCCGGTGCGCTTTCTGCTGGAGAAGATTCCGGTGCAATGCGACGGGATTATTGAAGCGGATCCTTTTCTGCAGCCGACGAAGAAATATCCTGCGGACATTTCGGCTGAGGAACAGAAGCGGCTGACTCAGGAGATCACCGGCGCGGTGAATAAGGATGTGATTCCGGCTTATCGCACGTTTGCGGCTTTTGTGCGCACCGAATACGCGCCGCAGGGGCGGACTGCATTGGCGGTGACGTCCTTGCCCGATGGCGAGAAGCGCTACGAGAACGATATTTACGGGCGCACTACCACGCACATGCCGGCGGAGGAAATTCATCAGCTGGGACTGCGCGAAATCGATCGCATCGAAGGGGAGATGACGACGATTGCGAAGAAGGAAGGGTTTGCCGACCTAGCTTCGTTGCGCGCGTCGATCGCGAAAAATCCGAAATATATTCCCAGCAGCGCGGAGCAGATTCTCGATGATTTCCGGCATTACATCGCGGAGATGGAGCCGAAACTGCCGGAGCTCTTCACTTTGTTGCCGAAATCACAGGTGACCGTGGAGGCGATTCCTGCTTTTCAGGCGGCTGCGGCCACGCATTACGTTACGGGGACGCCGGACGGGAAGCGGCCGGGACGCGTGGTGGTGGCGACGTCGGATTTTGCGAAGCGGTCGCTGGTGGGGGATGAGGCGATCGCTTACCATGAAGGAATTCCGGGGCATCACTTGCAGCTTTCCGTGCAGCAGCAACTGACCGGATTGCCGAAGTTCCGGCTGCATGGATTGGGATTCAACGCTTACATCGAGGGATGGGCTTTGTACGCGGAGCAACTGGGTAAGGATGCGGGACTTTACCAGGACCCGGTTTCGGATTACGGAAGGCTGTCGTCGGAATTGTTCCGCGCGGTGCGTTTGGTGGTGGATACGGGGATTCATTCGAAGGGTTGGACGCGCGAGCAGGTGGTGGAATTTTTCCGGAAGTCTGGCGCGGTGGATGAGCCTACGATTCAGTCGGAGACCGACCGCTATATTGCTTGGCCGGCGCAGGCGCTCAGTTACAAGCTGGGGCAATTGAAATTCCGTGAATTGCGCGAGCGGGCGCGGATGGAATTGGGCGCGAAGTTCGATATACGGACTTTCCACGACGAGATGATCAATGGCGGGACTTTGCCACTGGATCTGTTGGAAGCGCGGACTGATCAATGGATCGCTGAACAGAAATCAAGGTGACGTTGGATGGAAGCGGCGCTGCGGAGTTTTGCGCGCTACTTCGAGCGCAATAGCTAGATCTTGTACGCCGCGGCGGATTTCTTTCGTGTCGACTGCGGCAAATCCGAGTTGCAAGCCCTTTGCGGCGGCGTTGCCTTGCTGGTAGACGCTCAGCGGGATGACTTCCACGTTTCGTTTGGCTGCGGCTGCCGCGGCTGATTCACCGTTTATGCCACGTTTTAACCAGCCTACTGTTTGCAAACCTGCCTCGACTCCTGAAATTTCCAGCAGGCCTGCTAGATTTTGCTTCGCAGAGTGTAAGAGGACTGACAGGCGCTCGGCGTAAATTTCTCTCATGCGGCGTAGATGACGGCCGAAGTGTCCTGCGGTGATGAAATCGGAGAGGATGGCTTGTTCCATGAGCGGGGCGTGGCGTCGGGTGCTGGAAAGCGTGGCGGAAAAGCGGTCCAGCAGGTCCGACGGCAGCACCAGATATCCGAGCCGGAGAGAGGGGAAGAGAACTTTGCTGAAACTTCCCATGAAGAGCACTTGACCGCAGCGGTCGAGACCTTGGAGGGCGGGGACGGGGCGGCCGGAATAGCGGAATTCGCTGTCGTAATCGTCCTCCAGAATTAGCGTGCCGGATTTGCGGGCGGATTCAAGGAGCTGGAGGCGGCGGGGAAGACTCATCGTGATTCCGAGGGGGAATTGATGACCGGGCGTGACGTAGACCAGGCGGGCGTTGCGCAGGGTTGATTCGCGGAGCTTCATGCCTTCTTGGTCCAACGGAACGTACGATATTTTTGCGCCGAGCGATTCGAAGACGATTGTGGCACCGATGTATCCGGGATTTTCCATGCAGACGCGATCCCCGGGATTCACGAAGAGGCGCGCGACGAGGTCGAGGGCTTCCTGTGCGCCGGAGACGATGGCCACCTGATCCGGCGTGCCGTTCACACCGCGCGAAGAGCTGAGGTAATCGGCGACGGCTTGGCGGAGCGGCAGGTATCCGAGCGCATCGCAGCCCAGCAGGAAACTTGTTGAGACCTTGCGCAGACGGCGGGCCGCGACTTGCGCCCATAACGTCGTGGGGAACAGATCGAGAGCCGGCAAATTGGGTCGAAAGGCGCGACTGGGGCGGGGTGAAAAGGCCGGGAACAGTTGGACGCGTTTTGCGTAGGCGGAGATTCTTCGCGGCTTGGTTTTTTCTTGCGGCAGTGGCGGCTTGGCGCTGCTGCGCACCTGGAGTAATTCGTCGGGGAGAGTGTTGCTGACGTAGGTGCCGGAGCCCATGCGGGCTTGCACGTAGCCTTCGGATTTCAGTTGCTCGACGGCGTTGACGATGGTGCCGCGCGCGAGGCGATATTGCCGGGCGAGATCGCGCGTGGCAGGCAGGAGTGAGGCGGGGTGCAGGCGGCCTTCGAGGATGGCGGTGCGCAGGGATGCGTAGAGCCAGCGGTAGGCGGGGGCAGCTGAATCTTTTGGGGGAAGCGCAAGTTCGAAGGTTGTGGCTCGTTTGGCCATAAAAGTGGTACAGGCAGAATAGCATAAGTGGACCTTGTGAATGGACCGCTATCGACTTACGTTCAGCGCTGCGGGAGGTAGCGATGAGAGCTTACGGAATGGCGGGGAGAAGCGCTGTCGCAGCGCTGTGTGTGGTCGCTGCGGGATTCTTGGGGTGGGATCAGGTGCGCTCGGACACGCAGCGGGCAGAGGCTAGGGAAAGAGCGCAAGTCGTGCTGGCTCAGACGTTTCCGAAAATGGATGGCGAGCATCTGAAGGCGACTTTAGTTGAGGTGAACTATGGGCCGGGAGAATCGTCTGAGCCGCACAGCCATCCTTGCCCGGTGATTGGTTACGTGCTGGCGGGGGCGCTACGCACGCAGGTGCGCGGCCAGAAGGAAGCCGTGTACACGGCGGGGGAGAGCTTTTACGAGCCGGCGAATGGCGTGCATGCTGTGTCGGCGAATGCGAGCCAGACAGAGCCGGCAAAGTTGCTTGCTTATTTCGTTTGCGACCATGATGCGGCATTGAGTGTTGCTGTGCCGGGAGGGAAGTGATCATGCACGAGCAATCGCTTGAGGCAGAAACGTTGGAGCGCGGCGCTGCGGTGACGAAACGCGCGGCGAAGTGGCAGCGGTGGGGAATTTTGTATGCGCGTTTCGCGCTGGGCGCGGCGTTCTTATCGGGAATTGCGGACCGCTTCGGCTTGTACACGGGCCGAAATGTTGGGTACGGAAACTTTGCGGGGTTCGTGGATTACACGGCGAAAGTTAATTCGTTCCTGCCGGCGTCTACCATTCCGTTCTTGGCCTGGGCTGCTACGGCTGCGGAATTGTGCCTGGGCATCCTTTTGATTGTTGGTTTGTGGCCGCGTTGGGTGGCGCTGGGGAGCGCGTTTCTGCTGGTGCTGTTCGGAACTGCGATGGCGATTTCGTTCGGGATCAAGTCGCCGCTGGACTACTCGGTGTTTTCGGCATCGGCGGGAGCGGTTTTGCTTTCGCTGTATTCGGATCGAAAGGCTGTTGCGAAAGCGTGAGTGGCATAATCTAAAATGTGGTGCTTTCAGGTAAAGGAGGATTTATGGAAGCGCGATTCAATGGCATGAAGGCGGCTCCGGGAGGGTACGGGGCGATGCTGGGGCTGGAGAAATATTTGCAGGAATGCGGATTGGAACAAGGCCTGCTGCACCTGATCAAGCTACGCGCTTCGCAGGTGAATGGGTGCGCGTATTGCCTGGACATGCACTGGAAAGATCTGCGGGCGATCGGGGAGAAGGAACAGCGGATGTATTCGCTGGACGCGTGGCGCGAATGCCCGTATTACACGGAGCGGGAACGCGCGGCGCTGGCGTGGACGGAGGTCGTGACGTTGATCTCAGATGGTCACGTGCCCGATGCGGTGTATGAGGAAGTGCGCGCGTATTTCAGCGAGAAGGAAATGTGCGATCTGACTTTGGCGGTGGCGGCGATCAATGCGTGGAATCGGCTGGCGATTTCTTCGCGCACCGTTCCGGGCGGGTATCAGGCGCCGGCGGGGAAGGCTGCGCACTAAAGCAAAGTGCGCTGATGCTCGGGGTTCTGGCGCGGTGCGCGCAGCATTCGTTGCGCGATGAACATTTGTATTCCGGAATTTTGATTGGTGTACGGGTGTGTTCGAGCAGGTAGCTAAATTCAGAGGAGGAAAATATGAGTCGCAGGGTACGGATGACGATTGGAATTTGCGTATTGGGATTGCTGATGGCGCCGCGAATGGCGTACGGTCAGGATGAGCGAGCGCAGATTCTGAAGGTGCGTGAGAGTGTCTGGCGGGCTTGGTTTGCGAACGACACGAAGGCACTGGAGAGGTTGGTGCCGGCGGACGCGATTGTGATTAGTTCCGATGAAGCGAAGTGGAAGAACCAGTCGGACATCCTGCGGACGGCCGCGGAGTTTCAGGCAGAGGGAGGAAAATTGATCCGGTTGGAATTTCCACGAACGGAAATTCAGCGCTTTGGAGACGTGGCGATTATCTGGACTTCGTATTTGGTGGAGACGGAGGAAAATGGTAAGCGATCGGTGAGTTCTGGGCGAGCCACGGAGATTTTTGTGAGACGCAATGGGGAGTGGGTGAATCCGGGGTGGCATACCGACAACTTCCAGCCGCAATGACGGGCTTTGCCGTGCAGGCGCGCGCGGCCGGCGTTGGTGTTCTATGCGATACGTATGTGCTGTATTGCACATCAATGGATAGTGGGGGGACTCATAGTCGAGGCTGCCGCGTAACACGAGCGGAAATTCAGAATTGGAGGCCTTCCGTATGCATCGTGCACATCGTTATGTTGCTTCATTATTTCTAACTGCCGCCTTGGCGGTGCCCGTGTCAATGATGGCCGCGCCCGTGCCGCAAGAGGCGGGTGTTCAGGTACGAGTTTACGATCGGGATCACAAGGACTATCACAACTGGGATGATCACGAGCGACACCAATGGGGAATATTCCTGTCCGACAACCACCGGCACGATCACCAGTACGCGCACGCCAACCGGAAGGAACAGAGCGAATACTGGAATTGGAGACACAGCCATCCGGATTAGTTGTTTGCGAAGTTAGTCTTGGTGACGAAGAAAAACCGATGGCGGAGCGTCCGGTCTGTAGCGTTGCGGATCGGACGCCGTCTCGGAGTTCGGCTTCACGAAACTCGAAAACATCGGAGTTGTGGTTCCCGCCAGTGAGTGTCTGCGTCGAAATCCAAGATCGGAATTTCAGTATTGAAAACAAAGGCAACAGAGCCGGCCAGACGCCTGCCCACCGGCAGGCAGGCCGGCGATGCCAAAATCGAGGACACCCAGCTGAAGGTGGCCGCTACGAAGTCAAACCCTTGGGGCGGGGATAGCCGATCAGATAGGCGACGGGGACATCGCCTGCGGGATTCGCGCGCTCGCCTAGCTCCCACAGGTATTCGGTGGCGGATAGTTTGGCGATGATCTCGCGGAGTTCTTGGGGGCGGTAGGTGCGCAGGCAGGAGACTACCCCATCGAAGAGCAGGACCAGCGGGATTATGGGGAGGACGTAGGTGCAGAGCAGGCGCGACCAGCGGAAGGGGCGGATCCACGGAGTGAACAAGAGCGGTAGCAGAGCCCAGAGAAACATCCACGCGATGGCGGAGGGGGCGCGACGGGTGACTTCGAATATGCCGATGCCTTGGCTTGCGTCCACCGCGTTTTGCAGGATGGCGCGAGCTTCTTCGGGTTGAAAGTGGTGGAAGGAAGTGAACATGGTGCGGAAGCCGCGGAGCTCGCGCGGTACGTTGATGGCGTCCACCGGAGCTGCATGGAACGCGATGTGATTTTGGGAATTTGCGCTGGCGGATTGGAAGGCGTTCAGGTTCGGATATTTATCGGTGAGGAGGATTTGCAGTGAGGCGTGATCGTTGGCATGCAGGCGGGGGGAAAGTTTCAGCCAGGGTCCTCCGCCGCCGGAGCACATGTCAACGATGAGCGGGCTGCACGTTGCGTCGAGCGCGGTTTGCAGCAGCGGGGCGACGGGTGCATAGGCGCCGAAAAAATTCATGGCGGATTGGAGAGTGTCGGTGATTTCATCGCGAAGGAATTTGGGGAACCACGATTGTTCGTGGAGTTCGATGAGTTGTACTCGGCGCATGGGACTTGGATTTGCGGGTATTATGCGGCAATTTTGACGGATACGGCAAATGGATTGGGGCTAGATGGAACGCGCACGCCAGAAGTGCCCTCCTGGGGCGGGCAGGGCTGTGCCACGGTTAGTACATGATCGTGCGGGTAAGGTGATGGGGCCAACTGGTGGTGTGGTAGTGAGTCCAGATACGGGCGTCGATTTGGGGGATGATGATTTTGGCGTCGGGGGCGCGGAGCTTGTTGATTTCCTCTGTTAGCAGCGCTGTGGCGTAGATGCAATGGGCGCGGATTTCGATTTCTTGCGTGCTGTCGCGCGGGATTAGCTGGTGGCTGTTGATGGCTTTTTCGAGCGCGGGGGAATAGGTAGTGATGCCCATTAAGCGCAGGCCTACGGGGACGATGTAATCGGTGAAGGCGGTCATGGAGTGGATGTCTTCGATCTGGAATTTTCCGGATTTGTGCAGGCTGGCGTAGAGGAACCAGAGGCCTAGCTGCGGGAGTTTGTAGAGTTTGATTTCGTGGCCATCGTAGAGGCTGACATCGTTGAAGCGCGGGAATTCGACGACGAGGCGGTCCACCATGCCATTGCCGTGATCGTAGAGGCGCGGCGAGCAGGAGCGGATGAAATTGTGGAAGCGACTGTTGTATTTCGCGGCGAGCACGGCGCCAGCCTGGCGCCACAGCTCCATTTTTTCATCGAGCATAGGGATTTCGATATTCCCGGCGAAGATCTTTTCCATTTGCGGGCGGGTGAGCTGGGCGAGGTAGTGGCCGTCGAGGATGGGGATACCTTGATCCATGGCGCGCTTGATGCAGGCGAATTCGGCTTCGGAATCGGACCAGTGCTCGCCGGCGTAATCTACTTGGAACTTTACGTGGGTAGTGAAATCGGTGAAGGCGGTGTCTATCACGTCGGCGACCATGATGAAGTCGATGGTTTCGTCGGGATTGTTCGCGCCGACGCCCAGGGGCAGGTGGTATTCGGGCATGGGGAGTTCTTCGTAGGCCATCCAGCTGGCGACTTCGCTGAGCTTCTCGACGCTCGTGTGGACGGCGCGGGAATTCTCGATTACGGGAGGAAGGCTATCGAGTACGGGGCTGCCGATGGTTTTGGGCCAGGGGAGGGCCTTTTGAGGTGACGGAGTGACGCCGGCAGCTTGCCGGAGGCTTTCACCTCCGGTTGCTGCTGCGATTATGGAGCTGGTTGCAGATTGTAAAAACTGCCTACGTCCCAGGGGAGCCAAGGTCGTTAGAACACGAACTTGACGCCTGCTTGGAACGCGAAGGGTGTGCTGCCGGGCGCGATCTCTGTGATTGCGCGGAAGCCGTTTACTCCGACCCGTGGCATGGTGGCGGCCGTGAGCGGCGCGCAAGTCATTCCGGCCGGGCCCGTCACCGAACCAGTACCGCCAGCGGGTGCGGTGGGTATGAAGTTCGGAGTGCAACCCGTCAAAGTTGTCAACGAGATTGTAGCCGTATTGGGATTATTCGGATTCGAGTAAAGATTACCGCGGTTTGTGAGGTTGAAGAAATCACCGGACAATACCACGTTCAATCGGTCGTGTACGTGAAGCGTCTTTTGTAACCGCCCGTCCCATTGAAAATAACCCGGCTGGTCGAATGGGTAACGGCCCAAGAGAAACGTTTTACCGGCGGCGTTTGCATAGGTCGGACGGTCGTTATTGTGTCCGAGATCGGAAACTCCGTCGCCATTGAGGTCTTCTGCGATGTAGAGGGGAAATGGCACGCCTGAGTGAGCGATCACACTGGAGCTGACTTCGAAGCCCCAAGGCAACTCGTAGACGCCAGCGGCTTTGAATTGCTGGGTGATGTCCAGACCGTTGCGGCCATAGTCAATCGCGAGATTGATGGGATCCTGCTGGCCGAAATAGGTATCGGTATCGCGCTCGCTCGCGGCATTGTCTTTGTTCTGCGACCAGATGTAATTGGCGAATAACTGGAAATGATTGGAGAAGCGCTTGGTGACGTTAATGACCAGCGACTCGTAATTACCATGACTAAAACTGGCTGTTTCATTGTTTGAAGTGGGCAGCGTGTTGTCGAGAGGCGTGGGTCCTTGGCTCGTCAGCGCGCCGCCGTTGTAATTAAACGTCTTTTGGAGAATCGATCGCCCGAACGGGTCGGTTCCAAGAATTACGTAATTCCGCTGCCAGGCTTCTTCTGAATCGTAGCCGCCCGTGCGCAGATGGTCGGAGTGCACGTAGGAGAAAGTAGCGGTCAACTGGACGTTATAAGGAAGCGACTGCTCGATCCCGCCTGTAAAACTGGAGACACGCGGATTCTTAAACGCGGGATCCACGTATCCGCCTCCGGAGGTTGAAGCGGGACAGCCGAACTGCGTCCCGCAAAGCTGGTTGACACCGAGAGGCGTCGAGGAGGGGTTGAGATATGGAAAGCCGACCAGCCCGCCGTCTGGAAATCCGCAACTGCCTATGCAGTGGGTAAGGTTTCCGGCACCCGCCGTGGGCATAAATATTCCCACAGTGAGAGCGTAGTAAAGTCCCCAAGCAGCGCGGACGACCGTTGGATGAGGCCCTTGTCTCACATTCCAGGCAACGCCGATACGCGGCCCCCACTGACCGAAGTCAGCCGGGACGCGTTGTGGGACAGGAGCCTCGCGCGACCCTGCGCCCTGACCGACGAGCACGGTGGTTCCCCACAACGGCGTTTGCGGCTGGGGATTCCAAGTGCCATCCCAGCGGAGCCCGTAGGTCACGGTGAGGCGTGGCGTCAATTGCCATTTGTCCTGCCAGTAGAGGCCGAGGTCGGATTGGTAGTTGGGGAAAAGAGTTGTGGCGGGACCCAAGAACGAAAGCGGTTTTCCATTCAGAGCAACGCCTTGACTGAGAAGACAATTGAAAGTGTCCGTCACGCAATTGTTTGTACCGGTGGTTATCCCGCTGTTGAAATCAGCGATATCGAAGTAATCGTATTCACCGGCGCCCCAGCCGACGAAGGAGTCTTTGCGATCCTCGAAGGTGACGGAGTCTCCGCCGAATTTCATGTCGTGCTTACCGAACGAATAGTTGAAGTTGTCCGCAGCCTCAAACTTACCGTCCTGATTGTTAATAGGCAGGTAGTAGCGCTGGCCGATGCCATAGTTAAAGGCGCTGCCGACGTTCAAGGCCGAGAAGCCAGGATCCGAAATCGAAAGTCCAGGCGCTTGGCTGTTAGCGTGGCGCTCGCGAACCTCGTCCGAAAGGCTAATGCGGATTTCATTCACCTTCCTGCCGAGTACGGTATTGAGACTGAAAACAACCGACGCACCTTTGTTGGTAAAGTCCTCGGTATTGTCGAAGGCCTGCGGAATTTCATTCTGACCCTGAGCGCCGCTAAATCCATTGGTGTGGTTTCTGGTGAAGTAGCTTCGTACGCTGAAGTGGTTCGCGGGGCTGAATTGATAGTCGTAGTGTCCCAGTATGGTGAACAAATTCTGGAACTGGTTGCTGGGGCCTTGGAAGCCGGCTATCGAGGACTTGCCGTAGCAGTCCATCAGCACGAGTTCCCCGGCAGTCGGGGAAGTTCCGCAGCCTGGCGGCAACATCGTCCCGGCCGAAACATTGCTGGGAAGCGGGACGGTGCCCGGGGCGCAGGCTCCTGGGGCGCAGTTCGCAAAAGCGGGCCCCGTAATCAGAGGTAGCTCCGCGAGGCAGGCTGCTTGCGCTGCTTGCCCCGCACCCGGCGAACAAAACTGGGTCACTAGCGGGCCATTTTGCAACTGTGCATCGGTGGCCAGAAACAGGAACTGGCGGTCTTTGTGAATGGGGAAGCCGACCGAGCCGCCAAACTGATTTTGAGTGGCGATGTTCGGGGGCTCACCCACAGCATCGTTCGTGGTGAAATCGCTGCCGCGATAGTAATCGTGCGCTTCGCCGTGCCACTGGTTGGTGCCAGATTTAGTAACTACGTTGACCAAGCCACCGGTAGCGCGGCCGAATTCCGGGGCAAAGCCGTTGGTCACGACCTGAAACTCTTGCACGGCCTCGAGGGGAACCGTGAAGTTCTTGGTTTCGAGCGATCCGAAAATCTCACCGAAGTAGTTGTTGAAGGTGTCCTGGCCGTCAACAACGATGCCAAGGTAATCGCTTTGCTGGCCGCCCAGGCGGATGCCGCCACGCAGGCCGGGAACGACCTGCGCCGAGGAACTCAGTTGCGCCAAGTCGCGATAATCGCGACCGGAGAGCGGGAGAGTTTCCAAGTCTTTTTGGTTAATGACCTGGTTGATGCCGGCGGTCGAGGTGTCGACGGGTCCAGCCTCCAAGGCGGACACGGTGACAGTTTGCGTCTGGCCTTTAACGGGGAGAGTGATGTCGAGGGCCAGGCTGGCGCCAATGTCTACGACAAGGTCGGTAACGATGGTAGAGGCAAAGCCCTCCGCCTCTGCCTGGACCTTGTACGTGCCGGGCAACAACTGAGCAAAATCGTAAGAGCCGCTGGCGTCGGTGGTGAGTTCGCGCTTGTAGCCGGTGGAAGGATTAGAGATGGTCACCTTGGCGCCTGCCACGATCGAGTGCGAGGTGTCGTAAACGAAACCGCGGATTTCGCCGCGCTCGACGGACTGCGCACGCGCGCCGGGGGCGGCGAAAAGCAGAGTCGCGAGCGAACAGACGACGGCCAGTGCAGCCAGAAACACACGCTTCACCATTTTCATCGTTACTCTCCCTCTGGGTATGGAGCGATCAACCGCGAATTTTGATTGGCCCGGTTGCGCGAAGTGTTCGTTGTTCATGTTATTTACCTGCCAGCCGCGAATTGAGCAACTGGAGAAATTTGTCGGCGTTGACCCCGGTGCAGACCTGGACGTTAGGTTCGACGTGATCTAAGCCCTCGATGACGTAGCGGTCGCCGTGCAGAACGTTGCGTTCGACGGCGTTGCGGCGATTGGCGACGGTTTCTCCGCGGGTGAATTCGCCGCGCGATTCCACGTCCACGTGCATGGCTTGCTTCGAGACGATCGTGGGATCAATTGCTGTGCCGACGGCGAGCGGATCGTACATCGGCGAGCCTCCGCCGGCGCCGTATTTCGCTTCCTGGCCGATCAGGAAAGTAAGAACCTTCACGGCGAAGTCGTTTTCGGGGCCGTGAGTTTTCGAAAGCTGATCCAGATGCGCCTGATCGTAGAGAGTTTTGTCGCCGACGTCGAGGCCGACCATGGTCAAGCGCCAGCCGGCGTGGAAGACGATCTCGGCGGCTTCGGGATCGTTGTAGATATTGGCTTCGGCGGCGGCGTTCACGTTGCCGCCGGAAATCGAGCCGCCCATGATTACGACTTCTTTTACCAGCGGAACGATCGAAGGGTCTTTCAGCAGGGCGAGGGCGATGTTGGTGAGCGGGCCGACCGGGACGAGCGTGATCTCGTGCGGCGAGTCGTGAATCATTTGGATGATCAGGTCGGGACCGAAGCGGGGGTCGGCTTTGCATTTGCTCGCGGGTAACTCGACGTTGGCGAGGCCGTTCGCGCCGTGCCAGAGTTCGGCGGTGATCAGCTTTTGAAACAGAGGATGCTGGGCGCCGCCGGCGACGGGAATGTCGCAGCGATTGGTGAGGGAGGCGAGCTTCAAGGCATTTTCGAGGCCTTGCTGTGCGGTGACATTGCCGGGGACCACGGTGAGAGCCCGCACGTCCAGTTCCGGCGAATTCAGGGCGAGAAGAATGGCTAGCGCGTCGTCGGTGCCGGGGTCGGTATCGATGATTACTTTCTTGGCAGCTGCGAGTGGATTCGCGGCGGGGCCTGTGCCCCTATTTTCGTTCGCGCGAGTTATGGGAGCGCCGGCGAAAGCGACGACGGCGAGCGCGAGAGCGATGGATGCGGAGCATGCTGCGTGGCGCAAAGTTGCGTTTCGCGCAATTAAATTCGAGGGCGGGAAGGTTCTTCGCACGTTGTTACGCGCGCCACGAGAGCGAAGCGAAGATTCTGCGCTCCAATCCTTCACGGACTGCGGAATAATTATGGGAATCACTTCCGGACAAGGGCCCCCCAGCCCACAGAATGGAAGCAGGCTATCCTCGGGTAGGCGCGGAGTCAACACGAAACTGAGTGCGAGCTAGAGTTTTCCACAGACTGCGAATGAGTCCCATAATAGAACTGAGCCGGATGAAATTTGGAACGAGGATTACAGAAACGGGAATGAGCTGGTGCGGCGTTGCTACCCGCGCAGAGAGATTGAGCGTCAAAGTTTGTAGATGGTGTCGAAACAGGCCATGACATGGTGCGGGGATTGGGTGTGCTGTTAGAATCTGTCCGGCAATGACACGGCAACGAATACTTCTCCGCACGCCCCTGCTGATTTCTCTTTCTATCCTTATTATGGCGACTGCGGACGTGGCTGGCGCTTTGCTGGGGCCACCGGCGCAGGCGACGTATCGAAGGTTGATTGCGACGCCTGAGCAGCAGGCTGTGCACCCGCCGGGGCACCGGGAATCCGCGGCGGCGGAACAAGACGATGCTGTGAGACTGCGGCACCGCAGCGAGATCACCAATCCTTATCATGTGGAATTTCGCGATGTGACCGCCGCGGCGGGAATTCATTTTCATCACGAACGCGCGTCGTCGCCGCAGCGGTTGTACCCGGAGACGATGGGAGCGGGCGTCGGGTGGATTGATTACAACCAGGATGGATATCTGGACGCGATTTTCGTGAACAGCGGTTACACGCCGCATTATCACCCGCTGCTGCCGCCGCAGCCGGCGCTTTATCGCAACAATCACGACGGGACTTTTACAGACGTGACAGAGCAAAGCGGAATTAAGAGCGACGGGACATTTTTTTTCGGCGTGGCGGTGGGCGATTACGATAACGATGGGTTTCCGGACATTTATATGACCGGTTACCGGCATTCGGTGTTGTGGCATAACAACGGCGACGGGACTTTTACGGACGTGACGACGAAGGCCGGAGTGGGCGACGACGGAAACTGGGGCACGGCGGCGGGATGGTTTGATTATGATCACGACGGCAAGCTGGATCTGCTGGTGACGAATTACGTGCAGTACGACGTGGACCATCCGGTGCTGTGCGGTGATGTACGTCCGGGGTTCACGGGCATTCCGCAGACGAGCGCTTATTGCCATCCGGACAGTTTTCATGGGAGCTCGGCGAAGCTGTATCACAACAATGGCGATGGGACCTTCACCGACGTCACCGAGAAAGCCGGTTTGTTGAATACGGATGGGAAGAGCCTGGGCGTGGTGCTGGCCGATCTGAACGGAGACGGCTGGACGGATATTTTTATCGCGAACGACACCCAGCGGAATTTTTTGTACCTGAATAACGGTGATGGCACGTTTCGCGACGCGACTTATAAATCGGGCGCAGGATTCAGCGAGGACGGGCGCCCGGAAGCGGGGATGAGCGCCGACGCTGCGGACGTGATGAACAACGGGCTGATGTATTTGTTCGTGAGCCATTTGGATTTCGAGTTGAACCGGATGTACCGGAATAATGGGGATGGGACGTTCACGGATTACACGATTGCTTCGGGGATCGGGCAGACGAATATTTTACGGAGCGCGTTTGGGGCGCGATTTTTTGATTTTGATAATGATGGCTGGCGGGACCTGCTGGTGATCAATGGACATATTCTGGACAACATTCCGATGTATCACCCGGAGGTCGCGTACGAGGAAGAGAAAATGCTTTACCGCAATCGTGGCGACGGGAATTTCGTGGATGCCACCAGGACCGAGGGCGCAGATTTTCGCAAGCCGCGCGTGGGGCGCGGATTAGCCGTGGGAGATTACGACAACGACGGGTGGCAGGATTTTTTGGTGAGCAATAATGGGGAGGATGCGCAGCTTTTCCGGAATGAGGGAGGGAGTGCTCCGGCAGCGCAGGGCAATCACTGGATTGCGGTACGGCTGATCGGCGTGAAATCGAATCGCGATGGGATTGGTGCTTCGTTGAAATTGAGCGCGGGAGATTTCAAGAGCTACGACCAGGCGAAGGGTGGGATGAGTTATTGTTCGGCGCAGGATCCGCGGATTTATTTTGGATTGGGGAAGCATGAGAAGGTGGATTCGATCTTGATTCATTGGCCGAGCGGATACGTGCAGGAGTTGCGGGATATCCCGGCGGATGTGATTGTCACGGTGACCGAAGGGGTGGACGCAAAGGCTGTGAAGTACAGAACCCCGCCGCAGAGATAGTTGTCTCCAAGTGTTGCAATCAAGCAATAAGGTTCGTGGGATTGGTGTGTCATGTTTACGTTTGCAGAAAGCCGGTAGCGACGATGTTGTTGCCGCGACGTTCGAGGATTAGTTGCGGGAGCGGCTTGGGCGGAGGGCCATCGAGCACGGCGCCGTTGCTGGCGGAGAATATTCCGCCGTGGCAGGGGCAGGTGAAGATGTGGTCGGCGGGCTGATAGAACACGGGGCAGGTGTGGTGGGTGCAGAGGCGACTGAAGGCGATGTAGGTGTCTTCGGCGGGGCGGAGGAGGAAGCAGGGGCGGTCGTCGGCGGGGTAGGTGAAAATTTTGCTGCCGCCGACCGGGATTTCCCCGGCTTGGGCGATTATTTTTGTTGGGTAGCCGGGTTTGTGTTTTTGCCAGTAGGCGACGAGGGCGCCTGCAAGCGCGACGACGCTGGCAGCGCCGAACCATAGGTTGAAGCCGCGGCGGGTCACCTGCGGAGCTTCTTCTCGTTTTAGGCGATCGTAATCTGTTTCGTTGATGGGTCGCTCCTTTAATTTTGTGGCGCTGCGGAGGAGGAATAGAGAGATCCTTCGCTCCGCTTAGGATGACGAACTCAAGAAAGAGCACAGGCAAGATTGCCTATGCTACGCATCATGACGCTAGATGGCCAAGCTGCAGGCGCGTTTGTAGGACGTGGAGGATGGTGTCGCGGGCGATCATGCCTACGATTGCGCCGTCTGCTACTACTGGCATTTGATTGATGTCTTCGGTTTGCATGCGCTGCAGGACGCCTAGGGCGGGCTCGTCGGGTGTGGCGCAGTGGGCGCGGTCGAAGGGCATCATCACGGCTTGGATGGAAGTGTTGGCCCACTCTTCGCGGGGGAGGGCGCGCGCGGAGGCTAGCGTGACCAGCCCTACCGGGCGGCCTGCGCCGGTGACGACGTGGCAGCGGCGCCCGGTTCGCAGGACTTCGTGGACATAATCATCCACGGAGATGTTGCGTTCTACCGTGGGGACGTCCTGGGTCATGATATCGCCGGCGCGGACGCCTGTGAGGGTGTTGCGTACGGCGAGCTGCGTGTAGCTTTCGCGCGCGGCGCTGAGCAGGAACCAGCCGATGAAAGCGGTCCAGATGCCGTTGACCAAGCTGCCGTGGAATGCCCACCAGACTCCGATAAAAATCATTACGTAGGCGAAGAAGCGTCCGGCGTAGGAGGCGATTTTCGTGGCGCGCGTGAAATCGCCAGTGATGCCCCAGGCGATGCTGCGCAGGACGCGGCCGCCGTCGAGGGGAAATCCGGGAATTAGATTGAAGACCGCGAGCATCACGTTGATTTCCCAGAGCCAGGTGCAGGATGCGACCACGAGTTCGTTGCCGTGGAAATAATGAGAGACGAGCCAGAAGCAGCCGCCGAGGAACAGGCTGGAAAGCGGGCCGGCGATGGCGATATTGAATTCCTGCAGGGCGCTCGAAGGATCACGCGAGATGCTGGAGAGCCCGCCGAAGACATACAGCGTGATGGACTGCACGGGAATTTTGTAGTGCCGGGCGATGACGCTGTGGCTCAGTTCGTGAAATAGCAGCGAGCCGAAGAAGAAAATGCTGGTGATGATGCCGAGCGCCCAGTGCTGTTGCGGCGACCATGCGGGATGCAGCGAGGTGAACTGCTGTCCGAGGGAGACGGTGATGAGCAGGAAGATGATGATCCAGCTGGAGTGCAGATATACGGGAATGCCGAAGATGCGGCCTAGGCGAAAGCCGCCGGTAAGTTCGCCGGAGCGGGGGCGAGTGGTGGCGTTGGAGGGCGCGGCGCCGGGGTGGTCTTGGTCGGGTGTGGGCGTGGTGGCCATGTTGTGAGCGTGTTGCTGAGGTGGATTCTAGCAGAGGTGGGGCGGTTGCGGGGGTGTGGCGACGGCGGGATTTGGGTCGTGCGCTCGGGCTTGCGCTGGGTGTGGATTTCCACGGCGTGTTTGTCGGGCCACGTTTGTCGGCGTGTTGCGCGGCGTTTGATTGCGCCTGAGATTGTTGGTTTGCGTTTGCAAGCTGTTGAGAATGTTGAGCCGGCGTTACGAGTGGCGTTCTGCGACTTCTTCATTCCTCGATTGGCCTCCTTCCTGCTTTTCGTTCGTTCGCGACCCAGCTCACACGGAGGACATGGCCATGGAAAGCGGGATTGGATTTGTGGCAGTGGCGGTGGCGATTTTTGTCTCGTTCGCGGTGGCGCTGGGGATGGAGTGGTTGAGTTTGGTCTTGTTGATGCGGTTGATGCCGGCGCGGCCTGTGGTGCAGACGGTGGCGCAGAGGATGGCGGCGGTTTCGATGTCGCATGGCGCTGGTGAGTCGGGGCAGCGGGCGGCGTAAGCCATTCTTTGATTATCGACGCGGCCTTGGAAAGTCAAAGTCAACTACGCCCGCCGAGAAGGCAGGCGGCCGCCACAAAGGCCAATGCGACGGCCACGGCAAATGCTAACTCGACCGCCACGTCCAAGGCGCCCAGCTAAAGCTGGCCGCTACAGAGCCAGCACCAAAAGCAAAGGTGAAGGCGGGAGCCAAGAGTGGCTGTGCCACGAAGGAGGTGTTTCATGCTTTTTCTGCGCCTGTTGTTGTTGGTGGTTAGTTTTGGATTTTTGGGTGTGGCTGTGGCGATCGTGCTTTATGACATTTACTTGGCGTTTGAGCTGAACCGGCTTTTGCGTTTGGGCGAACGCCGGCCTGCGGAGGTGGCTGCCAGCCAAGTTGCTGGGACGCAAACCATCGACGTTCCGCCGTCCACCGGAGCTGCCGGGACGCCGAGTGCGGGTGGTCCGCCGCTCGGTGCGGTCGGCACGGGCGCGACCGTCGCAGCGGCCGCTTCGCGTCCCGGGTTTCATTTGCGGCCACGATCTGCGGGATCGCGGCGGGCTATACGCTGGTCCATTGCCGCGAAATTCGTCGTGTTTGCCGCGCTGTCCAGCCTTCTTGGCAAGAGCATCCTGGTGGTGCCGGACGGTTACGCGGCGGTGCGGGTTAGCCAGATTTCCGGGGTGCGGCCGGGAACTTTGTATGCGGGGACGCATTTGATTGTGCCGCTGCTGCAGCGTGGGCAGCTTTTCGATATACGCGACAAAGTTTATTCGACGGCGGCGTCGGAGAACCCGCGCGACAAGGGGCTGGAGATTCTTACGGTGGAGGCGCGCGAGGGATTGTCGGTCGGGCTCGCGGTGACGGTGCGCTACCGGGTCGATCCGCGGCATTTGGATTATGTGGACGCGAATTTGCCGCAGCCGATTGAGGACGAGATTGTGGCGCCGGTGGTGACGAGCACTTTCCGGGACCTCGCGCCGAATTACATTGTGCGCGATGTTTTTTCCACCAAGCGCGACGAATTCCGGCAGCGGGCGACGCAAGCCATCACAGCACGGCTGGGCGAGGACCAAATTATTGTGAAGGAAGTTTTGCTGCGCAAAGTGCTGCTGCCCGAGCAGTACCAGCAAGGGTTGCAAGGATTATTGATGAAGGAGCAGGAAGACGACCAGGTGACGGTGGACCAGAGCATCGAGCAGAAAAAAGTGAAGATCGCGGAATCGCAGGCGGAGGCGCAGAAGGTGCGGCAGATCAAGCACGCGGAGGCGGATGCGCGGACGCGGGTGTTGATGGCGCAGGCAGAATCGGACGCGATGCAGTACACGTTGCCGCTGAAGCAAAAACAGATCGAGCAATCGCGGCTGGAAGCGGAGGCACGCAAGCAGACCACTCTGCAAGACGCGGACGCCTCGGCGCAGGCGCGCGTGAAGAACGCGGAGGCGGAAGCGCAGGCCAAGGTGATTGACAGCAAGGCGGAGCAGCAGCGGCGAGAATTGTTCGCGGCGACGCAGAACGAGGAAACAGTGAAGGGCGCGGAGGCTGCGGCGCAGGCGAAAGTGATTGACGGGAAAGCGGAGAAGGAGCGGCAGGACTTGTTGGCCGACGCGGAAGCGAACCAGATTCGTGTGACGGCGCAGGCGGGCGCGGAAAAAATGCAGCTGGAGGCCTCGGCGCTGAAGGTGAATCCGATGCTGGTGCAATTGACGGTGGCGCAGCGGTTGAGCGACCGGGTGCAGATCATGATGGTACCGACGGACGGGAAGTTCTTTTTTACGAATGATGTGTTGAAGTCGGCGCAGGCTTTTCCGGGGTTGAACGATCCGCCTTCGCGCGCGGGCGGGAAACCGTGACGCGCTGACGATGCGAAATTGAAGAGATTCCCGACCGGGGTTCTCGCGGCCTGTTCCGCGAGGAGGGCAGCCTGGTTCGGGAGTAACGCCGGCAAAAAACCCTTGCGGGTGGCACGGTGAGGACCAGGAGACAATGCGACGCGACCGCCGCAGCGAAGCTTTCGTCCTGGAGCTGAGCCGCAGCCACCCTGCTGGCGTGATTTGCGGGCAGGCGACGGGGGAGAATCGAAGAGAGATCCTTCGCTGCGCTCAGGATGACGAATTCGAGGAAGAGCACATCCAAGAGTGGCTGTGCCACGATAACTGCGCGGACACTCGGTGCGGGACGCGCGCGAGTTTGACGATTCGACGGTGTGCTAAGATGACGATTCGCGAATGTGAGTTACGATTCGCGCACACTGATGCGGCCTTCCCGCGGACTTCCTCTTGGCATTCGCGTCGCGCTGTACACGATTGTGCTTGGGCTCTTTTTGAGCGGTGCGCCGCGCGTAAGCTACGCGCAGGCGCCGTCCGAACTGCCAAAATCTTGGAATGATTCAGTCGCAAGACTTGCCGACGAAGTTGCCGCAGCCATGAGCCCCACTGTTGTGAAGCTCGATGTCGAAAATATTTCCTCACTGGACGTTTCCTCTGCCGGCGCGATTGAAGCCGCTGTGCGAGTGCAATTACAGCGCCACAGTTTTTCATTTGCGGCTGAAGATTCTGCTGCCGCGCAGTCCGTTGCGCGATTGCAGCTCTCACTTTCTGAATCCGCCGCCGAATATGTTTGGGTGGTGCAAATAATCAACGACCAGAGCGATGGTGCTGTGGCTCCGGTGATGATTGTCGCCGCTCCCAAGGCGGATTTTGCCGATGCGGCAGCAGGAGCGCGGACCTTGTCGTTGGAAAAGCGATTCGTGTGCAAACAAGCAGAACGGTTTTTGGACTTTGCGCTCTGGAAAGATGCGACTTCTGGTGAGGTCACACTGTTGGTTCTGGGAACGAACCGCCTGACAACCTATAAACCGGCAGGCTCTCAGTGGCAACTTTCCCGCACCAGCCCCATTCCGCAAGCGGCGCCTCCGTCGCGGGACCCACAGGGCACGATAAATCTGGCGGAAGGAAAAATAACGGTCAAAGGCTTTGCTTGCGTGGGCGATCCCGATCTTGGAGAGGGCGTGCGATGTAGCGCGTCAAAGCCGATCCGCAGTCTTGGCGGCCCCCGCATTGATATACCAGGGTTTCCGAACAGCCTCGGCACCGATGTCAAGGGATCGTGCCGGGGCGATTTCGTTTTTTTGTTTACGGCGGAGGGCGACAGGACGCAGAGCGATTCGATTCGCGGTCGCTTAACGAAAGGAATTCCCTTGCCGCTGGTTCCCTCCGGGAACAGTTTGGAATTCGACGGTCCTGTAATGGCTTTGCACCCCGATCCAGCGGACGGTTCCGCGCGGGCGGTCGTTCACAATCTGAAAACCGGGGAATACGAGGCGTACATTGTTACGGCGACTTGCGGTAATTAGCGCGTTGCTGGGCGTTGCATTCGCGGCCTTGCCTGCGCGTAGCGCCCGGCGGCCGCGGTACGGCGGGACTTTGCGCGTGGAGATGGGCGCTTCGCTCGCGTCGCTTGATCCGGCTGGCGCGGGCTCGTCGCCCGAAGAGGTGGCGGCACTGGCGCAGATCGGGCCGCTTGTCTTTGAGCATTGGGGCGCGGTTGATACTCCGGTTGGCGCGGCCGGCAGTGGGGCGTTTCGCGTAACTTCGTGGGAGGCGGGGAAGCGGGCGGTGTTTGCGGCGAATGAGGAATTTCGCGAGGGGCGGCCGTTTGTGGACTCGATTGAGATTGTAATGGGGCGGGCGGCGCACGAGCGGCTTGTTGATCTGGAATTGAGCAAGACGGATCTGACGGAAATTGCGCCGCAGGATGCGCGGCGGGCTGCGGAGCAGGGCGTGCGCGTTAGCGCTTCGCAGCCGGATGAATTGTTGGCGCTCGTTTTTGTCGAACACGATGCACCGCGAACTTCAGGCAGCATCGCGTCGGGCAACGCTGCCGGGCGGGCAGGTGGGCGCGCCAGTGGGCGCCCGCTTGCACCAGCGAAGGAAGAGGTCATGGGGCAGGCGCTTTCGCTGGCGATCGATCGCGTAGCGATTGTGAATTTTATTTTGCAGAAAACTGGGGAGCCGGCGGGCGGATTGTTGCCGCAGTGGTCGAGCGGCACAGCGTTCTTGTTTCCGGCGGCGGCGCCGTCGGCGGCGGATCTGGAGCACGCGAAGGAACTTTCGAAGGAAATCGCGGCGGCGGGGCCTTTGGTGTTGGGATATGATTCCGCTGATCCGCTGGAGCAGAGCGTGGCGGAGCGGATTGTCGTGAACGCGAAGGAAGCCGGGATGTCAGTGCGAGCGCAGGCGATTCCTGGTGCTGGCGGCGGTGCGGAAAAATCGCGCAGTGCTGCCTTGCAAGCTGGGCACGTGGATATGGAGCTGGTGCGCTGGCGGATGACATCGCCTTTGCCCGGTGAGGCGCTTATGGATTTTCTTTCGCGGATTTATGCCGGGCCCTTGGCGGGCATCGAGGCGGGCGCGCTTCCGGAGACCGCTTCGCCTGAGGACAATTATAAGCAGCAGCGGGCGGTTTTGAGCACCTATCGCGTGGTGCCGCTGGTCTGGTTGCCACAGGTTTATGGGTTGAGCGCGCGGGTGCGGGATTGGAAGGCGCCGGTGCCGGGGGAGAATTGGCCGCTGGCGGATGTTTGGTTGGATACGGAAACGCCAACGGGAGTCCAATGAGCTTGTGCGACGAGCGCGCAGTGGGAACTTCAGCGGCTGAAGGCAGCGGGCAGAGTGCGAGATTAATGTCGTGGCTGAAGCCACGACTCACAAAGATTGTAAGACGCCCAGGCAAGATTGCCTGTGCCACGAAGGGCTCAACGTGACGTTTCGGACCAGACTGTTCGTCAATTTTATGGTGGCGCTGCTGCTCGCCGTGGTATTGATCGCGGCGGGAGTTACGGTGGTGACGCGGCGGGCGTTTGATGAAATGAATCGCGAGCATAGCGATGCGCTACTAGCGCAATTTCAGCGGGAATACGCGCGGCGAGGCAGCGAAGTCGTGGAGAGCGTGAAGGGCATCGCCGACGCGGAGCCTACCGTGCGGATGGCGATTGACTTGAGCCGGCCGAACGCGGATGTGTCGGTGTACGTGAACGACGCGCATGGCGTTTCGAAATCGCACCAGCTGGATTTGCTGGATTTCGTGAATAATGACGGAACGATTATTTCCTCGCAGGAATCTCCGGCGCGTTTCAATTACAAAATGGAGTGGGTTACGAAGCCGGAGGATTGGCCGGCGCGCGGCGCGTTCCTGACGAAACTCGACACGGAAGCCGGGCCGGTGCTGGCGCTGCTGGCAGTGGCGACGGTGCGCGTGGGGGACCGGGATTTATACGTGGTGGGCGGCGAGCGGCTGGGGAAGGAATTTCTGGCGTCGCTGGTGCTGCCGGCGAACATGCGCGCGCTGCTGTATTTGAATCTGGATCCGGATTTTCAGGATGCGAATTTACTGGATGCGAATGGCCCGGCGCCGGATGCGGATCGTTTCGCGCCGCTCGTGGCGCAAGAGAAAGCGGATCCGGTGGAGCAGTCCACGGAAATTCGCTGGAGCATTGACCCGGCCAGCGCGGAAATGTTTCATGCTTTGCCGCTGCAGGGACGGGCCAAGGAATTGCTGGGCGTTTTATTTGTGGGGAGCTCGCAACGGAACGTTGTGTCCTTGGAGCGGCGGATTCGCTGGCTGGCTTTGGGCGTGGTCGCGGTGGGTTTGCTGTTCGGGTTGATGTTGAGCTGGTGGGGTGCGGCGCGAGTGACTCGTCCGGTGCAGAAACTGGCGGAAGGCGCGCGGGAAGTGGCGGATGGAAATTGGAGCGCGCGGGTGAACGTGGGCGGGCGGGATGAGGTGGGGCAGTTGGCGAAGTCGTTCAATAAGATGACCGAGCAGTTGGTGGAGCAGCGCGACCGATTGGTGCAGGTGGAGCGCGTGGCGGCTTGGCGCGAATTGGCGCGGCGCCTCGCGCATGAGCTGAAGAATCCGCTGTTTCCGCTGCAGACCACCGTCGAGAATCTGCGCAAAGCTCACGAGCAACATTCCGGCCAATTCGAGGAAGTGTTTCAGGAATCCACCGGCATTTTGCTGGCCGAGATTGAAAACCTGAAGGCGATCGTGGGGCGTTTCAGCGATTTCGCGAAGATGCCACAGCCGGAATTGAGCACAGTGAACCTGAACGAGATCGTACGCACCGTGGTGAAACTGTTCGAAGGGCAGTTCAGCGCGGTGGGACGTCCGGCGATTACTCCCGAATTGCATCTGGAAGACGATTTGCCGCTGATTCAGGCGGATGCGACGCTGCTGCACCGGGCCGTCGAGAATCTGGTGCTGAACGCGATGGATGCAATGCCGGCGGGCGGCGTGCTGATGTTGCGCACGGCGCATAAAGATGGCGAAGTGACGCTGGAAATTTCGGATACCGGCACGGGATTGACGCCGGAAGAATCCGAGCGCCTTTTTACGCCTTATTACACGACCAAGCAGCACGGAACGGGTCTGGGGCTCGCGATCGTCCAGGCCGTGGTTGCGGATCATGGCGGGCGAATTTCCGTTGAGAGCGAGACGGGCGTGGGGACTTCCTTTCATATTGACCTGCCGATCAAGCCGCCGCACAAGGCGCAGACTTTTCCGATGGTCTTCGAGAAAAAAGAAGACGGGACGTAGCCTCCGTGTCTGCAAAAGCCCACATTTTGATTATTGATGATGACGCGAACACGCTGGCGTCGCTGGCGAGAGCGTTTCGGTTGGCGGGGCACGAGGCAACCGTGTGCGATAACGCGACGCGCGCGCTGGAGTTGGCTAAGGCCGAGCGCTTCGATCTGATTCTTTCCGATGTGGTGATGCCGGGGCGCGACGGGATCGCGCTGCTTGAGGATTTCAAGGCGATTGGCTTGGCTTCGCCGGTGGTGATGATGTCCGGGCAGGCTTCAATTGAAATGGCGGTGAAGGCGACGCGACTGGGGGCTAGTGATTTTCTGGAGAAGCCGATCTCCAGCGAGAAATTGCTGCTGACTGCGGAAAACGCACTGCGCGTGCGGCATCTGGAAGAAGAAAATCGCGATTTGAAGCGGCGGTTGGGGCGGCATCACATTGTGTGGGCGAGCGCGACGATGAAGGAAGTGATGGCGCAGGTGGAGCACGTGGCGGCGAGCGAGACACGGGTGTGCATTCGCGGCGAGACGGGGACCGGGAAGGAATTGATCGCGCGGACGCTGCATGAAAAAAGTTCGCGGCGCAGTGGAGCGTTTATTTCGCTGAATTGCGCGGCGGTGCCTTCGGAATTGATGGAGACGGAGTTGTTCGGGCACGAGAAAGGATCGTTTACCGGGGCGGCTTCGCGGCATACCGGGAAATTCGAGCAGGCGCATCGCGGGACACTTTTTCTCGATGAAATCGGCGACATGCCGATGACCATGCAGGCGAAATTGTTGCGCGTGCTGGAAGAGGGCGAGATCGAGCGGGTGGGCGGAGATAAGCCGTTTGCGGTGGATGTGCGCGTGGTGGTGGCGACGCATCGCAATCTGGAAGAGCAGGTGCGGCAGGGAACTTTTCGCGAGGATTTATATCATCGCGTGTTTGTGTTTCCGATTGGGCTGCCTCCCTTGCGCGAACGGCGCGAGGATATTCGTGTGTTGGCTGAGCATTTCGTGCGGCAATTGGAGGAGCAGAATAATTGGAAGCTGCGGAAATTATCGCCGGAGGCGATTGCGGAGCTGGAGCGTTATTCGTGGCCGGGGAATGTGCGGGAATTGAGGAACGTGGTGGAGCGGGTTTTGTTGCTGGCGCCGGGGGACGTGGTGGAGGCCGAGACTGTGCGGCGAGCGTTGCCGGGGGCGGCTGGGGCTGGCGCGTCTGCGGTAGGCGGACAGGGACTGTCGGCGGTGGCGCTGGAGGTCGGGATGTTGTCGCAGCGGGTGGAGGCTTTCGAGCGGGAGACTCTGCTGGCGGAATTGAAGCGGCAGCATCATCACATGACGAATACGGCGAAGGCGCTTGGATTGGAGCGCAGCCATCTTTATAAGAAGTGCCAGCAGTTGGGGATTGATTTGCGGGCGATACGGCAGACGGAGTAGGGCACCGGGGGACCGAGCTATTCCGCAGATCCCTGTCTGCGTGCCGCGCCCGCCAAAGTGCGGCGGGAAAGAAAAAACGCGGGACTCCGTTCGGGATGACACGCGATTCTCACGCGGGGCGAGGTGTAAGGCCTCGCGATAAGGATCGTCGGTAGTTTTTTCGCCGGCTCTTACGAAGGCGAGTCTGATTTCTTACGCGCAGAGATTAGGTAGCTTGAGGCTATATAGAGGACCATGGACACGGCTACGGTGATCCAGAAGGCTTTCAGGTTTAGAGTTACGGCGAAAGCCGTTACCCCGGCGAAGAATCCCCACATATAGAGTTCGCCTACGAAGGCTTGTTTCCAGTGAGGTTTTAGGCCACTGTCGGGCAGGCGCGGTTGCAGGGAAGGCCATAGGCGCGGAACGCGGCGGCAAAATTCGACGTAGGATTCGCCCTGTTCTTTTTGCAGATTGGATTCTTCCAGGCCGATCAAGCGCAGACAGAAAATAAAATTCCCCGCTACGATCAGCACGAATCCCACGCGGCTCGCCAGGAATCCCATGCCGAACGCCAGCAGGATATTTCCGAGGTAGAGCGGATTGCGCACATGGCGGTACGGGCCGGAGGCTACTAGTTTTTCCGCGCGCAGGTCGTGGTCTTGCATTACGTCGGAGCGCAGGTACGACGTAGCCCAGGTGCGCAGGAGCGCGGTGAGCAGCGTCAGGAGCGCGGCGAAAGCGAGAGCGCAGCGCGCGAGCAGATCCGCCTGAGGGGAATTTTCGCCGACGGTGACGTTGCTCAGATATTGCACGCTGTTGACGTGGTCCAGCGCGTAGAGCCAGAAGCCCGTGCCGAAGATTAAGCCGAAGATCCAGAAGCGATTGCGAAATTCGAAATCGGTGGCTTTCATGGGTCTCTCAATATGTCCGGATATTCCAGCTGTTTGTTATACGCCTGATCGCTTGTTTTTGTTACCGCTCGCCGGGCGAGGCTCCAGGTGGCGGCGGGAATACGCGGCTGAAGAGCAAGTGCGTGGGGAAATAGACCACGAGGACGAGGAAGAGGAAAGTGAGGAAGAGGTGCGTGGGAGCGGGGCCGTAGGAACGATGGAGGAAGGGATCTTTTACGGCGAAATTGAGATTTTGGTCGGGAGTGACGAAGCGCGAGGCTATCAGGACGGGCAGGAGGATGGCGGATTGCAGTTTCCAGCCGCGGCGATCGTAGCCAAGCCGGCTTAGCGACCACAGCAGGATGAAGGGTAGGACGATGTGGAAGAGCGAGAGCAGACGCGCCCAGAGCGGCATGGTGGCGTCGAACAGATATTCGGTCCCGCCGATGAGGTGGTGGCCGAAAATCAAACGGGCGGCTGCGTCGAGGGTCCACACCAGGTCAATCAGTACGGAGGAGACGGCTTGGCTGGAAAGCAGCAGCGCGTTGCTGGTCGACAGGCCGATGCAGGTGAGGATTACGGCGATGTCGCAGAGGTGGAGAAAGTTTGAGGGGCCCCAGGCATGCCAGTAGGCGACGAACCAGACTGCGAGCCACACGAGCGCTAGCCAGCCGAACCAATGGGGGATTTTTTGGCGTGCTGCTGGTGGAGTGGGCATTTTGTGGTTGCGAATGCGGTCATCGTAGCAAATGGATTGGCGAAATCCCACCGAGTGGTGGCGGCGGTGCGATTTTCGCGTGGTGCGGATTGCGCGGGCGAGCCCTTCGATCGAGCAGGGCGGGATCTCAGGATGAATCGCGCTGCAGCGCGATTCACAAGCCGCCGCAAGCGATATGGACCTCGACGGAACGCGTGCTTGATTGCGGGTTACATTTTCACATTTATTGGCGCACTTGGTGGGCGCGTGCGAAGATTTGAGTCGCGATGACGATGAATCCAGCTTGGTTTGCGGCGGGTGGGGTGTGTGCGGCGGGCGGGCTGTTTGCGTGGGGAGCGGTGGCGGCTGGCTCGCAGCTTTTTGGACGCACTTTGCGGCGAATCGATGATGCGTCGTGCATGGCCATTACTTTTGATGACGGGCCGAATCCGACTGTTACGCCGAGAGTGCTCGAGCTTCTCGACCGGCACAATGTGACGGCTACATTTTTTCTGATTGGGCAGCGCGTACGGGCATTTCCTGGCTTGGCGCGGGAGATTGTAGAGCGCGGGCACGCGATCGGTAATCACACCGAGACGCATCCTTCGCTTACGTTTTTATCGTCGAGCCGAATTGCGGATGAACTTGACCGATGTGATGAAGCGATCGTTATCGCGACGGGAAAATCGCCGCGATGGATGCGGCCGCCCTTCGGTTATCGCAGCCCGCTGCTTGACGGGATTGTGCGCCGACGCGGCGGAGCCGGTGTGGCGATGTGGAATGTGGCGGCGCGAGATTGGCGGACGCAATCACCTGATCCAGTCATTCAACGCTTGCGCAGGGCGCGTGGCGGGGATATCGTCCTTTTACACGATGGCGATCATCGCGTGTTGGAAGGGAAGCGTGGGCACGTGTTGGCGGCCTTGGAATATTGGTTGCCGCGCTGGCGCGATGCGGGCATACAATTTGTGAATCTCGACGAATCGCAACTCAAAACTCAGGCGGGCTAGAGCGCATGGACGAAAAAAGATATTACGACGAGAAGCCCGAAACGAAGCAGATGACGCTGGTGTGTCCGCATTGCCGGGAAGAGGGTGTGTATCCGGTGCGCTGGATGGCGCGGACAAAAAAGGGCGCGCTACCTCCGGGCGGGAATGAAGACGATCGCGCGAAATTCGCGAAGGCGCGGTCTTACATGGTGCGCATGGATGACATGGTGGCTTGCCGGAATATTCGCTGCCGCAAGCGGTTTGATCTTACCGGGCAGACAGTCATCCTCACCTAAGTCAGGGGATCCACACCGAGGATGAGGATATAGAGAAAAACCGGAAGGCATCTCGAGCTGCGAAAGACAGAGGTACGGCCGAGACGCAGAGTTCGCAGAGAAAACCTTCGCAACAGCACCCACGTAGCGACAGCCGCTATCTCAGGATGAATCGCCCTGCAGAGCGATTCACAAAGTCAACAGCTCAGCTTGCCTGTCTTTTTCCGCGAAATTTGTTGGCGTTACGGGGTGACTGGGACGCCTTCGAGAATTTCGCGGATTTTAGTGGCCAGTGCTTTCAGGTTGAAGGGTTTCTGCAGGAAGGCCATGCCGCCCTGGAGCACGCCGTGGCGGAAGATGCTGTCGTCGGTGTAGCCGGAGATGTACAGGACTTTCAGGTCGGGACGCGTGGCGGCGAGGCGCGAGGCTAGCTCGCGACCGCTCAAGCGGGGCATCACGACGTCTGTGATGAGGAGCTGAATTTTTCCTTTGTGCGCGGCGGCGATTTCGAGGGCCTGCATGCCGTCGGCTGCGTCGAGGACTTGATAGCCGCGAGCCGCGAGGTATTCGGTGACGAGTTCGCGCACGCTTTGTTCGTCTTCGACGAACAGTATGGTTTCGCTGCCGGGTTCGTGGCCGCTCGCCGGCTTTTCCGGAGCTTTCTTTTCCGCTGGAGCTTGCACCATCGGCAGGTACACCTTGAAAGTTGTGCCATGGCCGACTTCGCTGTATACCCAAACGTATCCGCCGCTTTGCTTCACAACTCCGTAGACAGTGGCGAGGCCCAGGCCGGTGCCGCGGCCTTGCGATTTCGTGGTGAAAAATGGCTCGAAGATGCGCGCTTGAGTGGCGGCGTCCATGCCGATGCCGGTGTCGCTCACGGTCAGCATCACATAGTGGCCAGGGTCAACGACGGCGTGCTCTGTAGCGTAATCGCGATCGAGGTGCACGTTGGAAGTTTCGATGGTCAAGCGCCCGCCGTCGGGCATGGCGTCGCGCGCGTTGACTACGAGGTTCAGGGCGACTTGCTCGATCTGGCTGGGGTCGGCTTTTACGCGGCCGAGGTTGGCGCCGGGCAGAAAAGCCAGCTCGATATTCGCTCCGATGACGCGCGAAACCATCTGAATCATTCCGGCGACAACTTCGTTCAAATCCAAAACGCGCGGCTGAAGCACCTGCATGCGGCTGAAGGCGAGCAATTGGCGAGTCAGTGCAGCGGCACGCTCGGCGGCTTGCTGGATCTGTTCGACGTTTTGGCGCGCCGGGCTTTGGCGATCGGCGGAGGCGGCAGGCAGGCGGTCGAGCAGCATTTCGGCGTGGCCCTTCACCACCATTAATAGATTGTTGAAATCGTGCGCGACGCCGCCGGCTAGTTCTCCTACGGCCTGCAACTTTTGCGATTGGCGCAGCTGGTCCGCGAGTTGTTTACGATCGGTGATATCGAGCGCCACGCCGATCACGCCGATAATTTCGCCATCGGTGCCGCGCAACGGCCGCACGTGTGATTCGAAGATCCGTTTCTGCCAGTGCAGTTCGTACGTGAGTGATTCGCCAGCGAGAGCGCGCCAGTGCGCGCTGATGGAAGGGTGCTGGGGATCGTTGGTGTCAAAGTATTCGGTAAGAGTCTTGCCAGTGAGTCCGCCGGATTTCACGCCCAGCGAATCCAGGCCGGCGCCCATGCTGGAGGTGTAGCGCAGCTCTTTGTCGGTGGTCCACAGGACGGCGGGCATGCGCTCGATCATCAACGCCAGACGCGCGCGCCCTTCGTGACGCTCGATCTGAGATTTTTCGAGATCTTCGAGCATGCCGTTGATCGCCACGCCCAGGAAGGCCAGTTCATCCTGGCCCGGGACATCCAGACGCGCGGAAAGATCGCCGCTGGCGCCGATTCCGGTGATGTTCTCGGTGAGGTTGGCGATGCGCGAGATGACGACGCGCTCGAGCAAGTAGAGGGTGACCGCGCCGAAAACGAAGCCTGCAGCGACTAGCAGCAGCAGAAACTGGACCAGACTGGTGTTGCCTTGCTCGTAGATTGTTCTGGGCAAGAGGACGCGGATGATTACGGTGGGCCGGCCGTAAATGTCCTCCACGACCTGGTAGGCCGCGAGCGATTGATTGTCGAGCGGGTGTATGAAATTCGGGGCGCCTTTGGAGATGGCGGCGGCTGCGGTGCTGAAATCCGGGCTCAGGGTAGCTGAAGAGAGTGTCTGCGCCTCGACGGGCATGAGCGTTAGGTCGCCCAAATGTTTAATTTCAGCAGCGTCGAGCAGGTGGCCCATGATCATAGTACCGGCAATGGGCCCGGAGGCGTCGCTTGTGAGAATTGGCCGGGAATCGATCAGGGCCGGTCCGCCGGGAAGATCGAGAATTCCTGCCACTTTGCTGTGTTTATCGTCTAAGTTGAGGAGCAACGAGCCGGGTTTCAGATGATCATCCAGGCCGGCGGGAACGGGCATTTCGCCACCACGAGTCAGGTCGAAGCCCTTGGAGAAGAGTTTGCGGCCATGCTCGTCAACGATGACCACGAAGCTGATTTTCAGTTCCTGAAAGGTGGAGACGGGAAACTCCGTCTTGATGTAACTCGGGCGCTGTCCTCTTGCGAATTCGTAGGTCAAATCCCAGCTAGCGTATTCGCTGGTGGTCTGATCGAGCGTGTTCAGTTCGTTCGCTAGAGCGCTGGAAGCGCGCTCGATGTCTCTGCCGGCGAAATCTTCCTCGAGCTTGGCGAAGCCGCGCATGAGCACGATGCGCGAGAGCATGAACAAGCCGCCGACCAGGCCGAGCATGGTCATACCGATGATCAGCAGGGTCTTGCGCCGTAGAGAGGACGGCACACGAAGCTGGGCTATGTGGAGGGGCGCCAAGAGAGGCCTCAAGCGCTATTATATCGGGTGTCACGGGCGGACGGTTTTTGCGGTGTCTTAGTCGTACACGGCCGGTTTGCGGCCGAGCAGGTTGGCAAGTAAAGCGTGGCGGCGGGGAGCCGGGAAGGTTTATCCTCGATACATCTCGCTGGCCGTGGGCGGGCATCCTTATTACGTAACCCGTACCGATCCGCGTTGCAGAGGGGTCCGATGACGAAGAATCCAGTTCACGCGCTGCAGGCCCTGCTGTTGCTGGTCGCCGGCGGATTCGCGCTTCCTACGGTGGCTCAGGATGCTGGGCCGATGCCTCCGCCGCCTGCGACGTCCGCACCTACTCCTGCGAGTCAGCCCGCAAAGCAGAAAACACAGGATGCAGCTGCCGGCGCATCTGGTGCGGGAACAGTTGCTGCTCCGGCGCCATCGTCTGGTTCGGGGACGGCGGCTACGGATTCGGCTGCGCAGGCAGCGAATGGCGCCACGTCTGCTTCGGGTACTCCGGGTTCTGCGCTTGCGTCGGCTGTTCCGGCCGTGGCACCGGCTCCGAAGATTATGGTGCCAGCGGGGACGCATATTCCGCTGGTGCTGCACAACGCGGTATCCACGCGCAGCGCGCGGCCGGGCGACCCGGTGTATTTCGAGACTTTGTTTCCGGTGATGATAGACGGGAAAGTGGTGATCCCGGCGGGATCGTACGTTAGCGGCGAAGTCACGGAATCGAAGCGACCGGGGCGAGTGAAAGGGCGCGGCGAATTGATGATCAAATTGACGACGATGATTTTGCCGAATGCTTACATGGTGAATCTGAACGCCGTTCCCAGCAATGCGGGGACCGGCGGCAATGAGACTACGGACAGCGAAGGAAAGATCATCGGAGATTCGGAGAAGGGGCACGACATCGGAACGATAGCGAAAACCACTGCTGCTGGCGCGGGTATCGGCGGACTGGCTACACAGAGCGCGAAGGGAGTAGGAATTGGCGCGGCAGCCGGAGCGGCGGTGGGTCTGGCGGCGGTGCTCTTGACGCGCGGGCCGGATGCGGAGATGCCGCGAGGGTCGACGGTGGAAGCGGTGATTGACCGTTCGCTCTATTTGGATGCGGATAAGGTGCAGTTTAGCGGACCGGGGCAGGCTTCGGCGCTGGCGGGGCCGGCGAATCGCGAGCCCGTGCGGAATCGCGATCCCTTTTAGATTTCTTGCTGCGTTAAGCTCCGGAAGCGCCGCGATTCGCCTGCGCGTGGGATTTTGCGGCGGTGAAGCGTAGTGGCGAAAAACTCTCCGCGTTGAAATTCGATTTTCCCGTGACGATCCAATCGCGCATGATCATTGCGGTGGCGGGGGCCAGCAGAATGCCGTTGCGGTAGTGCCCCGTGGCGAGCCATAGACCTGCGATGTCGCTGGGACCGATGATGGGCAGAAGATCGGGCGTGCCGGGGCGCAAGCCGGACCATTCTTCCACGATTTTCGCGTCGACCAGGGCTGGTGCTAGTTCGAGCGCGGCGTCGAGGATCTGTCGGACTCCTTGCGGCGTGACTTGTTTTACGAAGCCGGCATCTTCGAGCGTGCTGCCGGCGATGATGCGGCCATCGCGTCGTGGAACGAGGTAGCCGTACTGCGAGCGCAGAACTTTTTTCAGCTGCACGGTTAGCGAGCGCAGCGCCAGCATTTGTCCGCGGACCGGATGCACCGGTGCATACTGGCGCAGCTGCGGATGCGAGCCTACTTCGTGCGCGCGGTCTGAGATCGTGCCGCAAAAACTTCCGGCAGCGACGACGACTTGCTGGGCTGCGATTTTCTCGCCGCCGGCAAGCACTCCCACGCACGCGTTGCCTTCGTAGAGTAGTGCATCGACCGGGCAGTTGGCGCGAATCTCGGTGCCTCGTTGCTTTGCAGCTGCGAGCACGGCTTCGACGAGCCGGCGTGGATCCACCGTTGCTTCTTCGGGCAGCCAGGCGATTGCGCCGGCTTGCGGGCCAAGCGATGGCTCGTGCTTGCGAGCTTCGTTTGGTGACATCGCTGCGGCGGCTAATCCCAGGTGGTGAAATTGGGCGACCATTTTATCGCGCGCGTTCTCGGCTTCGGGGCCACGGAACATTTCGAACGTGCCGTTGCGCGTGAAATCCGTGGACTTGTTGGAGGCTTGTTCGATTGCTGCGATAAATTCAGGGTAGAGACGCAGGCTTTCTTTTGCGAGGGGAACCAGCGCCGAAGCTTCCGATGAATCCGGCCCCGGCGAAAGCATCCCGGCAGCGGCCCAGGATGCTTCGCGGCCGGGCACGTTGCGATCGAGCACAGCGACGCGCAATTTTTCAGCCGCAAGCTGGAACGCGATCGAGCCGCCGACCAGTCCGCCGCCAACGATGATTACGTCGAAAGAACTCACCGATTCATATTAGCAGGAATTGCGCCGCGGAAATTGCCGAGGACCGTGGAGCGCGACGCCCATGCGCAGGGTGGACAGATTTGAAGTCATCGTTCGATTGGAAGCGAGTTTCCTGTAAACGGACTTGGACCTACTCTGCGTCGTCCGTCGCAGCATAGTCCCGGGCGGCTCCGGCGCGGATAAGATTCAGGTTGGATTCGTTCGCTAATATAAATGGGCAGCCGTAGCCTGGGTCGGGCCGCATATCGTCTGAGCGATCCCAGCGACCGAAGAAGACTATTTCGGCTCAACGCCGAAGGTTCGCATACTCTTGTTTGGATCCCAGTTTGACCTGCACTTCGCGAATTTCGCCCATCCCCCAGTCCGTCGCGCCTTGGATGCTCTTCCCGACGCGTACCGTTGCGCGACCATATCGGGATCCGTCGCTATCGACTATTTCGCGGTAATCGAGGATGTTTCCGGTCGCGATCCTGGAACTGTCGCGGCCGAGCATCTCGGTGATCGGGGATGACGACGTCGCCTGAGTCCGATCTTCACGCCCGCGATTATGTTCGACACTGTACTGCGACGACGCAGCAGCGATCATGTCGCTTTGATTCAGGCAGGAGTGCCAGCGAGTCAGGCGCGAAAGGTCGAGCTGCGTGAGACGGCGAACATCGGCGGGGTCGGCGTAAGCGGTGAACTTCGTCCATCCCATAACGCACCCTTCGCATCCGCCTGGTTGGCCGATCGCGTAGTCGGGGTGCAGCGCCAATTGAGCACCGCCGATGTCAAATCTCGAAACGCTGCGAGTTTCTGCAACCAACGTAGAGAACCCATCCCACGTGTTGCCAAAAATCTTGGAGGTGTTGAGCTGATACGCATCGATCAGGACTGCAAAACCTTTACTCCACACAATGCCATCGCGCAGACCGAGAGTGGCTTGAATCTGGGCAGGATGTCCTCCCGCGAGGAGCGAAAGGCGTAACTACGCCATCTCAATTCGCACGAAGGGTCCCGCGTTCGAGCCCAGCTTAAATCGCCACCGTATGAAATCATCCAGCTGTTGGAAAGCACTGGACTTGGGGTTATGAGGATGAACAAGATCATTGAGTGTGACCTCGAGTGAGCACTTGTGTGCGTCACAGTGGTTATCAAGCTTGGTATTTGAACTGCAGGGCTGAAGCCGAGATTGTGCTTCGGCCCAAGACGTTTGGCGCATTTCGAATGATTGGATCTCGGTCAAAAGACGCGCGGAGCGGCGGCGTAGGAGGACTTACTCGACCTTGCCAGCGGTTAGTGTCAACAAGAGCAGCAGAAAGGAAGCCACAAACCCAACGGGAACGACCCATCGCAATGATCGAAGCCGGCTCAGGATTCTTTGGACATCGAAGCTCGATGTGCTGTGCCTTGGACGGAGCATTTCATTCTCTTAGACTTAATGCCGGCGAGACCACCCCCGGCGGGGTCATGTTCTCTTACGTGATGGTTCAATTGAACGCGAAGCCTAATCGCAATCAAAGCGAATCGACGAGTTCGACGGAGAGGAGGCGGGCTTTTTGGGCCAGGGTCTGGGCGCGGGACCAGTCGCCGCTTTTGCCGGCTTCATCGGATTGAGCCAGGAAGCTGCGAATTTTTTCCTGTAAGTCGCGTTGCGCGGCGTTCAGGACTTTGCCGTTGGCTTGCTGCAGATTTTTCTGCGCGACGTTTGCGTCTTCGCCTGTGCTGCGGCGCAGGCTGGCTTGATCGCCGGGCGAGAGCTGGGGCGAGATTTGGGGCGGCGGAGTGCGCGCGGGCTGCTCGGCCTGCGTGTCCGAGGAAGCTTCGGCAGGTGGGCGGTGCGGAGGCGGCGGAGGTTTGGTGTGCGTTGACTCGACCGGCAGCGGAGCAGCGGCTGTGGCAACTGGAGTCGGCGGAGGCGCCACGGTTTCGACCGGAGGCAGAGCGTCAGTGTCCGGCGCGATGTTGGTGATGGGTTTGGAATCCGCCGAGGCGGGAGCGGGCGCGGCGGCCACGGGCGCGGCGGCTTTCACGGTGTTGTGGGCGCACCCCGCCACGCCAAAAGACAGCCCGCTAAGAAAAAAGGCTGCCAGCAATGCGGATCCTGTTTTTCGGCTGGGCATTGAGCTTCTAATTTCTAACGATCAAGTAAGTTCTAAATTCCAACTTCTATCTTTTTTCTTCAGCAAAGGGCTGGCCGAAATCGCGATGCTTGCCTGTTGGCGCTTCCAAGGAACGCGCCAGCGGCAATTCCAGGCGAAACGTGGTGCCGCGTCCAGGCTCCGATTCAAATTCTATCCGACCGTTGTGCAACTGCACAAACCGAAAAGTGTTTGCCAGTCCGATGCCGGTACCTCCGGGACGGGTTGTAAAAAACAGTTGGAAAATTTTCTTTTGATTTTCGGGCGAAATTCCCGCGCCGGAATCAGCGACGGCGATGACGGCGAAATCGCCAAGGCGGCGCAGGCTGAGCGCGATCGTGCCGCCGGGACTGGTGAAGTCGCTCGCATTCAGCAGAAGATTGAGCACGGCTTGATGAATCAGCTGGCCATCCACTAAGACATGCGGAAATTCCGAAGGCAGATCCACGCGGAGTTCGACGCCGGCTTTGGCGATGGTGGGGCGCGCGGCTTCCAGCACGTCGTCGAGCAAGATGCGCAGATCCGTTTCTTCCAGCTTGATTTCCAGCGGCTTGGTGAAATTCAGGAACGTTTTCACGGCGCGATCGAGGCGGTCAATTTCGCTATCGAGCATTTTCACGGCCTGTTGCGGCTCGGGCTCGACGGGCATGTTGGCTTTCAGCACTTCCAGCCAGAGGCGCATCGAATTCAGCGGGTTTTTTACTTCGTGCGCGACGCCAGCCGTAACGCGGCCGAGCGCGGCGAGGCGTTCGGAAACTTGCAGCTGGTTCCCGATACGTTCGAGCGATTCGACGTCGCGCAAGGTGATGAGCGCGCCCATGGCGATGCCGTGCTCGCGAATCACCTGGGCACTGAGGCCGATGCGTTGCGAGCCATGCAGGCCGGCGAGGGTGATTTCGGCATTTTCGATGTGGCCGACTTCGTCGCCTTGGATGCCAAGGGCTTCGCGCGCGGGATGGCCGGGAGGGAAAATTTTGCTGACGCGCATCCCGCGCAAAACTTCGGACCGCTGGCCGAGAAACTTTTCCACCGAGGGGCTTACCAGCACGGCGTTGCCGCGCGCGTTGAAGAGCAGCAGGCCATCTTCCAGTCCGCCCATCACCTGGTCGAGATTCTCGCGCAGGGTGCTGAAAATTTCGCGCACGTCGCGTAATTGCTTTCCGATTCCGATGATTTTGGTGCTAACCGCACCGAGTTCATCGCCGCGTTCGACCGGCTCGAGATCGAATTCGCCGGCGGATATGCGATCCAGTTGAGCGGAGATGCGGTCAATTGGAGCGAGAGAGGCGCGGCTGACGATCAGTGCCAGCAGAGTGGAAAGCAACACAGAAGCCAGCGCGTAATAGCCGGCGGATATCAGGCCGGGCGAAATCTCGTTGCGGATTAACGCCGAAGAAAGGCCGATGCGAATGTCGCCAAAGGGCCCGTTGATATTGAAAGGTAGCGAATCTTCGTACACCAGCGGCGGCCCGTAGAGGGTGCGCAACTGCTGGAAGAAGCCACCGCGAACGAGCGAATCAACGGGGGGACGCTGGGCGATTTTCTGGCCGCGCAGGCTGGCGTCCGTCGAGACCAGCACAATTCCGTCGAGATCGCTGATGCTGATCTCGTAGATGGTCGGCGAGTAGCCGATGGCGGATTCCATCACGGAATTCAGCGTGTTGCTGTTGTCCAGAGCGCGTTGCACATAGGCGCGCAAATCCGCAGGGCTGGAAGAAGCCGGGGATTCGCCACGGGCTGCGGCGTCGGTCAGGGAATTCTGGCAGGCGAGATAAATTTGCCGCGCGACGAAATGCGCGCGGTCATCGGCTTGGCGCAGCGTTTGGCGTGTGAGGCGCGCGATGTACAGGGCCGAGACCGTGGTGACGACCGCCAGAACCAGCAGGGAAGTCGCCAGCGTGAATTTAGTTTTCAGGCTGAGACGCATCTCTCCGCCCCGCCTCGTATTCTTTTAATTTGTTGTGCAGAGTTTTCAGGCTGATGCCGAGAAGATCGGCGGCGCGCGTCTTGTTCTGGCTGGTGGCCGCGAGCGTCTGCAGGATCAGTTCGCGCTCGACGGCGTCCACGGTGGTGCCGATGGGGAAGCGCATTCCGCCGAGGCCGGAAGTGGTCATGGCGCTGACGCGCCCGAATTCAGCCGGCAGATGTTGGCGCGCGATCGTGCCGCGGTCCGAAGCGATGGCGGAACGCTCCAGCACGTTGCGCAGCTCGCGCACGTTTCCAGGCCAGGGATAGGACTTGAAGAGATCCATCACGTCGGTGCCGACGCCCGAGACTTTCTTTTCGTGCTTGGCGGAAATATCGGCGAGCAGGTGATCCACCAGTAGAGATAAATCTTCCTTGTGCTCGCGCAGCGGAGGGAGGTGGATGTTGAAAACGTTGAGGCGAAAATAGAGATCCTGGCGCAGATGTCCGTCGGCGACGGCCTGTTCCGGATTTTTGTTTGTGGCAGCCACGACGCGCACGTCCACGGGAGTTTCTACTTTGCTGCCCAGGCGGCGGACTTTGTGATCTTCCAGCACACGCAGCAACTTGGCCTGAGTCTGCGCGGGCATTTCGCCGATTTCGTCCAGCAGCAGCGTGCCGCCGTCGGCGAGTTCGAAGCAGCCGATGCGGCGTTCGGCGGCGCCGGTGAACGCGCCTTTCTCGTGGCCGAAAATTTCGCTTTCCATCAGCGATTCAGGGATGGCTGAGCAATTGATGGCGATGAAGGGACGATCGGCGCGCGGCGAGAGCATGTGAATCGAGCGCGCGACCATTTCCTTGCCCGAGCCGGTCTCGCCGGTGATGAGCACGGAGGCGGTGGAGGGCGCTGCGATCTCCACCTGGCGCATTACATCCTGCATCGGTGGGGAGGTGCCGACCAGAGTACCAAGTTTTCCAGCGGCGCGCAGGTCGCGCGTGAGAGCCACCACGGCTTGCTGGTTGCGGACGTGGCCCAGCGCGCGTTCGAGCAGAGCGCGCAGCACGGGAGGCTTCAGAGGCTTTTCGATGTACCAGTAGGCGCCGGCTTCGATCGCCTGGACGACGCGTTCATCGCTGCCGCGGCCCGTGATAATGATGACGGGGATGCGGAGGATCTCGTCGCCCAGCTGCTTGAGCAGGTCGAGGCCGTTCATGCCGGGCAGTTCGACGTCCGCGAGGATCAGGCTGGGCTGGAATTCCTGAAATTTGGCAAGGGCTTCTTCGCCGCTGCCGACGCCGAGAATTTCCCAGTTCCATTTGCGCAGCAGGGCCTCGTAGCCTTTGCGGGCATTGTCTTCATCTTCAACGATCAGAATGCGTTGCTGGTTGGGAATCGGAGTGGCCATCGGAACTTTCAGCCTACCAGCAGTTTAGCGGAAATCCAATAGAGCGGGCCGGGTCGTGAGCTGGATCGCTTGCCACCCAGTGGCCCTTTGCCGTTCGCGAGGAGGTGAATCCAGAGTTGCTGGTGCGGACCTCGCACGGTTGGGGGTGCTCGGCAGGAGGTTCTTTCACAATGTCGCCAACAGATGCGATGAGTGTAAAATCACCTCGCGTTTGAGGTCAAAAAGGAGATTGCGGTCTGGACGCAGGGACTGCGCGCTAACCAGACTCTTCCTCATGCAAATCAAGCCCTTTCGGATCGAACATTACTTTGCAAAGTACGAATTCAGCGCGAAGTATCTGCTATCCAGCTCCGATGCGGAGTCCAGGACGATTCAGGAACTACTCGATCTCGAACCCGGAGCCGCCGAGCGATTTCACGAACACTGGTGCGGGTATACGGAATCAGCAGGAGCGCCCTGGCTGCGCGAAGCGATTGCCGGCATCTACAAGCAGATCAAACCGGATGACGTTCTGGTGCTGGCGGCGGCCGAAGAGGGCATCTTTGTCTTTTACCACGCGCTGGTCGGGCCGAAGGACCATGTAATCGTCGAGACGCCCTGTTTCGAGAGCGCCCTGGAAATCGCACGCAGCACGGGCGCGCAGGTGAACGAATGGCGCCGTTCGGCTGAGAAGGGCTGGTCCCATAGATTAAAAACCGCAGGGAACTGCTCGCTTTGGCGGGCGGAGGAATGCGGTTCTCCTCCTGTTTGATTTCTTGCATATCTCTAACTTCCGTGCTACGCTCGATCTGTGATTGACAATCGCTACAGAGTCAGCATCGGTGTCCTTTACTCGCTCCAGTATCACTTCGTCTGGTGTCCGAAGTACCGATTCAAAGTACTCGTTGGTCCCGTCGAGAAGCGACTGCGGCAATTGCTTTATCGCAAAGCGAAGGAACTGGACGCCACGATT